>PPYF01208974.1_pt1 | contig 13414 bp, 15 predicted proteins | sample 1559871 | NCBI WGS metagenome assembly PPYF01 (sample SAMN08240021, study PRJNA423297) | Human gut metagenome, whole genome shotgun sequencing project. | reverse complement strand
CTTTTTTCCCATGGGTCAGATCATTCACCTGTTCTTCCGTCATCTTCTGCACCCGTTCATTTTCTTTCCCATCTCCCGAGTTGACAAGGAAAAAAATTCCCGCCACAATGGCCGCCACCAATAAGACAATAATCACGCCGAGAATGATAAATGTAATTTTTTCTTTTTTCTCTTCTTTTCGCCATTCCTCTTCCATATCATCATCTTTTTTTCTCTTCTTCTTTGGTTTCCCATTGGAATGGGGATCATCATAAAAATCCTGAGAAGCCTCTTTGGAAGGTTGTTCCTGAGATACACCATATCCCATCCCTGCCATGATATCCGAAGTCTTCTTCTGGCTTTCCGTTTCCTCTACAGGATTTCCGCAGACAGAACAGAATCTTTCGCCGTCCAAAAGCTTATTTCCACATTTTTCACAAAACACTCTGTCTCCTCCCTTTCTCCATCATGTAGTATTTTTTCTTCTTTATCGCATTTCTTACGGATTTTTTATATCCTTTTGACACTGCAAGCTTAGTATATAACGATTTTCACGAAAACACAAGGAAAAAGAAGCTTACGTTTTCTTTACATGAACCAAACCGGTTCTTTCGTGGTAGAAACCGCTACCGCTCCTGCATCCAGCGCCGCCATGATATCCTCTTTATCGCTGATCAGCCCTCCTGCAATCAACGGACGCCGAATACTTTTTCGGATTTTTCTGATCATTTTCGGCATCAGACCCGGTAAAATTTCTACCACATCCGGCATCACCGCCGCCGTCTGCTTCTGAATATTTTCCAGAGCCATGGAATCAATCACAAAAAAACGAAGCACGGTAAACAATCCCAACTCTTTTGCCCTGCGGATCAGCGCGGGTCTGGTGGTAATAATCCCATCCGCCCGAGTATACTCTTTCAAAAAATTCACCGCCGCCTCTTTTGCGCTCAACCCCTGAATTAGATCCATATGGATCACTGCCCGTTTTCCCCTGCTCTGAATTTTTTTTACCACTTCCCCTATGGTACAGATGTCCCCATACAGGACAAACACCATACTGCTCTCTGATTCCAGACACGCCTCCAGACCTTCATCATCTTTCACTGCCGCAATAATCGGGCAATCTTCCAGTTCTTCGATCATCTTGTGCATTTTTATCCTCCTGTACGCTTACTCAGATTTTATATTCCTCTTCCACCTGTTTTAAACACCATCCAAAATCCCGAACTTCCACCTGACGCTTTGCAAAAATCGGATATTCTCTCAGCAAAACACCATCCAGATAATAGCTGGCTTTCCCCACCTGTTGTCCCTCCCGAACCGGCGCCTTCAAAACTTCCGGAAGCTCATACTTTATCTCTATCTTTTCCTCTTTACGCAGCAGCAACGGAAAAGAAATCTGATCCTGCTCTACACCATATCCTATCGGTGTATCTGCCTGTTCACCGATCTCCATTCCCGGATACTGCCCTTCCTGAACCGGAATATTTTCAAATTCTTTCTTCTGAAAAATATCCTGATAACTGTAATTTTTCAACCCGTAATTCATCAATTTTCTGGTATCAGACCATTTATAATTCTTGTTCTTTGGCCATCCACATGCCAGAAGCGATACGATCAGCGTCTTCCCATCCTGTCGGAGCGCTCCCACATAACAGTATCCTGCATCCGCGGTAAATCCCGTCTTTCCCGTAAGCGCTCCGTCCATCATTCCGAGAAATGCGTTATGATTGGTGCAATTATACGTTTTCGTATGACTGTTATTCCAGAAAGTATATGAGGGCATCTGCGTAATCTCCAAAAACATCTCCCTCTGAGGCGATTCCATGATGCAATACCGGAGAATTTTCGCCATATCTGCCGCCGTACTGCTATGTACGCCCTTTTCATCCTCGGCGTCCAGACCATTCGGCGTAATAAAATATGTATTTTCACAGCCAATCTCCACTGCCTTTTTATTCATCATATCTGCGAATGATTCCACGCTTCCTCCGATATGCTCCGCGATCATCACCGCCGCATCATTATCTGAATTCAGCATCAGCGCATACAAAAGGTCATGCAGAAGAAATTGTTCTCCCACCGAAGCCCCCAGATGAACCTTCGGCTGTCTGGCAGCATGTTCGGAGACGGTAACCAGTTCATCTGCATGACCATGCTCCAACGCCAGAATACAAGTCATAATCTTCGTTGTGCTTGCCATGGGAAGCTGGTTTGCTTCCTCTTTTCCATATAAAATACGTCCGGAGTCTGCATCCATCAGACATGCCGAACGTGCATAAAGTTCTGATTCTTTTATTTCCGCCGCCCGACACGCCAGCGGGAGCCCGACCACAAGCCAGAAAAACAGCAGCAGATTTTTCCAAACTTTCCTCATACACAAATCCTCCAAAAGTATGTTATATCATACTATATGAAGGCTTTGCATAAAACATTCCCGCTATTCACACTTTTCTATACATCCAGTTTCAACTGAATCTCTTCTTCCGCCTCTGCCTTAAAATCTTCCAATTTTACAGGGCTGATCACCGGAAGGTCCTCCGTAGACTGTACGCCAAAGTTCCGCAAAAATTCTTCCGTTGTTCCCAAAAGAATCGGTCGCCCCGGGGCATCCAGCCGTCCCAGCTCCTGCACCAGATTATATTCTACCAGCTTATTAATGGCATGATCGCTTTTTACTCCTCGGATTTTCTCAATCTCCTGTTTTGTAACCGGCTGTTTATAGGCGATAATCGACAGCGTTTCCAACATAACGTCTGTCAGAAGAGCCTTTTTCGGCTGCAGCGCAATCTCCACCAGATATTCATAATACTCCTGCTTCGTACACATCTGAAATGCCCCGTCCAGCTCCAGAATCTTAATTCCCCTGTCTGGCGCCTGGTATTTCAGCATCATATTGCGAATAATCTTTTCCGTGGTATGTACATCATGTCCAATCGCTTTTGCAATGCGGGAAACTTCCACCGATTCTCCTGCCGAAAATAATATAGCCTCTATCGCCGCTTCAATCTTCTTCATGTTTGTTCCTCATACTGTAATGACGTAATCTGAATATCATCAAACAAATGATCCTGCGTAATCTGGATCACTCCTGTCTTCATCAGTTCCAGAATAGCCAGAAATGTAACGATCACCTGTATTTTACTGGACTGTCTGTCCAAAAGGCTGCGGAAAGAAAAATGATGATGCGTCAGCGCATATTCCTGAAGATCACTCATTTTATCTTCCAAACTCACCTCTTCTTTCTCAATTTTACCGAATTTGCTCCGAATTGGATCTACCTTATCTTCCTGCCGTTTGATAATCGAACGAAAAATTTCCTGCAGTCTCGCCAGCGTAAGATCTCCGATCAGCTCCTCCACATTCACCGGAGGACGGTACTCTAAAACCTCTTCCGGCATGGTACTTGGTTTATAGACACAGCGGGAAGCCTCCGCCATGCGATCCCGCAGTTCATACGACATATATTTATACATCTTATATTCCAAAAGCTGTTGAACCAACTCTTCTCGGGGATCTTCTTCCTCCCCTTCCTCATTCACCTCTTTGGGAAGGAGCATTTTGCACTTGATATCCAGCAGCGTTGCAGCCATAACCATAAATTCACTCATGATATTCAGATCTGCCTCCTGCATCTGCCGAATATACTCCATATACTGCTCCGTGATCTCCACGATCGGAATATCATAAATATCTATTTTATTCTTATCGATCAAATGTAAAAGAAGATCCAGCGGACCTTCAAATACCTGTAACTTTACTGGTATTCCCATGGTTTATCCTCATCCCTTCCGGTGAACTCGACCCTGTTATTTTACATGGAAATGCAAAATTTTTCAAGGACTCATGAAAAATCAATTTGGATCACCGTAATCTCCCGGGGATTATGCAGTCTTATAGGAATCGTATGCTCTCCCACTCCTGCGCTGACGATCATATGGGAATCCTCTCTGCTTCTCATTCCACAGCAAAATCCCGCCAGCGGACGATAATCCGGTGTAATCAACCCTCTCTGTTTTCCCAGAAGCCAAACTCCGCCATGATAATGACCAGACAGAGTAAGATCTGCCCCCCAATCCAGATATTCCTTTCCGTAACGGGGATGGTGTGACAGCAGGATCGTATAGCAATCCTTTTCCGGAGCACCGAACTGTTTTTCCAAATCTTTCCGTATGCCCTTTTTGCGCATCCCTTTTTCATAATATCTTTCTTCTGGTTCAAATCCATAGATAGTCACTGGAATCCCGCGAATCTCCACTTTTGCCCTCTCGTTGATCAAACGGACAGCGCTGGTCTTTTTCATTTCCTGGTCGTATATTTCTCCCATAACACCATATTCTTCTGGATGTTTCGTAATCCTTTGTTCGTGATTCCCGTTCGCATACCAGACGGGATAACGAGCAGCAAGGGCTTTTATAAAATCCACTGCAGCGCGGATATCTTTTCCCGGCTTTCCCACCAGCACGTCTCCTCCAACCAGAACAAGATCTGGCGCAGCAGAATCCAGAAGTTCCCAGATTCTCTCCCCCTCTTCCCCTTCTGTTCTGTTATGAAGGTCTGTCAAAAATGCCAGTCTCAATTTTCCCGGTTTCCCCAATGTTCTGCTGCACTGGAGATGATACTCCCGAATACATATCTTTTTCTTCATAATCCTCCTGCAATTAAAAATCCCCCTGTAATGTCTCTGTCTTTTATCAACACAGGCATTATAGGGGGATTGCTGTCATCCTGCAGTTTGCCGTATTACTTTGCGTAATCTACAACTCTGCTCTCTCTGATTACATTGACCTTAATCTGTCCAGGATATTCCAATTCTGCTTCAATCTGTTTGGAAATATCTCTGGCAAGTAATACCATATCAGCATCATTTACATGATCTGGCAATACCATGATACGAACCTCTCGTCCTGCCTGAATGGCAAAAGATTTGTCAACTCCTTTGAAGGAATTTGTAATATCTTCTAACTGTTTCAATCTGTTTGTATATGTTTCCAGTGTCTCTCTTCTTGCACCTGGCCGAGCAGCAGAAATCGCATCAGCAGCCTGTACAATACAGGCGATCAGTGATTCTGGCTCCACATCTCCATGATGAGCTTCCACTGCATTGATCACCAGAGCAGATTCTTTATACTTTCTGCATAAATCAACACCGATCTGAATGTGGGAACCTTCCACTTCATGATCAATGGATTTTCCAATGTCATGTAATAAGCCGGCACGTTTTGCCATACGCACATCCGTACCTACTTCCGCTGCCAGAAGGCCTGACAGCTGCGCTACTTCGATCGAATGTTTCAACGCATTCTGGCCATAACTCGACCGGAACTTCATACGTCCCAAAAGGCGAATCAATTCCGGATGAATGCCATGAACACCTATTTCCAAAGCAGCATTCTCTCCCTCTTCCCGAATCATGGATTCCACTTCTCTTTGCGCTTTCTCCACCATCTCTTCGATACGAGCGGGATGAATTCTTCCATCCACGATCAACTTCTCAAGGGCAATTCTTGCAACTTCCCTGCGGATCGGATCAAATGCGGATAATACCACCGCTTCCGGCGTATCATCAATGATCAGATCAACTCCTGTAAGAGTTTCAAGAGTACGGATATTCCGTCCCTCTCGTCCAATGATCCTTCCTTTCATTTCATCGCTGGGAAGCTGAACAACTGAAATCGTAGTCTCTGATACATGGTCCACTGCACATTTCTGAATGGCAGTCACTACATATTCTTTAGCTTTTTTCGCCGCATCTTCCTTTGCTTTGCTCTCCAATTCCTTGTAAAGCTTTGCAGTATCAATTTTTACTTCGTCTTCAACAGATTTTAACAGATAGTCTTTTGCCTGTTCGGAGGTCAGACCTGAGATTCTCTCAAGTTCCTGTACTCCCTGGTCATGTAATTCATCAACCTTTTTTTCTTTCTTTCTTAATTCTGCTTCTTTTGCTGTGTACTCTGCTTCCTTTCTTTCAATGGCATCTGCCTTGCGATCCACAGATTCTTCCTTTGCCAATACACGCTTCTCATACTTTTGCAGTTCGTTCCGTCTCTCTCTGGTCTCTTTTTCTAATTCATTTTTTGTTTTCAGAGATTCCTCTTTCGCTTCCAGAAGAGCTTCACGTTTTTTAGTTTCCGCCGTTTTCAAGGCTTCATCTATAATGTTCCTTGCTTTCTCTTCTGCTGTTCCAATCGTCTCGGCATCTTTCTTTGCCTTATTGGATACGGCAACAGAAAAAGTTACAGGAACTGCAATCAGCAGCGTGATGGCTACAGCAACAAGTGCAATTATAACAATCATTCCACCTGCCACAGGAGCACCTCCTTATTTAATTTTCATTGTACACTTACAACATTTTAATTTTATAATGTTTTCACGAATTTGTCAATGTATTACGTTCGTTTTTATGAAAACCGCTCAAAATCTGTTTTATCACAAAAGTATTCTTCAAAGGCCCGGGAAATATCCTCCATGCGAAATCCTTTTCTTACCAGATAGGCATAATGACGATTCTTTTCCTTTGCATCCGCTTTCTCGGGCTGACGGCAGCGTTTTTCCAACAACTGACGGATCAACGGCGTCTCATCCTGTTCCTCCAGTCCTTCCCGACAGGCAGCAATAATTTCTCTGGAAACGCCTTTTTTCTTCAACTCAAACTCCATCTGACGCATACTTTTTGTTCCCGCTCTTCCCGCCACATACTGGGATGCATACCGTTGATCATCCAGATAATGATAAGAACGCACATATTCCATAGCAATATCCACGGCTTCTTTTGTATATTCTCCCTTCATAAGCTTCCTGTACAATTCCGCCTCCGTATAATCCATACGGGTAAGAAGATGCATGGCCCGAAGCTTCGCCCGTTTTACCAAAACCTCCTGCTGAATCCGAGTAAATACTTCCTGTGAAAGCTCTTTTCCCACTGCCAGCTTATATCGCGAAAGCTCGCCTTTGTAAAGTACAAAGGCAAGCTTTTCATCTGTCACAATTCTTGATTTTTGTTTCGTCACTGGAAGGATCTCTGTGATTATCATTCCTGACTTTCTCCTGCATCCTTCGACTCATCTTTCTGTGCCTGCTCTGTTAACACAGTATCCTCCGCAAGACCATAATGAGCGCGTATCTTCTGCTCAATCTCTGCCGCCGCCTGGGGATTTTCCTTCAGGAAAACTTTCGCATTTTCCCGTCCCTGTCCGATCTTCGTCTCATTATAAGCAAACCATGCCCCGCTCTTTTGTATAATTCCCAGATTCACCGCCAGATCCAGAATATCACTTTCCTTGGAAATTCCCTTTCCAAACATGATATCGAACTCTGCTTCCTTAAATGGCGGCGCAATCTTATTCTTTACCACTTTAATCCGGGTTCTGTTACCGATCACTTCCCCCGCCTGCTTAATTGCTTCGGTGCGGCGCACATCCATACGGACAGAAGCATAAAACTTCAGCGCTCGCCCACCGGTAGTCGTCTCTGGATTTCCAAACATGACACCCAGCTTTTCACGAAGCTGATTGATAAAAATCACAATACAGTTGGACTTTGCCACCACACCGGTAAGCTTCCGCAGCGCCTGAGACATCAATCGGGCCTGCAGACCCATATGAGAATCACCCATATCTCCTTCGATCTCTGCCTTAGGAACCAGAGCCGCCACCGAATCCACAATAATAATATCAATAGCCCCGGAACGCACCATCGTCTCTGTGATCTCTAAAGCCTGTTCTCCATTGTCTGGCTGAGAAATATAGAGTTCGTCAATATCTACTCCTATATTCTTTGCATAAACTGGGTCCAACGCATGCTCCGCATCAATGAACCCTGCAATGCCGCCCCTCTTCTGCACTTCTGCCACCATATGTAAAGCAACTGTCGTCTTACCACTGGATTCCGGACCATATACCTCTATAATTCTTCCTCTGGGAACACCGCCCAACCCCAATGCAATATCCAAACTCAAAGAACCAGTAGGAACCGTCTGCACATTCATATTCTTCCCTGAATCTCCCAGCTTCATCACTGAGCCCTTTCCGTACTGTTTCTCAATCTGACCCAAAGCTGCATCCAACGCTTTTAATTTATCTTCTTTAACCATACGAATTCTCCTTTATCAATAGCGAACTTATGTTCGCTTCTATTACCATAGTATTACACTTTTGAATACTTGTCAATAACATTTTTTCTATTTTTGTTCTTGGGGATAAAATTGGCGAAATGCCAAAGAAAATTTCCGTCATAGATTTTTACAAAAACGAGCTGCTATACGTTCTGTGATTCTCGCACAGTCCATACAGCAGCCCAAAACTGCTTTCAACAGGTTTTCTGATCGCTTATCAGAATTGCGGCTGCTGACTCACAATACTTCTTACATGAGCAATTTCTTCCTGCGTTGCCGGAGCGGCCGGTACGTAATACTGTTTTTCACGGGCAATCTGATAAATTTCCTCCTGAGCCATCTCACACTGACTTCTCATCTGCTTTAATGTCTGTTTCAGCTGAGAATCTCCTGTCTGCGAAATCATCTCACCGTAGCGTACCAGTTCTCCGTTAATTCCTGTCAAGGCATCGTTTACCATTGTTCTCTCATTCATCTTTGATCCCTCCTACTGTAAAAACTGCATCAACTGCTGTTTCGTCTGCATCGCGCTCTGCGCTGATTTTTGGAAAAATTGCTGTACCTTCGGGTCCTGCGCTGTTTTCGCATACTCCTGCATTTTACAGTGATTGGTCTCACATCCCAGAATCAAATGACGAAGATTCTGTACATCAAGTTCTGTCAAATTTGTCATCTTCTTTACCTCCTGTTTTCTGATTACACTTTTAGTATCTCTAACAGGCGGTTAATTATTCTGCCCTTTTTTTGATGAAATGGAATTTTTTTACAAAACAGCCAAATTTTCTTTTTTTAAAATCCTGCCAGCCAGTTATACATTTCCTCATACTGCCTTGCAGAATTTTTCCATGAAAAGTCCTGCGCCATACCGCGATCTACAATCTTGTTCCATTCTCGTTTCCGATCGTAGTAAATCTGCTCCGCATAGCGAATAGTTCCAAGCATCTCATGAGCATTGTAATTCGTAAAACTAAAGCCGGTACCTGTTCCTTCAAACTCGTTATACGGCCATACTGTGTCTTTCAATCCACCGGTTTCCCGAACGATAGGCACTGTTCCATACCGCAGACTCATAAGCTGACTCAAACCGCAGGGTTCAAACAGCGACGGCATCAAAAATGCATCGGAAGCCGCATAGATCTTATGGGACATCGCCTCTGAATAGTAAATATTTGCAGATACTTTTTTATCATACTTCCATGCGAAATGGCGGAACATATTTTCGTATTTTTCTTCACCGGTTCCCAGAACTACCAGCTGGATAGCATCCTGACAAAGTTCATCCATCATATAAGCGATCAAATCAAATCCTTTCTGATCTGTCAAACGAGATACTACACCCAGCATCATCGCTTTAGGATTGACTTCCAGCCCCAATTCTTCCTGAAGCGCCGTTTTATTCTTTACTTTTTCCTTGCGGAACATTTTCGCATCATACTGTTTCGCGATCATCGGATCTGTAGCGGGATTATATTCGTCATAATCAATTCCATTGACGATTCCACGAAGACTGTTGCTTCTTGCCCGCATCAAACCATCCAGACCTTCCCCATAGAAAGGAGTTTTGATCTCTTCCGCATAGGTATTGCTGACAGTCGTGATCGCATCCGCATAAACCAGACCGCCTTTCAGATAATTCGCATCCCTGTTGGCTTCCAGCTTGTCCGGCGTAAAGAAATAGTCTGACAGACCGGTAATATTCTTAATCGTTTTGATATCCCATACACCCTGGAACTTCAGGTTATGTATGGTCATCACCGACTTGATGCCCCGATAAAAATCGCTTCCCTGAAATCTTTCTTTTAAATATACAGGAATCAGACCTGTCTGCCAGTCATGGCAATGGATAATATCCGGTCTAAAATCGATCACCGGAAGAATAGAAAGGGCCGCTTTAGAAAAAAATGCAAACTTTTCCAGATCTGCCGGCATACCGTAATATGGCTTATCGCCGCTGAAATGTTCCTCATTATCTATCAAATAAAATTTTATACCATCGTATTCCGTTTCAAAAATACCCACATACTGCTGCCGCCAGTTCAAGTCCATATAAAAATTCGTCACATAATGCAGCTGATCTTTTAACTCCTGTTTTATGCAGGCATATTTAGGGATAATAACCCTCACATCAAAGTGCTCTTTCGGAAAACATTTCGGCAGAGAACCAACCACATCTGCCAATCCGCCCGTTTTAATAAACGGTACCGCTTCCGATGCAACGTATAATACCTTTTTCATCCGTATGTACCTCCCTACTTATTGCTAATAACATTTCTGTCTTTCATTATATCGCATTTTGCCCAAAAGGGAAAGGCTTATATGGATTTTTTTATGCATTTTTATACTCTAATTGTATCTTATCCGCAATCAATGCTATAAATTCTGAATTCGTAGGTTTTCCTTTTCCTGTACTCACCGTATATCCAAACAATTCGTCTATTGTATCCATTTTTCCTCTGCTCCATGCCACCTCGATCGCATGGCGGATCGCTCTCTCTACCCGGCTGGGTGTAGTCTGATGTTTCTTGGCGATAGTGGGGTAAAGAATTTTCGTAATAGAATTGAGCATCTCCATGTCTTCCACTGACATAATAATCGCATCTCTCAGATATTGATATCCTTTAATGTGCGCCGGCACACCGATCTCATGAATAATATTAGTCACGTCAATCTCCAGATTCCGCTCCGCTGCCTCTCTTACATGTTCCCCACTTCCGAGTTTCTTCTGTTCTCTGCTTTTCCCCAGACCAAAATTCTTAAAATGCTTGATCCGATTCAAAATCATATCATTGTCGAACGGCTTCATGATATAGTAACAAGCCCCCAGATTAAATGCATTTTCTGTAATCCGCTCCTGTCCTACTGCCGAAATTACGATAAACGCCGGATGCTTCTTCATGGAGCTGTCCTGATTTACCTTCTCCATAACTGTAAGCCCATCCACTTTCGGCATAATTATATCCAGAAGAACCACATCCGGCTCTTTATCTTTGATGATATCATAAATGTCTTTCCCGTTATCTGCCTGCCCTACCAATTCCAATTCCTTATCATCCTTGATCAGCGTTTCCAGTAAATTTACCATGCGTTCATTATCATCCGCAATGGCAACATTTAATTTTCCCATTTTCACTCCTCCAAATAAATACCTTGTCAATTTTATTACACCTTTGGAAACTGTGGGCCCTCTGCAGATGAAAAGACACACTGTCATTTTGACATCTTTCATCTGTTTTCCAAATGCTATAATGTATTATAAGTTTAACCCGTCCGCAAATCAACCCAAGTTTCTGCTTTTTACCTATTTTCGTTCGACATAGAATTACGCATTACGACGATATTTTCATCCTTCGAGATTTTTTCTCACGTTTTTCCCATCATAACTCCTACAATCACCGAAAATACAGCAACAAAATTACAAATTTCTTCGCGCAGCCATCACTTTCACGCCAACGCTGCTGTCTCTTTCACTCAGAGAAATGAAACGATTTTTCTTCCAAAAATTTTCCGCCTGACGATTTCCTGTCACCCATGCCAGTTCCACTTTCTGAAATCCCCTCTTCTTTAGATATCTGCACAGCTCTTCTATCATCTGAGTTCCTACTCCCTGATGCTGCTGTTCTCTGTCCACCATAAAAAATCCCACATAAGCAGTATTTTGATCTGGATACCGAGCGATCAAATCCAATAATGCGATTAACTTTCCCTCGCTGAAATACCCCAGGAAATACTTATCCTCTTTTGTTTTTCCCGGAGGAAGCGCCTCCATGTCCTGTCTCACTCCCTCCTCGCTGACAAATGGCGGACAATATTCATAATAGATTTTATTTCCACTGCACACCTTTATAATTTCAGAAATATCAGATTCCTCCAGTCTGCGTACCTGATATTGAGAGGACACTTGAGACACTGCAAGCTCCTCCGGTGCACCATCTTCCTTTCCTAAACTCAATACCCCTGCACAGTGAGAGCATTGCTGAAATTCCATTGTTGGAAAAGATTTTTTAAGTTCACCATACACAAAATAAATCTCATCCTCATCCCAGCTCTCTCCCGTCTGTTTTTTGCACTGTTCCAGCTCTTCCCGTGTTTCAAACGCTACATCCCCAATGTAAATATAACCACCCTGTTTTAAAAGACCCTGTAATTTTTTCAAAAATTCCACTTTCTTTGCATCCGTCAAATGATGTAAGGAATATGTAGCTAAAATCGCATCATACCTTTCTTTTTCCAGCTCTCCCGCCAGACCTTTTGAAAAATCCCCATGATATAAATGGGATTTCGGCATTTTCTCCTTGGCATGCGCAATCATTTTTTCCGAAAAATCCTGCCCATAAATCTCACAGCCCTTCTCATAAAGTTTTACTGTAAGTGTCCCTGTACCAAAGCCGATATCCAGAATCTTTTTCCCAGATTCTCTTAAGACTCTCTGATAAATCTCCCCTAAAACTTCTTTATAGCCCGCAAAAGGATAAGTTCCGTCTTCCTCGGAAAGCCCCACACTCCTATCATATCCGTCTGCCCATAAATCAAATCCTTTGCTGTCTAACATAAATACTCCTTCCTACTACACCTCAAGTTCATAGATATAATCTGCACACTCTTTTCCAGTTCCTCTTTTTTTGTAAAAGCTTTCTCTTGCAACAGAAAAACCATGTTTTCTTACAACACCATTAGAAGCCACATTTTCCTGATCCACACAGACAGTAATTTTCTTTGCCCCATGCTCTTTTGCATAAGAAATCATACCTCCCACCATCTCTGTAGCAAACCCTTTTCTCCAATAGTTTTTATGTACACAGTAAGCAATATCATAAGTTTTTCCTTCTTCACTAATAATAAAACTGCAGGTTCCGATCCGCTCATGCGTATCTTTTAACTCGGATATCATGTAATAACATCCATCATCCTCTGCCAATTCCTCTATCTCTTTGAGATACGTTTCATCAATTTCCACCATCGCCTCATCCGCCAGATACTCACTCATCGCAGGATCATTCCAAATGCTAATAGCAAACCTGGCATCTTCCTTCTCAAAACTTCGTAAATATAATCTTGATGTTTCTATTTTTTCAGCTCTCATTTTCATCTTCTCCTTTCCATCTCACCACATACGTTACTACCGCTGTATGAAGATGGCTAATAAAATTTTCTCTAGGAATATCATATTTCTGTTCGCTCACTCCACTCTTCAATATTTCCCACCCTGTAAATGTATCTTCCAAACTCATTTCTCTAATATTAGATGGTGTTAGAATATAAATAGTACAAGTCAAAATGAGAATTCCTTATAAGAAAAATCATGGTACAATGTAGGTACCGCAC
>PPYF01188473.1_pt1 | contig 13414 bp, 10 predicted proteins | sample 1559871 | NCBI WGS metagenome assembly PPYF01 (sample SAMN08240021, study PRJNA423297) | Human gut metagenome, whole genome shotgun sequencing project. | reverse complement strand
ACACCGCCCGCTAATAAATAGCCAAGCGCCGCGCCTAATTCGGCAAAATCGGCATTCTTTCGTAATCCACCAGTTTCACCGAGAAATTGAAACCGCTTGGGATACCACCACAATGCAAACGGCTGTAAAACCAGCCCTGCGGCTAACGCAAACTTTCCTGCAACCGCATAGTAAGCCAGCTCAGTTTCACCGGCAGCGCCGGCTAACCACCAGCGATCCAAGCCTGCAACTGCGAACCCTGCTAACCCACTGACTAAAATAGGAATTCCATAGCGCAAGTACTGCATGCCACCACGCATTCGCCACGTCAATCCGGTGTTATGCCATTGCCAGCCGCCCATCAACAGCGCTTGACCAAAGGTGGTAATGGCTCCCACCATTACAACGCCTTCCACGCCCATCCCCCAGCGCAAGCTCAGCCAGATAAACAGCGCCTGTACCACCACGCGTCCCGCGGTACACAGGAAAAAAAATCGCGCCATGCCCTGCATGCGCAGCCATGCCAGCGGAATGCCAATCACGCCCTCCAACACTACCGAGAGCAATGTCCAACGAACCAGTGACGCTGTCACATTTCCCGGCAACCAGTGCCCAATCTGTTCGGCAAACGGCATCAACAGCAATAAGCCAATGAGTGCTATCAACAGGGTTTGGGTGAATAACACACCAGCGGCTTGCTGGCGCGTAGCCTCACTATCGGCTAACCCCGCAAAACGATACAACGCATCCACTAATCCCAGCCCGAGCAATAAAGTACCGATATTGACTAACGCCAGTAGCACTTCCAGTTGGCCATACTCCGCCGGCGACAGATAGCGCGTAAAAACCGGCAGCATGATCAAGGAGATCCCTTTCATCAAGATCAGGCCAAGACCATAAAAAAACATTTGCTGCAACGCGGAAGGCAGTCGGATGCGCATAAAAAATCCGTTAAACACGTCAGTGTGTATACTTATGTTTATAGCCAAAGACGCCAATTCACGCCTGCAGAAACTGGCTAAAAACGCAAAAGATGCTTAATCATTAAGTATTAGTCAGTATTCGGGAGCATGCCGCATGATGATCGTCCAGCGCCTCCGTCAATGGGCCAAAGCCGGTAACAGTCCACTGGCGCGTAACTTATGGTCGACCGCCAAAGCACTGCGCACGTGGTCCTGTCCGGTGATCCCAGCGATTCACCGTCCGCTGTATGCGCTGCATCAACTGCTGAAAAATGTATTCGCATCGTTCACTCGCATTTTTTACTGGACGCCACTGTTCAAAACCCGCCTCGCCCAACCAGCGCCACACTTATATCTCTACAGCGGCATGCCACAATTGATCGGGCCACTGTATATCCAAATCGGTAGTCATTGTCAGATCAGCGGTATCTCTTCGTTTATCGGCCGACAAGGCACGCGTCCGGTCGAATTACACATTGGAGATCGTTGCCATATCGGCTGGCAAACCACCATTGCCGTGGGGCGCAAAGTCATTTTGGGCGATGATGTGTATATGGCGGGAAAAGTCTTTCTGGCCGGTTTCCCCGGTCATCCGCTCAACCCCGAAGATCGAGCCGCCGGTCTACCGGAGCACGATGAACAAACGGGCGATATTATTTTGGAAGACAAGGTGTGGTTAGGTACCGGCGTGATGGTCAATGCTGGCGTGCGTATTGGCGCGGGCACGGTGGTCGCCGCTGGTAGCATTGTCACCCATGACTTACCGGATCGAGTATTGGCCGCCGGTGTTCCAGCGAAGGTCATTCGCACCTTACCCGAGTCAGAGTCTATCCGCAGTACCGCGCAAGAAATAGTCACTGACCCCGCTTCGCCGTCAACCACCAATGCAACTTACTCGCAGGAAGACCCTACATGCTCCCGCCACTGATTGTTTTTGGTGAAGACTGGGGCGCCCATCCCAGCAGCACCCAGCATCTCATCAAACGGCTCACTGCCGAGCGACCGGTGATTTGGGTCAATTCCATTGGCTTGCGCCGCCCAGGGTTTAACCGCCGAGATTTGCGCCGTGTATGGCAAAAATTGCGGGCGCTATTACAACACCAATTCGCCACGAAGCCCGCAGCGAATCAGGCAGAATCTGCTCCGGCAACAAGTACCGCCCCTGCGCCCAACTCACCGCCACAACCCACCGTTATTGCGCCACTGGCGATCCCGTTGCCGGGCGTGGGTTGGGCCAGAGCCATCAATCGCCGTTTATTGCGGCGCCAGATTCGGCGCACCTTACAACAACTGCAACTGACTGATTGCCAGCCGGTGCTCTGGTTATCATTGCCCACTGGGGTTGATCTGATCGGTCAGCTCAATGAACGGGCCGTGATTTATTATTGTGGCGATGATTTCTCCGCTTTAAGTGGTGTGGACCATACGGCAGTGAGCCTGCTGGAGCGCGAGTTAGCCGAAAAAGCCGACTTGATCTTGGCCGCTAGCCCCGCGTTAGTGCAAAGATTCCCTGCCGATAAAACCCAGTTATTGCCACACGGCGTGGATATCCGCCTATTCTCCACCCCGCAGCCGCGCGCCGCCGATCTGCCTAGCGGAAAGCCCATCGCTGGATTTTACGGCAGCATTTCGGAATGGATCGATACTGAGCTGCTGGCACAAACCGCTGAACGCCTACCACACTGGAATTTTGTTTTAATCGGCCCGATTCAAACCGATATTGCTCCGCTACACGGCAAGCCGAATATCTTTTTACTCGGCCCACGACCGCATCACGCCCTACCAAGCTATGTGCAACATTGGCAGGTGTCTATGCTGCCTTTTCGTGATAATGCCCAGATCCGTGCCTGTAACCCGCTAAAACTGCGCGAATATTTGGCGGCACAAAAACCGGTAGCCAGCACTGATTTCCCCGCGTTAGACGGATACCGCGAATTGGTGCATGTCGGCACAGATGCCGACCGTTTTACGCTGGCTATCCAACAGGCGGCGCTGGATGCCCCCGATACGCAGGCCTTTCACGACTGGTTGGCGCAAAGCTCGCCTGATTGGGAGGCCGTACTGGCCTTAACCCAACCTCGCCACGCTCGCGGTGAAAGCGTCAGCCAACAAAGCTGGGAAGCGCGCGCTGACGACTTAAATCGTCTCCTCGACAGGCTGTAATACTATGCAGGCTAAACAGCCCTCGAGATGGAATAAGCCAGAATGGAAAAATCCAAATTGGGTGCGACAAATAATATCGCGCACACGGTGTCTGCTCACTCATGGGATGTCACAACCCTCACCGATCCTAGTGAGCGTAGTGCTGTGCGCAACGCTGATAGGCATTTCAACCTCGGCCCTCGCAACGCCCCAACCCGCAACCATATCGGACACTCACACACTAGAGCTATTGAAGAGCTCTGGTTCTGAATCTAGCGCTGGCACTGTAAGTGACACTGTCACCCTCCCTTATGAGCAGCATTTTTCTCCACCGACAACGTGGAACGCTAATGATGATCTGGTCATTGAAGGCCGCAACCCTTCTGATCGCCAAGCTCTGCTGGTGATCCGACTGGACGATGTGAATTCCACGGGTTACTCCTCGCGCATTAATGAAGAGCGTGATATCCCGCCAGGGCAATTTCGACTGCGCATCGCGCTGGCCTCGCTGCTAACCGCCGAAAAAAAACGCCCGGATCTGAGCCGCCTGACGGCCCTGTATCTGTTCACTGCGCAGGCACAAGGCATCACCCTGCGGCGACTTTCGCTGCAACGCGGATTGCGTTTTGCCGATGAGGTATTGGCTTGGGATTTCGGTGACAGCCAACGCGCGCCCTTCAGTGGCTTTACCCGCATCGGCCCACAAGACGCTCACTTGCAAGGACGCCCCACCGCCACCACCCGCAGCGGCAGCTTTGCGCCGTTTAATGATGGCTTACGTGGCGTTAATCAGATAAAAATTCCCCTCCCCGCAGGCCAATATCAGTTACGGCTGTGGAATCGCGATCCCGGCGAATGGGAATTACTTCCCCATCCATTGGAGCGGCGTGTACGCGTCAACGGCCAAGCCATTTGGGAGCAGCACCTAACACCGGAGCAATGGATAAAAGACATTTATCTGGCCGGTCGCAATCAAGAAGCACTGCCGGCATTCACAACGCAACCCCAGAGCATCACCAACACGCAAGCGGCCGCCGCACAACAACTGCTCCCAGAACAGCTGGGAAAATTGAGTACGCGCGTGACGCATCTGGGCGGCGATCTAATTATTGATTTGGAAGGCGATTCCCCTGATGCCCAGTACATCTCTGCGTTACTACTGTGGCCAGATGCACGGCGGCCTGATACATCATCAAGCGCCGCCGATACGCCAACACCGGAGCAACAGCTGAGCCAACGGCTGACGCAACTGTTTCATGAAAACTGGCATATTAACCCGCAGCCTCTCGCACCGGAGCAAGCCATTAGTTTAGCGCTCCCGAGCCCAAACCTGACGCCAAACCAAGGGGCAAATTTAACTGCAGCTGCTATAACCTTGCTAGGCAAGGTCGCCGGCAACAGTCATCTGAGTGTCGATCTCAAGCTAGAGACCGCATCCTTGCCACACGCAGTTAACGCATCGCTGCACCTATCGCCGTTTGTCCCACCCGCTGCCCAAAATCAGGCTGACCGCGATACCTCCATAACCCCTTCAAACACCATCTTGCCCGCCGAGCTGCGCTGGGGGCAGTGGCACTGGGTACGCGAACCGGCACAAGGGCACCAACTACAAGCGTCCGCCAGTTATTTACGCACCGATCTGGATAGCGTTCCCCTTACACCAGCGAGCTCCCGCTACCTACATCTGGTCATTAGCGTACCCGAAGGTACGCCTGCCGGAGACTATCAGGCAACGCTACGCCTGCAAATTGGCGAACAGCGCTACACCTATCCATTGCAAATTCAGGTGCTCGCGCTGCAACTGCCGGATATCCCAATCCCTGTTGGGGTATATTTGGATGCAGCGCCACATCTGAATTGGTTTGATGCAGAGCAAGCTACACAACAAAGCGCCTGTGATTTACGTTGGCTAGCTAATATTGGTCTTAGCATCCCTGCCCCCGCACTAGCCACACCAGATGATCAAAATGCCGCGCGTTTTGAGCGCGATTTACGGGCAGCCATGCAGTCAAACCGCTATTTACCGCTGCTGGCCTACACCCCCTTAAAACGGCTGCGCGACAATCTGGGCGATAAAGCCGCCATCATGCATATCGCCGAAGTGGAGCGCGAGCATCCGCAGGTGCTAGCGTGGAGTTTGGCTGATGAAGCCGACAGCGGCCAAATCCCCAACCTGCTGAGCTTTGCCCAAGAGCTACGTGCGCGTGTGCCGGATATCCAACTGGCCGGCCAACTTAATCACCCCAGTCAAACGGCCCTACTGCCGGCCCTCTCACTGGCGCTGATCAATGACGGCTTTGGCGCTTCCGCGCACAACATCGCGCAATTGCAAAAAGAGGGAAAACAAGTTTGGTTGTATAACCTCGGCGCATCGCGGCTGGCGGCAGGCTTTTATCTGTGGCGTAGTGGCGCGCAAGGATATCTGCAATGGCATGCCCGTATGCCAACCGCCGATCCGCTTAATCCTGTGGATGGGCGCGAAGCAGATTTTCAATTTTTGTATCCGCCGATGAACGTTTGTACGTTACCGGATACCGATCGCAGCTTGTTTACATTACTGGAAGGCACTGATGATCTGCGCTGGTTACATTGGCTCGATAGCCAAAGTCAGCATATGGAAGCGGCTCGATTACTGCGCGACAAAATTTGGCAACAGATCCCCGATACTTGGCAAGCCACGCAGCAGCTCTCTCCAGCCCAATTGCAGCAGTGGCGGAGGGAAATTCAGCAGCTGGCCAACTAGATTCGCCAAATAATTGCTGAGCGATCACTTTATAACCACAAACTTTACATATAATGATTTACATATGTAAAACATAACGTTCTGTGCAATATATGTACACTGTGTTTATGTACTAAAAACTATGTACTACAAAATGCACTACACGCAGGGATGATGCTTAACGTACAGATCACTCGCGCCAAACAGCATCACCGCGTTTAGCCATGAGCGAATTCAGCCGACTTATCGCAAGGACAGTGAAACCGTATGAACCGCCTGACGCAAACCGCAAGCTTGATGTTACTGCTGTGTCTGACAGGCTGCGCCGCCAGCACCAGCACATCGGGCGGCAAAGTCACTTTGGCTCAACTCGAAGCGCTGCGTATTGGGCAGCAAGCCTATCGTCCGGCCTTTTCCGGCCACTATCCACAAAATGAAATTGCGCTACCCACTGACACCGAAAAACAGCTGCATCAATTTTTAGCTCAGCAAGATCCGTCGGCCATTACCGTTTCGGTTGGCAATAGCGCCGGCGATCCACTGCAAAGTGCACGTATCGCCCACCAGCGGCTCAAATATATTGAAAAAATGCTGGCCGCTCGGGCCATTGATGTCAGCCTGCAATACAAGCCTGATGCCGAGCCGGATAGCCTAAATATCGAGGTGGGCCGTGAATGACAATCTCTCCGTCTCTTTGTGCCTGATTTTTAATGGCGCATGGCGGCGGCGTTATCTGATTGCGATTCCCTTATTGCTGATGCCCATACTGGCAACACTGATAGGCTTGTTCACGCCCAAACAATACCATTCACACACCACATTATTGATTCAAGAAACCGCCAAACTGAATCCGTTTTTGGAAGACCTCTCGGTATCCACCAACCTTAAAGATCGCTTCGCGGCGCTCGATAGCCTGCTACACAGCCGGTATGTGTTACAACGCGTCATCGAGGATGCGAAGTTACTGCCCAAAGATGCGCCACAAAGCGAATATGACAACAAAATTAATCAGCTTTCTGCCGCCGTAACCTTAAGTTTGGTCGGTAGCGATCTGGTGCAATTAACATTCAAAACCCAGCAACCGCAAGACAGTGCAGTGATCTTACAAGCCATCAGCGAACGCTTTTTAGAAAACGTTCTGGCTCCTGAACAATCCTCCATCAGCGGCTCGGAAAAATTTCTCAAAGAGCAAATCACTAAACAAGAGATAGAGCTAAACAAGGCCGAGAAAAATCTGGCCGACTTTAAACGAAGCCAATCCGCGGAGCTGCCGGATTTGTACAGCGCCAACGTGAATCGCCTGCATGCGTTAAAAGATAAAGAAGAGGAAAAACGCACTCAACTGGCCGGTGCCAAAGCGGCACTGGCGGCGCTACAAACGGGAATATCGCAAGTCAATCCGGTGATCGCCAATCTGGAGCAGCAAATCGTTAATACCACCAATGAAATTGCCTTATTGCGTACCCGTTACACCGATTCACACAGCAAAATTCAAGCCGCGCTGTATCGCCTGCACCAACTCGAAGATGAGCGCCAAGCGCAGATGAACGCCATCCCCAAAATAGACAGTACCGACTTAAACCAACTGCTGAACTTATCGCAAAACAGCAACCGAGAACAAAGCAACGGCAACAACAAGAATGACACTTTGCTCGACTCCCAACTCAAAGAGCTGCAAAAAGCCGCCACCAGCGTCAAAGCGTTGCAAGAAGAGGTTAACAGTATCAACAAGCTGATCCGCGAATCAGAAGAGAGCGTAGGCAGTTTTGGTGATGTTGAGCGCCAAATGTCAGAGCTTGAGCGTAACTTACAGGTGCAACGCGAGCTATATCAGGATCTGCTGACACGCTATAAAAAAGCGCAGGTCACCGGCGCTCTCGGGCAATTTGAAAAAGGCGATCGGGTTAAAGTCATCGATCCGCCATTCATTCCGACCTCCCCGAGTACGCCGCCATTGATTGTCTTTATTTTGGCCGGGATCGTTGCCGGGCTGGGTATTGGGATAGGTTTTGCCGTCATCGCAGAAATTACCGACAGTACCGTGCAGCGTAGCGACAAGCTGACTATGCTGATAGGAGCGCCAGTATTAATACGAATTCCTTACAACAAGGAGATCGCTCACTATGCCAACCGGCCGGAGCAGAATCATCCAGATAGTTCAGCATCTCGCGCCGGGGGGCATTGAAACACTGGCGCTTGAATTGCACCGAACATTTCGGGAACAGCATGACAGCCTGCTGATAAGTCTCGAAGGCAATTACGCCAGTGCCAGCGCACATTGGCCACGGCTGACCGAATTTCAACACGAGCTGATCTTTTTAGACAAACAACCCGGTCTGCAACCGAGCTTACTGGCTCGCTTATATCGTTTGTTGCGCCAGCAAAAGCCGGATGTTGTACATACCCATCACATTGGCCCTTTACTGTATGGCGCGTTGGCTGGACGTTTGGCGAAAGTGCCTTGCTTAGTACATACCGAACATGATGCATGGCATCTGGAAAACCCAAAACGACGCAAACTGGCCGCGCTGTTATGTCAACTCGGCCACCCTCATTTGGTGGCTGATTCAGAGCAAGTCGCATCTGCCATGCGTCAGTACCTACCGGGTTGTCAGCCAGAAGTCATTCTCAACGGAATTGATACTACACGCTTTACCCCTGCCGACCATCACAGCCGAATAGCTGCCCGGCAGGCGCTACAATTAACCCTTGATGTCCCACTGATAGGCTGCGCCGCGCGGCTAGAAACAGTCAAAGGCCACAGCAACTTGCTACAGGCACTCAGCCAATCTCTCATACAGTGCCCATCGTTACATCTGGTACTCGCGGGCACCGGTTCACTCGATGCCGCCTTGCGTCAGCAAGCAGCCGCGTTGGGGTTGCACGATCGGGTGCACTTTGCCGGTTTGCTCAGTGACATGACCGCCTTTTACCACGCGCTTGATGGCTTTTGTCTGGCCTCACAAGCCGAAGGGCTACCCCTGTCGCCCTTAGAAGCACAGGCCTGCAACGTTCCGGTGGTACTGACCGATGTCGGTGGCTGCCGAGAATGTACCGAGCCATCTACCGGTCAACTGGTGCCTTACGGTGACATCCCAGCGCTGGCAGCGGCCTTACAACGCTGTGTCAGTCAGCCTGCGAGCACTGCGCCACGCCAGTTTGTTGAACGCCATGCCAGCTTAGCAAGCATGGCGGCACACTATCTGCGCCTATACCAAATTAGTGATACGTCAGGAGCACGCCTATGTGGAGCATAATAGCTGATGCACTGTTTGTCCTGCTGGCCTTTTTGATTGTCTATCATCATTTGCTCTATCCGTTGCTGCTGAAAAAACTCAGCCGCCGCAAGCACTCGCCTGCACCTGATATTCCGCAACGCCAATATCGCGAACAAGCCGAAGATAGCGATTTACCGGATATCACCCTGATCATTCCGGCCTACAACGAAGCGGCCAGTATCGCCGATAAGATTCGCAATCTGGCGTCGCAAGACTACCCCACCGCGCACTTTAATGTGGAGATCCTGTGTGACGGCTGCACCGACAATACCGCAGATTTAGCCCGCTTGGCACACGCAGAGCCCGAGTGTCGCTGGTTGCCGCTGACCATCCGTGCGTTTAGTACCAACCGCGGTAAAATTGCGGTGATTAACGAGGCAATTCAGCGCGTTCAAACGCCGATTGTTGCTTTCAGCGATGTATCCGCTTTATTGCCCGTCGATACCTTGTTAACTGCTGCCGTGCATTTCCAACAACCGGATATTGGGGTCGTCGGGCCGGGCTACCGCATTTTAAATGCCGGTTCACAGGGCGAATCCCACTATTGGCAGTATCAAACCCAAATAAAACTCTCGGAATCAGCCTTAGGCTCGGTACTCGGCATGCACGGCGCTTGTTATTTTATCCGCCGCGAATGTTTAGAGCCTCTGCCGCCCGATACCATTAACGATGACTTTATCCTGCCGATGCTGGCGATCAGCAAAGGCTATCGCGCCGTGTACGAGCCGCGCTGTCTTTCACTCGAGTTGGAAACCAGTGATAGCGCATTAGAATCGCGCCGTCGGCGGCGGATTGCGGCGGGCAATACCCAACAGCTATGGCGCTTGCGTCACCTACTCAACCCACGTTATCGCTGGGATGCATTTAATTTTTTCTCCGGCAAAGGGCTACGGGTCTTGATGCCGTTTTGCTTGGTGGGCGTATTTGTGATTTCACTGCTACGCGCGCCGCACTCGCTGTTTTTTTTATTGCTACTGATTGCACAACTTTGCGGCTATCTGACTATTATTATGGTTAACATGACACCTCGCTATGCATGGCCATCAATTGTCAAAAAAGTGCAGTATTTGGTGAATGGTCATTGGTATAACTTGATCGGAGCCTGTCGTTATCTGGCCGGGAAAGAAAAAGGCCGCTGGTCTCGTGCCGGCGAACAGGGAGAAAAATGATGGGACACTATATTCATCCTGTCACTGCACAAGCCAAACGCGCCATGGACATTCTTGGTGCACTGACCGGAATCATCCTGACATTACCGCTGTGGCCGCTGATTGCCTTAGCCATCAAATGGGAAAGTCCGGGGCCGGTGTTCTTCCGCCAGCAACGGGTCGGGCGCATTTATCCGGATTACATCGAATTTTTTTACATGATCAAGTTCCGCTCTATGCGTCAGGATGCGGAAACCAAGACCGGCGCCGTGTGGGCAACGAAAAATGATCCACGTGTCACCCGAGTGGGCAATTTCTTGCGTAAAACCCGATTAGATGAATTGCCACAATTTATCAATGTGCTGCAAGGGGATATGTCCTTAATTGGCCCCCGCCCCGAACGTCCACAGTTTTGCCATAAATTGGAAGCCGCCATTCCTTTTTATGTGGAAAGAACCTACGGCATCGCTCCCGGCATTACCGGTTTGGCACAAGTCAGTCAGGGATACGATGAAACACTGGATGATGTAAGAAGCAAGCTGGCTTATGACCTCGCGTATTCACTGGCCCTCACCAGCCCGTGGAAATGGATCAAACTGGATCTCAATATTGTGTGGCGCACCCTGAAAGTCATGGTCGGGAAACGCGGACAATAACAAGGCAGGACAACACCATGAAACCGATGATGTATACCCTTAATAACTGGCAAGTGGTTACGCTGACCGGCGAGCTGGATGCGCTGTTTGTCAGCGAACATCGTGATGTATTTGAAACGCTAGCCGTGCGTGAAAGCAGTGTGTTGGCGGATCTGAGCGAGGTGCATTTTATTGATTCATCCGGCATTGGCGCGCTGGTGTTTTTATATAAGCGATTGAAAGCTAAAAATTATGATCTGGCACTGATTTGTGATAACGGTCAGCCACGAGAATTGCTTAAACTGCTGCATATCGATAACACCTTACACTGCTACAGCTCGTTGAAGGAGTTTATTATGGCCAATAATGAATAATTAAAATTTTATTTATAATAAATAATTATATCCATTCGTTCCACAACACTTTAATGCGCTGTTTTGCAGGAACGCCAAATGAAATACTATCAATGTCGTGGGTTAGCGCTGTTTTTTTTGTTACTGGCCACCGGATGTTCCCAGTGGCCTCCCCACGGCGTTGGCGGGATGGCTGAGCGGCGGCCGACACAATTACCTTCACCCTATGATTCTCCGGATAACCGTCACAATATCGAGAAAATTATTGCCTATAACAAAGAGGTCGAAAATAAACTCCATGTAATTCGACCGCAATTGCAGCAATGCATGCCCGGTCGGCTGATGCAATTGGACCAACAGAGTATATTAATCCATCGCGAGCTGCATGCCCGCCTGTGGTACGATACCTTATATAACATTGACCGACTGGATAAAAATATCCAACAAACCACCAGTGATCTGAACCAATTACAACAAAAAACAGGATGCGGAAAATCAGCGGGATATACACTCAGTAAGTGGTCATTGCTGTAATTTTGCGCCATACAAGGAGAGTGGCATGTTGTGGCTGCGGACATTAAAACTCACGGGCATCGGGATTATTGCCCTGTTTTTCTCTTTTGCGCTGTATGCGCAACCTGTCGATGACAACATTAAATTGCGGCCGGGCGATCTCATTTTTATTAATTTGCCCGGTGAAAGTGCATTTGAAAATCCCTTTCAAATTACCCGCACGGGTAATGTGCGTTTACCCGAAGTAGGCGAAGTCAACCTACTCAATCTCACCTTGCCACAAGCCAGTGACAAAATCCGGCAACGTTTAAAATCCGTCTACAAAGATCTCTCTGGTTTTAGTGTCAGTATCAAAGAGCGTTTATTGCTGATTAATGTTATGGGATATGTGCGCAAACCGGGCAATTATCAGCTGCCGGAAGACGCCAATGTGCAGTTAGCCGTGGAATCTGCCGGTGGATTGGTGCCGGGAGCCCAGCTGAGTAATATTCAGGTGCAGCGTAATAACCAGAAATTGGCGTTTGACTACAAACACTATCTGGATACCGGTGATAGCAGCAGCATGCCGGCACTGCAGACACTGGATACCGTTTTTGTGCCCGCTTCACCGTTAACCGGTAATGTTCAGATTGATTTTGACGCCGCAACGCTGTCCAAAAGTGGTGATGCCGCCGATGCCCAGCGGGCGGTAAAAGTATTTGGTGAGGTCAATACCCCGGGGGCCTACAGCTTAAAATCCGGTGACAGCGTCATTGATATGCTAATGCGCGCAGGCGGCGTGACACGCTATGCGGGCGTAGAGCGTATCCGAGTGATTAGCGATAACCAGCCCACCTTGTTTGACCTGAAAAAGTTTCTCGATACCGGCGATAAGAGTTTTCTGCCGACCTTAAGCCCCGGTAGTACCATTTTTATCCCCAAGGATGAAGAGCAGATTAAAAAAGGCGCCAGAACCGTTTATATCATGGGAGAAGTGGCCAAACCGGGGGCCTATGAAAGCCGTCCGGGTGATTCTTTTATGGATATTTTGGCTAACGCCGGTGGCCCTACGCGCTATTCAGAAAGTCGTCAAATTCGCATCATTCGTGCCAATGGCAGCATCGAGCCATTCGATTTACAAGGCTATACCGAAGGGCTCACTAAACGCGCCTTACCGCCGATTAACCCCGGTGATGCTATTTTTATCCCAGAAAAAACCGATATTAATGAAAAATCGTGGCTCAAAGTCGCACCAAGTCATGCGGTTATGGTGATCGGGCAAGTCAATAAGCCCGGCCGTTATGAGTGGTCAGATGAAATGTCGTTGCTGGATTTATTGGCCAATGCCGGCGGCCCGTCTGACAAAGCAGACACCTCGAAAATCCAGATCCTGACCACAGCCGGTAACGGGCAAGCCAAGCCGCTGTTTTTTGACCTGAATAATTTCCTGAAAAACGGCGGTAATCTGAGCCAAATACCGACCATTCGCGCAGGTTACACCATTACGGTGCCGCAACTGCCTAACGATCCGAAAGACAATAAATCGCAATGGGTGCAACAAGCGCCAGAAAACTCAATTTATATCATGGGACAAGTCGGCGCTCCCGGTCGCTACGCCTTTACCTCCGAGATGGGCTTTTTAGATATTCTGGCCGCCGCCGATGGCCCCACCGATAAAGCTGACCTGCGCAATATCCGTATCG
>PPYF01545687.1_pt1 | contig 13418 bp, 13 predicted proteins | sample 1559871 | NCBI WGS metagenome assembly PPYF01 (sample SAMN08240021, study PRJNA423297) | Human gut metagenome, whole genome shotgun sequencing project. | reverse complement strand
GGCAAGTCTGCCTCTGAGAGTAGAATATCGCAGGCAGTTCCGCCGATAATAGTGTAATAATCCGTATAATCTTTAAATTTTTCTCTAAAAGAGTCTATCCCTGGTACCATTTATAATTCCTCCAACAGTTCCTCAATACTCATTTCTATTCTTTCGTCTTCGTTACCTTTGAATGTACATGCCAGTGAAACAGGATCAACACGCCTTTCTCTTGCAAAATAAGAAGGATTGTATTTCCATAATTGTATCTTCAAGCAGTCGTCTGGGTCTTCAGATCTGGCATCCACAATTTCCAACTGGTCAACAACTTCCTCGCCCTTGTAGATTGCACGTTCCTCTATTCTTGGTGGATTCAATTCTGACTCCTGACTAAGTGCAGTTTCTCCTGCGCTAAATGATTCAAAGGTTGCTTCATATCGCATAATTGTAATCACTTTCTGGACCGGATTAATCAAATATCCTTTTGCATTTTCATAATACTCTTTCCGTGAGTAATTTCTCTTAATAGCAATCTCTGTTCCTGATTTCATCTGCTGGATGAGTCCCATTTCCTCTAATTGCGCTGTTGCTCTTGTAATGGACGTCTTGGTAAGATTCAGCTTGTTCGCAACTTCACTTTTTAACACAGATTCCTCATCACTCATATATAACAATTCAAGGAACACCATCTGTGTTGCCGGCATCATCTTATCCGCTTTGACAAGCTGCTTGCGATACACATCCTGCAATACAATTCCCATAAATGGTAAGAATACGCTACTTCATATGCTACAGGGCACTGCAATGCTTCCTCATACTTTGCTTTCTGCTTTTTCATTGCAGCAACACTTAGTTCCGTTTCCTTCATAACATCTATTATGGCAAAGGTAACACCATATATTTCAACCATCACAATATCACGCATAGTCATAAAGATTGGCAATGGCAATTTATTCTTGTATTCTGCTATTTTTACTTCGCAGCCGAAATACTGCTCTAATTCTTTTTTCATATGGCGTCTCCTTATAACATATTTTTTTGTATAATAACATATTTTCTGTTATTATACAATGTTTTATGTTATTATATCACAGCCAGAACGAGTGATTCTATTCTCTTCCATCGTCTGTTTCTCCGTAATATTTCTCTTTTATATAGTTCCATAAAATTTAAGCCGTAGCTCTCGCCACGGCTTCATCACTTTTAAAATCTGCCTACATTACAGCCACGAGGATTACCTCCAGCCAACCGGCTTAACGCTCTAACCTTTCTCATGGATTTCAACACATTTCTATGTCTACATAAAAGTTTTCACTTCACCTAAAACCATTCAAGAATAAAATCGTTGACGATTCACCTTTAACGGTTCAAATAAAACGCAAAACAGTTAAATTGGAGGTGCATTCTACACCGTCTTTAAACCCAACTTTTTTCTAAAGGCAGGAATCGAACCTGCGACATCATGATTACAAGTCATGTGCGCTGCCAACTGCGCCACTTTTAAAGTCAAGCAACCCAATTTAATCAGAATTGGTAATATCTGTTATGTAACGTAACCCTGTTACAGGGAAGCCGGATTTGAAGTTTTCGTAATGCAGGCAAACACCTTACGCTACCTCAATAAAAGTTGTTGCATTCGATACTTTTATCTGTGTGTCTAATTCAGTCAGAAGAGTGTTGCGCTTTTCTTCCAGCGCCTCCATTTTCTTCTTAACATCAAGCGGATCCACCAGTTCTGTTGTATTTTCCTTTACATAGGCTTCTACAACTCCTAAAGGTTTTTCGTCTTTGGTCTTGCTTTCTTTTCCGAGAATACTAAGACGCATCTCCTCTGCCGTAGACTGCAGCTGACTGTTCTTTCTGTCGCAGAACTGCACCCTTTCATTATACTCACTAGACAGCTTTTTCTGAAGTCTTCCTTCAAAATCTGCATCGACTCCGTAAGCACCAGCCCCACGAAGTCTGCTTCGGAGTGCAATTGCTCCGGCAACTGTGAAAATTCCGTAGGAAGTAGTAATTTCCATATTTGCATTAGAAGCCACAATCGCCGCATCAATCTTCTGAAAACGGTCAATCAAATCAGTAATCTGCTGATATGCTGACTCTGCTTCTTTTGCATACTCTTCTTTACTGGTGCGCTTTGCGAAAACCTTGTCCTCATTCGGCTTAATGGTATCAACAAAGCTTGCCTTAGCAATCTTATCTGCTATCTTCTTTACCAACAGATCTCTTTCATCCAGAGCCTGCGTTACCAACATCTTCTCGCTCATAAAAAATCCTCCCTTAGAATATTGTCTCTACCGACTATTCTAAAGGAGAATATTCTATTTGTCATTGAAGCTGTAGTTCAAAAAATTTATGCAGCACGCTTCTCCTGCAATTTTTCATAATAAGCACACAGTCTGCTTTCGCGAGAATCCAGTGGCTTTACAATAATATCCGGCACAATCGGTGCCCTGTTGCCACGCACGATTGCATCAATCGGAACTTGAAGCAGCTCGCTTAGCGCATACAGATTATCAATGGTCGGCATATTTACGCCATCGATCCAACGGTACACGCTCTGCACACAACCAAGTCCAAGATATTCCTGCACATCCTTTGGCGCAATTCCACGCATGTCCATGATTCTACGTAAGTTAACACCGGTTTCTTGTTTGTTGATTAATGGGAACATAAGGCACCTTCCTTCCTCTATTTCCCTATTATAACACAGACCGCACATCCATAAAAGACGTGCGGCCTGTTCTATATTATAATCCCCTTTTACCCGTATGCTTTTGGTACTTCATGTATCATTTATATTATCATATGAAATTTTGTTGGTTATGTCAATGGTATTTCGCCAGGCTTCACACAATTTTTGCAGGGACCATGCCGCATTCGCAGGACTGGTAGAGGGCAGCACCGTGGCTTCCTTTCCCGTAAGCGGCAGCTGGTACTTCCGGTACAGTTCTCCCGCCTTATTCCCATTGGCATAGATTCCCGTGATCTTAGATTCCGTCAACATGTGTCGGATATCCGTCGGTTCCACATTCCGTATACTGCTGTCGCTGGATCCCTTGATATCGCAGCTCTGGATCACATCCCAGATGGCTATATGATGTGCAAGGAGCATCGCCTTTTTCTTTTCAATGGTCTCCGGCACCGGTTCCCCACACAGATCCGCCAACACCTTCCAGAAACGGTTCTGTTTATGTCCATAATAAAAATGGTTTTCTCTAGATTTCACAGATGGCAAGGTGCCCAGGATCAGCACCTCCGAATCTGCATCATACACCGGGGCAAAGGTGTGCTCAATATGTTCATATTCCATCGTTTTCGCTGCTCCTATCTGTCATGTTCCAGTCTCCATCTGATACATCTGGTGAGATAATCCACGTAATCCGCATTCTTACACATTTCCTTGCCGGGAGTATCGGAGATCTTTGCCACATCCATTCCGTTGCAGGCAGTGGTCTTCATGACAATATTCAACGGTTCCTCGCAGGTATCATTGGCAATATAGGTTCCGATACCGAAAGCCACGGTCACCCGGTCCCGGAATGCCTTACGCAGTTCATCCGCCCGTGCAAAGTCCAGACTGTCACTGAACAGCAGGGTCTTGCGCTTCGGATCAATTCCCAGGGATTCATAATGAGCAATCAGCTTCTCGCCCCAGGCAAAGGGATCCCCGCTGTCATGCCGCACTCCGGAAAACAGGGTGGAATAGGTCAGCTGAAAATCTTTCAGGAAACAATCTGTGGTGATGGTGTCTGTCAGGGCGATGCCGTTTAATACACCATACTCCTTCACCCAGGCATCCATGGCATACCAGTTGGAATATGCCGGATTATGCTTGTGATTGCCCTGCCCGGTACACATGATCCATTCATGGGCCATAGTGCCTACCGGTGTCACGTTCCATTTCTTTGCCAGATAGACATTGGAGGTACCAATGCAGGCGGAGTCCTTATAATCCTTATTGTGACCCACCAGCTCCTGTACTGCCAGTTCCTGTGCCTCTGCAGAGAGACGGCGCCGCAGTCCAAATTCACTGAAATTACCAAGACAATAGGTCCCATCTACAAGTTTCTGAATCTTATCCTCCAACCGCTCCCGGAAGGAAGCATACAGTCTGTTATAATCATAATTCATCCTGAAAAATACTTCGTTGACGATGGCAAGAGTCGGGATCTCATACATGGAAGTGTTTAACCAGGAGCCTTTTGTCTCGATGGTCAGACCGCAGGCTGCATCCCTTCCAATCTCAAAATCTTCGTATCTGGGCTGCCACAGGCGCAGGAAATCCACATAGGAACCCTTGATCCATTTTACATTTTCCAGATAATTCAATTCTTCCTCCGTAAAACGTAAGCTACAATACGCCCGGATCTGTGCCTTGATCTCTTCCACCATCTCCGGTGTAAAAAGTACATCTGTATTCCTGCATTTAAACGTCCAGGTAGTCTTATACGCGCTGAACTGGTGGTAAATGCACTGTCCCATAGAGAACTTATACATATCGTTTTCCAGTAAACTGTTGATGATCTGTGGTAATGTCATGATTTTTCCTCTTTCTCTCTTAGATTCACAGCTATGTAAATAGGATATGTTCTCTAAATGACATCCACCTGGATCGGTCCCATGGCAGCAATCGCCGTCTGGTGGGTCTGCGGAGTCACACAGGCACAGGCGTTCTCGATAACACATACTCTTGCTTCCGGTACAAATGCCTTTGCCATGACTACATTGCTTAACACACAGATTCCGGTACAGAATCCGGTAAAGTCCACTTCCATGGGATATTCCCCCTCTGCTACCTCTCCTGCTGCCGTCACCTCTGCCCAGATGGTTTTTAATAGTTTCCCGAATTCCGGACTGCCAAAGGTCGGCTTTTTCACTGTGATCACATTTTCCGGTGCATAATGTTCCTGTACCGCCTTTACAATATCCGGATGAATCTCATACCCTTCTGTGCCTTCCTGTCCATGCAAAATGGGCAGTCTTTTTCCTTCCTGGGTGTCCAGATAATCTGCCGTATGGGTATCCTTGGTGATGATTACCTTGTAGTATTCCCCACTTTTTGCTGCCGCAACGATATTTTTTACCGCTGCCTCGCACTCCTTGTTGCCCAGTGCTCCGGTGATGAATTCGTTCTGTGCATCTGTGATCACTAATACTTTCTTTGTCATGTTCCCTCTCCTCTACTCGTTTTTATATAATGATGTCGGGGTCAAAAGCCCCCGCCTTTGCACAAAAAGCAGGCAACCGCGTCCTGCGACTACCTGCTTCTCTTACTTACAGAAATAATTTCTTCACTTTTTCCGCGTCAAATACGACTTCTGTTAATCCGTCCACTTCAATCTGATACAGGGCATTGGCTGCCAGATGCTCCGCCGCCTGCTCGAGATCACGGATACCGCTGGTGTTGGAATAGATCTCCACCACGGCTTCCAGTCCCTCTTCGGTGATAGTGCACTCGTTTGCCTGCAGTCCGATGCGTTTCAGTACCTTTGGCAAGGCAAATCTGGAGAAAATGATCTTCTTCTCCTCCGGTGTGTAATCCGGTATATCGATCACTGCAAAACGCGACATTAACGGGGCACTGATCTGCTCCTTATCGTTAGCCGTTGCAATCGGATAGACCCCGAAGGTCGGCACGGTACATTCCATATAGTTGTCCGTAAATCCCAGATTATCCAGCAAGGTAAGCAGTACATCCGCCGGATTGCCGTTACCTTTGCCGCTGGCCGCTTTGTCCAGCTCGTTGATGATAAATACCAGATTGGATTCTCCCGCCATGGAAAAAGCTTCCATGATGATACCGGGTTTGGCATTTGCATAGATCCTGGAGCTTCCGGTCAGCTGCTCCGGATCGTTGATGGAACTCATATCCAATGTAGTCCAGGGAAGCTTTAAAATCCTTGCCACCGCATAAGCAATCTGGGATTTACCGGTTCCCGCCGGTCCCACCAGAAGCAGACCATAGGCCGGTAAAGTGTGGGTACGGTTGATCTGGATGATGGTCTCCATGATACGCTGTTTGACCCGCTCCATGCCGTACAATTCCTCATCCAGGATCCGTCTGGCTTCCACGGGGTCAATAGCCTCAAAATAGTTGCCCTTCCACTGAATGTTCATCATGATGGACAAGGCTCTCTGGGCATGCCTTCTCTCCTCGGGAGATACCTCGTGGGATCTTGCCACTGCCAGGTTTCTTCTCGCCCACAGGCGGATATTTTCCGGCATAGTCCTTCCGGCACAGGTCATGAAATCGGAGATACTCTGAAGGCTGGTAAGTTTCATATCATCGCCGTCTTCCCCTTCGTCCTCGCCCTGTTCTTCTTCCGCGGGAGCACTGCTTAAAAACAGCCTCTCCATCATGAATTGTAAAAATCCATCCTCTGCAGACAGCTTGGTGCCCCCACCGAAAGCTGTCTCACGGATCTTATATACTGCATAGCCGTCATTCCTGTTTTCTCCGGAGAGACGCACGTTAATGTGGTTCTCACCAAGCCAGCGGATCAGACTGACAAAACGGGCATCAATCTGCAAAATATCGGCATAAGCGCTGCTGCCTTCCTCTTTAAATTCGAAATTGGTCCGTTTGCTCTGATTACCGAATACACCTACGGCATGATGGTTCCATTTTTCACTGCTGTTATCCAGAATCAAAATCGGTTTCTCCGCAGAGGCTGATCCCTCATTGGAGCGAAACGTAGTATAGGTGCATATAGGATCCTGCTTCTTTTCATTTTCCGGAGTACTGCTGAAATCAAATACCGGCATGCTTAACCTCCTTTTTTCTGGCCTGAATCTTCTCCTCATCGATCAGTTTGAACTGTTTTACAAGATTGGTCATATTCTCAGACTGCGCCAACAGTTCTTCACTAGTAGCAGAGAGTTCTTCTGCTGCCGCAGAATTGGACTGTACGATCTCGGAGATCTGGTTCACACCGCTCTCCGCCTGATTCATGGCATCCGCCTGGGTATCTGCGATCTGGGTCAGTTCCTCGGAATCCTGTGCGATCTTGCGGACACCGTCCACGATAACACTTAAGGTCTGGGATGCATGATCCACAGCTTCATTGCCGGCATGGATCTCCTCCAGGGTATCGCCGATCAGATTTCTGGTATTGACTGCGGACTGAGCACTCTGCTCTGCCAGCTTACCAATCTGGTCTGCCACAACAGCAAAGCCTCTGCCTGCTTCTCCGGCTCTGGCTGCTTCAATGGAAGCATTCAGGGACAGCAGATTGGTCTGGCTTGCAATATCTTCGATCTCGCCGATGATATTGCTGATCTTCTCGGAAGTTTCATTGATCCGACCCATGATTTCCATCAGGTGATTCATTTCGGTACGTCCTTCATCCGCCTTAGCAGAGTATTCCTGTGCCTGTCTGCTGGAATTCTTCGTATGTTCTGCGGTATTGTCTACCATAGAAGTAATATTGGTAATCGTCGCCTGAAGCTCCTGTACGGCTCCTGCCTGTTCGGTTGCCCCCTCAGCCAGAGACTGCGCTGCATCTGCCAGACTTCCGGCACCCATGGATACTTGTCCGGATACTTCATTGACATTGTACAGTGCCTCATTCATCTTATACTTAATATCTCTCAGCGCTTCTTTTAGTTTATCCAGATCGCCCTCATAGAGATCGGGATAACGGAACTTCACTGTCCAGTCGCCGTTTGCCATAGCGTTTAATGCCTGGTTGATATCCTCAATGATCATCCTGAGGTTTGTCGCCATTGCTGTAGCCGCACGGTTCATCGCTGCCATTTCGTCCTCTGTCTCCACTTTGGGGAAATCAGATGTCAGATCACCTGCTGCGAAGCCATCCAGTCTGTCTGCCAGCGCTTTCAGCGGTCCGGCGATTCCTTTGGCTATTCTTTTTCCCGCCTTTTCAGATCCTGCAAAGCCTACTCCGATGATCAGAAGGATTACGATAAAAATAACCACACGGAAAACATTCAGCTTGGCTTCCATGGCATTTCCGTTCGTTACACTGCTGTCCAACAGGCTCGTCATATCTGCATAGACCTGCTGGAACACGGGATCCATCTGTTCGCCCGCCATCTGCTGTGCCTGCATCCGCTTAGCAGGCTCGGAAGCTGTTCCCAGTTCCAGTATCTGTGCCTCGATCTGCTGATAAGAAGCTACGCCATCCTTGATCTGCTGGTAGGTAGCTCTTCCCTCATCCGTGATCATATCATCTTCCAGGGCACCGATATAGGTATCCAGCTGTTCCGCCGTCATGTCATGGGCATTTTTTGCTTTAGCGATCAGCGTATCGTCATCATAGCCGATGGCGGCACGGGTCTCGCTCCGCATCTCCGCGATAACGATCATCGCCTTACCGATGTCACCCTGTGCGAAACCGTAATGGCGCAACGCATAGGAATACTGGTAACTGACGATTCCCATGGCGACACAGGCAATAATACCTGTTGCACTTAATAATAGAGAAATTCTGCGAAATACACTCAGTAACCGCTTTTCGATGGGGAGCTTACTTAACTTATCTGATCTGTTCATTCCAATATTCCATCCTTTCCGTAAACTGTGAATAAAAATCTGTTGTCCCTTTGTACGGCAATAAATAAAACAGACGCAACAGCAGCAGATTTTCCTCCTGCTGTTTCCCTTCGTCTTCTCCTGTCAGTCTCTCTTCCATGGCATGTAACAGGTCATGCCATTGTAGGGTAAATTGCTGGTTTCTCGTCAGATCCGGAGTATCGATCCATTTACTGACTTTTATCTTGCTGCGGTTCTCCTTCGCACATTCCCCGGTCTGGAGAAAATAGGAAAATCCTCCGTTTTCATAATATCTTCCCAGCGGAAACAGCCGGCAGATTCCAGGCCGGTACGGATGGATGCTACATCTTCCTTCCTCATCCAGATAAGCGCAGGCTTCCTTGGTCCCCTGCATTTTCAGATTCGGTAAGATCACACCATCCACCACGTTGAGCTCCACCGATGCCGCTAATAGTTCCTGCATGCTTTTCCCCATTCCTGTAGTCATCCGGTAAACATCATAGGGATCCAGGATAATGGAATTGCCCATGCCGTGACAACACCGGGAACAGCCATTGCAACCACCGCAATCCGCTTTCACCATATCACTTGCTTTGTATAAACGGCCGTCGGATATCTCCGCAAGACTTACATTTCGCTTCATATCTACACCATCAGCCTCTCTGTGCCTTGCGTTCCATGATCTCCTTCAGGCTCTCCGTATAAGGAGCTCTCGCCACCCCGTATTCCGTGACAATTCCGGCGATCAGTTCATGGTCTGTCACATCGAATGCCGGATTGTAGACCTTTACACCCTCCGGAGCCATGCGCTCCTTGTACCACATCTCAGTAACCTCTTCCGCCTTACGCTGCTCGATGCAGATATCCGCACCGGTGGCAGTCGCCATATCAATCGTGGAAGTCGGTGCACAGATGTATACCGGCACACCGTACTGTTTTGCCACTGCTGACACCACGCTGGTACCGATCTTGTTCGCAGTATCTCCGTTAGCTGCCACTCTGTCACAGCCTACGAACACTGCCTGCACCCAGCCCTTGGACATGACAGAAGCGGACATATTGTCACAGATCAGTGTCACATCCACGCCTGCGGAATGCAGTTCAAATGCTGTCAGTCTGGCTCCCTGCAAAAGTGGTCTGGTCTCATCCGCAAATACATGGAAGTTGTAACCTCTCTCCTGTCCCAGATAAATCGGTGCGGTTGCGGTACCGTATTTTACGGTTGCAAGTTGTCCTGCATTACAGTGGGTCAGAATACCATCTCCCGGTTTTACCAGTTCCAGTCCAAATTCTCCGATTTTTCGACATACTTCCACATCTTCCGCCCGAATCTGCAGTGCTTCATCATGCAGGATTTCCTTCACTTTTGCGACAGTCTTGTGCTCTTCTCTGCCAGCCTTTACAGCCACAGCATCCATGCGCTTCAGTGCCCAGGACAGATTAACTGCGGTGGGTCTGGAAGAATCCAGATATTCCTTATATTCTGTGAATTTCTGATAAAATTCTTCGAAGTCTTCCGTCTCGATGCGATTCGCCAGCAGGTAGATGCCCAATGCCGCCGCTACACCGATGGCCGGGGCTCCCCGGACCTTCAGCAGATAGATAGCATCCCACATCTCCTGTGCCGTATGTAATGCGATCAGTTCGATCTTACCCGGAAGCAGGGTCTGGTCTATGATGATCACCGCATCCTGTGCTTCGTCCAGTGCTACGGTATCGTAATCAAGGATGTTTTTTTGGTTTTCCATGTGTACTCCTTTATCTTCAGCATCCTTTTGCTACATTTGATGCATTAATTTTCGTGTCTGATAATATCTGCGAACTCCGCTTTTGCTGCTTTCGCAAGGTCATCCGGTTTCAATTGGATCTGAGAGCCGATCCTGCCGCCGCTGACATAGATTTGTTCCTGTGTCTTCGCACTTTCATCAATTCTGGTCACATACTGTTTTTTCATGCCGATGGCTGTGCAGCCGCCGCGGATGTAGCCGGTGATGGCATTGATGTCTTTTACGTGGATCATCTCCACGCTTTTTTCTCCGACGGATTTCGCTGCTTTTTTCATATCCAGCTCCTCCGCAATGGGGATGACGAATACAAAATAATTCTTGCTGCTGCCCACGGTGACCAACGTCTTGTAGACCTGCTCATAGGGCAGGGACAGCTTGTCTGCTATCTGAAGCCCATCCACGAATTCCTCGCACTCATAGGTGTGATGGGTATAAGGAATCTTCAGAGATTCCAGGATACGCATGGCGTTGGTTTTTACTTCTTTTTGTTTTGCCATAAAATATCACTCACCTTCTTGTTTCCCAAGTTCAAAAGTCTTATCGTGCAAGCACGAACAACTTTTTAACCTTGTTACCCTTGGTATCATTTTATTTTACTATTTTGCTTCCCTCAGTGCAAGCATACAAGGCTAGAAACTTGCACAAGCTGCATCAGTTTTTTGCAGAAAAGAACTCCGCCCGACTCCCGGACGGACCGGGGAATCAGGCGGAGTTCTTATATGTTTTTAATCCGTTGTTACGAATTAGTTTGCTGCCTTCTCAGCCTTTGCAGCCTTCAGCTGCTCGGTCAGAGCGGGAACTACCTTATTCAGGTCACCTACGATACCGTAGTCAGCTACATCGAAGATAGGAGCAGTCTCATCTTTGTTGATGGCAACAATGAGATCAGACTCTTCCATACCTGCTACGTGCTGAATAGCACCGGAGATACCGATTGCAAAGTAGATCTGGGGACGAACGGTCTTACCGGTCTGTCCAACCTGCAGATCCTTGGGCTTCCAGCCGTTATCTACAACTGCACGGGAGCAGGATACGGTACCGCCCAGAACTTCTGCCAGATCCTCCAGAATCTTGAAGTTCTCTGCGCTGCCTACTCCACGTCCACCGGATACCAGGATCTTGGCATCCATGATGTCAACGGTATCGGATACAGCCTTAACGACTTCCTTGATAGTTACATATTTGTTGTTCGGAGTAAATCCGGGATTGTACTCTTCGATCACAGCCTTTGCACCTGCGATAGGAGCGATCTTCTGCATAACGCCGGGACGAACAGTTGCCATCTGAGGTCTGTTGTCAGGACATGCGATGGTAGCGATGGTGTTACCACCGAATGCAGGACGGGTCATCAGCAGCTGATTGTGCTTCTGCTCCTGTCCGGGGATAGCAACGAGAGGGAAATCACCGATTTCCAGTACGGTACAGTCTGCGGTCAGACCGGTCTGAACTCTTGCGGAAACGGTAGGTCCAAGATCACGTCCGATAGCGGTTGCACCTACCAGAACGATCTCAGGCTTATATTTTTCAATAACAGATGCCAGTGCATGTGCATAAGGCTCGGTTCTGTAAGTCTCCAGTTCGGGATCATCTACGAGGATCACCTTATCTGCACCATACTCAGCCAGCTTATCAGCCAGTCCTTTTACGTTATAACCGATCAGAACCGCGGTTACCTCGGTCTCCAGCTTTGCAGCCAGCTCTTTACCTTTGCCGAGCAGTTCTAATGCGATACCACTGATCTCATTGTCTACCTGCTGGGCGAACACATATACACCCTTGTATTCTTCAATATTATTGGTTACCATGGTTTGCCTCCTATATTAGATGATGTGCTTTTCTTTGAATTTAGCAACAATGTAAGCTGCTCCGTCTTCGGGTGAATCGGGAACGATCTTCTCACCTGCGCCCTTACGAACCTTATCGGATGCCTTTGCGATCTTGGTAGGAGATCCCTTCAGACCAAGGTTGCTGTCATCAACATCTTTCAGATCAGCTCTGCCCCAGGTAGTGATCTCTGCCTTGCATGCATCGAAGATTCCGCCGGGAGTCATGTAACGAGGCTTATTCAGTTCGGATAATGCAGTGATCAGGCAGGGCATCTTAGCTTCTACTACATGATATCTGTCATCATACTGTCTCTGAACGATCACCTTGTCTCCCTCAACCTTAATGTCCTGTGCATAAGAGATTACGGGAAGTCCCAGATGCTCAGCGATCTGAGGACCAACCTGTGCGGTATCACCATCGATTGCCTGACGACCGGTAATGATCAGATCATAGTCAAGGTTTCTCAATGCACCTGCAATGGTAGTGGAAGTAGCCCAGGTATCAGCACCGCCCAGTACTCTGTCGGTAACCAGAATTGCTTTGTCAGCACCCATAGCCAGCGCCTCACGAAGAGCATCTGCTGCCTTGGGAAGACCCATGGTCAGTACGGTAACTTCTGCGCCGAACTCGTCCTTCAGCTTCAGTGCAGCTTCCAGACCAGCCTTATCATCGGGATTCATGATAGCAAGCATTGCGCCTCTGTCAAGAGTTCCGTCAGGATTGAATTTAACACCGCCCTTGGTATCGGGCACCTGCTTAATACAAACAACAATCTTCATTGTATTTTCTCCTTACTTTTCTAATAAAATTTCCGACAAATGCCTGCTTGCTTATTTCAGCAGATCTGCGGAGATAACCATTCTCTGAACTTCGGAAGTACCCTCGTAGATCTCGGTGATCTTTGCATCACGCATCATACGTTCAACTTCGTACTCTCTGATGTAACCGTAACCACCGTGCAGCTGAACAGCCTTGGTAGTAACTTCCATAGCAACCTCAGCAGCATACAGCTTAGCCATAGCAGCTTCTACAGAGTAAGAGATCTTAGGATTGGTCTTGTACTCGTCCTTCTTGCGTGCAGCCTTGTATACCAGCATCTTGGCAGCTTCCACCTTGGTAGCCATATCAGCCAGCTGGAACTGTGTATTCTGGAATCCGGAAATGGACTTTCCGAACTGCTTTCTTTCCTTGGTGTAAGCAACGGTTCTCTCCAAAGCGCCTTCTGCAATACCCAGAGCCTGGGAAGCGATACCGATACGTCCGCCGTCCAGAGTGTGCATTGCGATCTTGAATCCCTGTCCCTGCTT
>PPYF01030147.1_pt1 | contig 13419 bp, 10 predicted proteins | sample 1559871 | NCBI WGS metagenome assembly PPYF01 (sample SAMN08240021, study PRJNA423297) | Human gut metagenome, whole genome shotgun sequencing project. | reverse complement strand
GTTTGAAATATTACTGTTTTATAATATTTTTTAAGCTTTTAATAGAAGAACAAAATCACAAAATAAATACAATGATGAGACAGGTAATATATATTTTTTCAAATCTGTTTCATAACTATATTTTTGTAAATATATAATTAATCTGCAAAAGTTCCACTGTACTCCAATACATTATGAAATACATCTATTTCGTTCGCAAAATCAAACTTGCCGCATTTTTACTTTTCAAAAATTTTTATTTACTTTAATCTGAAAAGTAACAATTATTTACGCTATAATAAAATTGTTTTCCCTAAAATTATATATAAAAAATCCGGAACAATTTTGTCCCGGAATATATTATATTTAGCTAATCTACTAAAATAGGTGCGTAGTCTTCCTTCCAGGGAAGTCCAAACTTATTTAAATCCTCCATAAACGGGTCGGGATCCATTTCTTCAACATTATAAACCCCCGGCTTTTTCCACTTTCCGCTGAGAACCATTGCAGCGCCAATCATTGCAGGAACTCCAGTAGTATATGACACCGCCTGGGAGCCGACTTCTTTATAGCATTCCTGATGGTCGCAAACGTTATAAAGATAATATGTCTTTTCCTCCCCGTCCTTTTTCCCGGTGAATATACATCCTATATTGGTTTTACCCACAGTTCTGGGTCCCAATGAAGCCGGGTCAGGAAGCACGGCTTTTAAAAACTGCAGCGGTATAATTTCACGGCCCTCATAAATTATCGGTTCTATTGACGTCATTCCAACGTTCTCCAAACATTTTAAATGCGTGAGATAACTCTCTCCAAATGTCATAAAAAACCTGATACGTTTTATACCTTTTATATTAAGCCCTAAAGATTCAAGTTCTTCATGATGAAGCAGATACATATCTTTAACGCCTACTTCGTCAAAATTATACTCCCGTTTTATTTCCATAGGCTTTGTCTCTATCCACTTGCCATCCTGCCAATAGCTTCCGTTTGCCGAAACCTCACGAATATTTATCTCCGGATTGAAGTTGGTTGCAAACGGATACCCATGGTCGCCGCCATTGCAGTCGAGTATATCGATATAATTTATTTCATCGAATATATGCTTTTGAGCATACGCACAGAACACACCGGTCACCCCAGGGTCAAAACCGCTGCCCAAAATGGCTGTTATTCCAGCTTTCTCAAACTTTTCACGGTAAGCCCACTGCCATTTATATTCAAACTTGGCAGTATCGGGCGGTTCATAGTTTGCAGTATCCAAATAATCCACTTTAGTTTCAAGACATGCGTCCATTATAGTCAAATCCTGATACGGCAGCGCGACGTTTATTACTATTTGAGGCTTATATAAATTAATTAACTTTATAAGCTCGTCTACGCTGTCAGCGTCAACCTTAGCAGTCTCTATATTAGTGCCGCTCCCGACTTTTTTCTTGTATGCTTCACAGCGTTCTTTCAGGCTATCACACTTCTCCTTCGTTCTGCTCGCTATCATAATATCTGAAAAGACTTCAAAATTTTCACAGCACTTATGTGCCACCACACCGGCCACTCCGCCGGCTCCAATTATCAATGCTCTGCTCATTTTATCCTCCTAAAAACATATTCTATCTTCCGCTTAATGCTAAAAGTAATTCTCGCAATATTTTGCACGCAATTGCTGTACTGGCACCGCTTTGATCATAATGCGGACAAAGCTCCACCACGTCAGCTGCTATTATATTCAGACCGCCGCACACTTTAATCACCGCGTCCTGAAGTTTCTTATAACTTATGCCGCCCGGTTCCGGCGTACCGGTTCCCGGAAATACCGAAGGGTCTAATACGTCTAAATCCACAGTGAAATAGACAGGCAAGTTTGCTTCTTTTAACTCACATATTAAGTCGTCAAGACCATTTAAATCAAACTTATTTATAGTATTATGTTTCTTTGCCCACTCAAACTCATACTTCTCTCCGCTTCGTATACCAAACTGCCATATCTTTTTATCGCCTAAGAGTTCTGAACATCTACGTATCACCGTAGCATGACTGAGTTCCACTCCGAACATTTCATCTCTTAAATCAGTATGTGCGTCAAAGTGTATTATTCTTAAATCATCGCCGTATTTATCATAACAAGCCCTTACCCCGCCAAGCGTGACTAAATGTTCTCCGCCAATCATCACAGGGGTTTTGTTTTCTTTAATAATCTCAGCAGCAAAATCTTCAATTATAGATAACACCTGCTCAGTATCTCCCAGCGGAAGTTCTAAATCGCCGCAGTCAAATATTTTTGTATCGGTTAAATCCCTGTCCTGATAAGGGCTGTAGGTCTCAAGACCCCAGGAATCGGCTCGCATGGTCTGAGGTGCAAAACGCGTTCCCGGTCTGAATGACGTCGTTGAATCAAACGGCGCACCGAAAACACATATACTTGACTCCTCATACTCAGCGTCACAGCCTAAAAAAACCGGCAGATTTGATATAATAGTATTATCAGGCATTCTCAAGCAACTCCTTTACATAATTCGGAAGGGCAAAACTGCCCTTATGCAGGTCAGTATTATAATATTCCGTCTTTATCCCCAATTTATTCCATTTGTCAGCATCCAAATCCTCCAAAGGGTCAAACTTATTAGACGCAAACCCAAACAGCCAGTGACCTGACGGGTAGGTCGGAATATGAGCCTGGTATAGCTTATGGATTGGGAAAACCCCTTTTATTCTGCTGTGAGCCCGAACTAAAGAGTTAGCATAATTATCGTAATATGGGCTTTCGTGCTGGTTTACAAATATTCCATTCTCATTAAGAGCTTTTGAACAGTTTCCGTAAAACTCTCTTGTGAACAGACCTTCACCGGGACCAAACGGGTCTGTGGAATCCACTATTATTAAATCATATTCATTCCTTTTTGACCTGATAAATTTTAAACCGTCCTCATAATACACCGTAACGCGTTTGTCTTCAAACCCCACTCTCATACCGGGGAAAAACCTCATTGAAACTTCAACAACTGCCCTGTCTATCTCTACCAAATCAATATTTTCTATTCCTTCATACCGCACCAGCTGTTTTACAGTGCCTCCGTCTCCGCCGCCTATCACTAAAACATTTTTTATTTCAGGATTAACAGACATCGGCACATGGGTTATCATCTCGTGATAAATAAACTCGTCTTTTTCAGCCACCATCATTAAGCCGTCAAGCGTTAAAAATGTTCCAAACTCCTTTGAGGTCATAACATCTATTCTCTGATAATCAGTTTTTCCGGTATATAATTGTTTGTCTACCCTTATTGAAAATTTTACATCTTCGCTATGATTCTCAGAATACCACAGTTCCATCTTTTCACCCCTTTTATCAACTGCTAAATAACATTTATATAATCTATATTTATATCCTCGGCGCCGGTCATAAAACAGCCCTTCTCTTTAGCATAAGCAATATAATCAAGTATATCGGGCGTTATCATTTCACCGGGAGCCAATATTGGGATTCCCGGAGGATAACACATAACAAACTCACTGCATACCATCCCGGCACTCTTCTCTATAGGAACAGATTTTTTATCCGAATAAAAAGCTTTTTTTGGCGTCATTATCACTTCAGGTGAAATATACTCATGGTCGAACATTCCGGCACTTGGCTTTCTATGTATCCTCTCTATCTCACTCAGTGACGAAATAAGACGCTCAATCATCAAAGGAGTATCTCCGACTGAAATAATCGCAAGTATATTCCCTATATCGCCAAACTCTATTTGAATATCATAATAATCCCTCAGCATGTCATATACTTCGATACCCGCAAGCCCTATATCCCTGGTGTGTATAGAAAGCTTGGCCAAGTCAAAATCATATATTGCGTCTCCATCCACCAGATCCCTGCCAAACGCATAATATCCACCTATTTTGTTTACCTCTCCCCTGGCATAATCGGCAAGTTCCAAAACCTTTCGGTATATTTCCTTTCCGTTCAAAGCTAGATTCTTTCTTGAAAGGTCAAGAGACGACATCAAGAGATATGAACCGCTCGTTGTTTGGGTCAGGTTTATAATCTGTCTTGTATACCCCTCGCTCACATAGTTATTTATAAGCAAAAATGAGCTTTGAGTGAGAGAACCACCGTTTTTGTGCATACTTACGGAAGCCATATCAGCTCCGGCTTCCATAGCACTGACAGGCAGATTATCACCAAAATAAAAGTGAGTTCCATGAGCCTCGTCAACAAGAACCAGCATACCGGCTCTGTGCGCTATTTCCACTACCTTTTTTAAATCACTGCATATTCCGTAATATGTGGGATTATTCACAAAAACTGCTTTTGCGTCAGGATTGTTTTCTATAGCCTTTTCAACTTCCTTTACGCTCATTCCTAAAGGTATCCCCAGCGCCTTGTTCACTCCGGGATTTACATAAACCGGTATGGCGCCGTTCACGACCAAAGCATTAATAGCGCTTCTGTGAACATTTCTTGGAAGTATTATTTTTTCTCCTTCTTTTACTGCCGCAAATACCATTGCCTGAACAGCGCTTGTTGTGCCGTTTACCATAAAGAAAGCGTGTTTTGCGCCGAACGCTTCGGCGGCAAGTTCCTCCGCCTCGCGTATAACAGACACCGGATGACAAAGGTTATCCAGCGGCTTCATAGAATTAACATCTACGTCCATACACTGCTGACCCAAAAATGAGGTCAGCTCAGGATTTCCTTTGCCTCGCTTATGTCCCGGAACATCAAAAGGTACAACACGCATTGATTTAAATCTTTTTAACGCCTCATAAATAGGGGCTTTGCTTTGCTCCAAACCATCAGTCCCCCTAATATATATTCTTTCCGCTGAAAATCTCAATCATCTCACGTCTGAGACTGTTGCTGATGTCAAGTCTAACCTTAGGCTCTAACTCATATACATCAGTTTTAAACAGATAATTCTGCAAATCTATATCTTTAATCAGCATTCTTGTGTGAAAAATATTCGACTGGTAAACATTTACGTCTATAGCGTCATATTTCTCCAATGTTTTTCTGTCTATAAAGTCCTGTATTGAAGTAATATCATGATCAATAAACAGCTTTTTTCCATCCAGGTCGCGCGTAAATCCCCTGACTCTATAATCAGCTGTTATGATATCTGAATCAAAACTGCCTATTAAATAATCCAAAGCTTTAAGCGGAGATATTTTACCGCAGGTAGAAACGCATATATCCACTCGAAAAGTTGAAATAGCATTATCAGGATGGTATTCAGGATAAGTATGAACTGTTACATGGCTCTTATCCAAATGCAGCATAACCTCATCAGCCGTAATATGGCTAACAGGAGGCTGTGAAGGAATCATAGACTCATCGCTTATCATAAGATTGACGCTGGCTCCCTGAGGGTCATAATCCTGCTTTGATATACTAAGAACGTTCGCTCCAATAATATCTGTGACATCGCATAGAATTTTTGTCAGACGCTCAGAATTGTACTGTTCGTCAATATACGCAATATAATCCTTTTGTTCGCGCTCACTCTTGGCATAGCACACATCATATATATTAAAACTCAAAGTTTTTGTCAGATTGTTGAATGCATAAAGCTTAATTTTATCCTGCATATGTCACATCTCCTTGCACATTTTAGGAATTTTATCAAGGAAACAATTATACTATATAATAGAAAGTATTTCAATACATTTAAGGCAAAATATTTTTATTTTATGAAAGGAACTTTTAAATGACTATTACTGTTTTACTTTTTCTTGTTGGCCTGTTTTTAATAATAAAGGGCGGAGATGTATTTGTGGACAGAGCCGTTTGGATTGCAGAAGTATTTAACATACCAAAGTTTATAATCGGCGCGACAATTGTAAGTATAGCTACCACCTTGCCTGAAATTTTGGTTTCCACCATTGCAACGTTTTCAGGCAACAACTCAATAGCTATGGGCAACGCCGTCGGGTCTGTGACCGCCAATACAGCAATGATTATGGCTATAAGCATAATATTTCTAAGTTCAACAATAGAAACCAAAAATTTTAAATTCGGTATGATATGTCTCATATCTTCAGCATTCATCCTTATGATGATATGTAAAAACGGTACGGTATCTGCGCTCGGAAGCCTTCTCGCTTTTGGAGTGGTTATTATATTTACTTGGAACAACCTTTCTTCATCAAAACAGAACTCAGTTCTTAAAACCAGCAACGGAAATGTAATCCTTCCGGCGATACCTATAATAAAACCGACTAAAAAGCAGGTTTTTATAAATTCATCATTATTTGTGCTAAGCGCTGCAGCCATTACAGTAGGAGCCAAACTCCTAGTCGAATCAGGCACAGATATAGCAAAAGCATTAGGTGTATCCGAAAGGGTTATCGGGCTGACAATTATCGCCATCGGCACCTCTCTCCCTGAACTTGTTACGACTATTACCGCCATTGCTAAAAAACACAGCAGTCTGTCAATAGGTAACATAATAGGAGCTAATATAATAGACCTTTCATTAATAATACCAATATGCTCATTTATATCAACAGGAAAGTTCGGCGTACCTCTGACCTTTGAACCGCAGTATGAAATGCTTGATATTCCAATCTGTCTTGGATTTATACTTATTGCGTGCCTGCCTCCGCTGCTTAAAAAGAAATTTTACAAATTTCAGGGGGTCGCTTTGCTAGTATTATATTTCCTATACATAGGTTTTTCGGTACTTTAAAAAATAAATATTGGCTCATTCAGCAAATTGCTGCTTTTTTACCATAAAAATATGCACCACTAAAAGTTAAACACTTTTTATGGTGCATATTATATCTAATTTTTATCTTATATATTTTTTATTTTTTCTAAGCGCAAAATATACTACTATATAAAGCAAAAAATAATGCTTGCTTTTCATAAGTTTAAACATTGTAGAATCAGACTTATAATCTTTATCCGGCATCTCTTTTACACATCTTACAGAAATTTCTTTAAATCTTTTATACCGCTCCTTTCTGAATCCGTTCAAACTACTGACTATTTCAAAATAATCAATCGGGAATTTATTAAATGCCAGCCGCATATCATTGGGATAATGAATATAAAATATCTCATCAATTAAGGCTATCTTTTCAGCCGAATTCACATAACGCATTACAAATACTTCATCCTGGTTCCGTCTTAAAGCCGGGAACTCAACATTATTCGACTTAATTATATCCAGGCTGAAAATCTTATTCCACGGCGCACCCTGAACTTCCCATCTGCGTTTATCGCCTGTGAATATGTCATAATTCTGTCTCACATAACTCCCGGTAAAAACTTCGTTTGGATAATCATTGAACTTTCTTTCAGTCCCATCGCTGAATATCATTTTATAACCAAACACTATCATATCGCAGGAATATTTTTCAAACTTTTCTATGAGCGACTCAATTGCGTTCGGCACCATACAATCGTCAGCGTCCGGAAAATAAGCGTATTTTCCTGCTGCATTTTTTATTCCGGTATTACGAGCCGGACCCGACCCCTGATTGTCCTGATGAAAAACCTTTATTCTGTTATCTTTAACCGCCAGTTCTCTGCACACTTCCAGACTATTATCCTTTGAACCGTCATCCACAAGAATAAGTTCAATATTTTGATAAGTTTGATTAAGTACCGACGGAACCGACTTTCTTAAATGTTCACCCATATTATATACAGGCATAATTATGCTTACGAGAGGTTTTTGCATAACATTCATCCCCCAATGTTTTATTTTGCGTTGTTTTTTATTTCACTCATTACCTTTAAATCCTCAATAATGCAAAGCCTGATTATTTTTTTATCAACTAAATATTTATACTTTCTAAAATCAGGCTCAAACTCTCTGCAGGGAAGTTCATTATTAAAAACTTCCACAACGTTTTTTACCGCTTTATATCTTTTAAACACTTTATATCTTGGAATAGCGAGAAACAGCATTTGAATATATATATCAAAGTTTACCGCCAAATTTCTGCATATTTTCTCCAAAACTTTTTTATTGTCTCTATTCCAATTATAAACTACATTCATCTGTAAATTTTTAAAAGCTGCAACGCTTTCAATATAATTCTTTAAATACTTTTCTCCCTTTTTAACTATCCCAGACATATAATAATAATAAAGCACGTCCTCAATAAAACATACCGAACCGGCATTTGACAGAAACAAAATATTAAACGCTTCATCTTCGCTCTTACTGATTTTAGGAACAGATAATTTATTATTCTTTATAATCTCAGCCCTATACAGCTTGTTCGCCATACTGCCATATATACCATATTCACTGTCACGGTCAATAAACTCATCATAATTTTCACGAATATATTTACCGCTGAAATATTTAGGCTTATACGATTTTCTCATTATACATTCATCTTGACCGTTCACCCATTCATATCCGCAAACTGCCATATCAGCCCCAGTATTCTCAATAGCAGAAACAAGCTTTTCCACGGCGTTTTCCTTGATTCTATCATCAGCGTCCGGAAAGTAGTAATACTTACCGGACGCATGTGACATTCCTGTGTTTCTCGCTCCGGCTGCTCCTTGGTTTTCTTGATGATAAACTCTTATTCTAGTATCTGCAGCTGCCAATTGCTGCATAACTCTTAAACTGTCATCAGCAGAACCGTCGTCAATCATAATTATTTCTAAATTTTTATAAGTTTGATTTATAAAAGTCTTGGCGGAAGTATATAATACTTCCGCCATGTTATAAACCGGCACTATAATACTAACTAATTGTTCTTCCATAACCAGTCCCCTATACTAATACCAGCATAAATCTACAACGCAAAGCTCCGGTTTATTATTGATTCTCGGAATAATATGCGAGCTTCCAAGCCCTCTGCTGATAATCACATTACTGTTTCCTATTTGATGAAAACCGTCAACAAGCTTGGGGAAGAATCCCTGTCCCGTCGCATAAAGTCCCCCAACAAACGGAATTCGCACCTGACCACCGTGAGCATGACCGCAAAGAGCCAAATCTATAGGATAATCTTCTAAAATTCCCATAAACTCATCGGGATAGTGAACCAGTAAAAGTTTAAAGTAATCTTCCTCAATATACTTATCAAAAAATTGATGACCATATCTCTCAAACTGCTCCGGTCCCTGAGAAAGTCCGCCTATGTTCAATTTTGTATCCTTTATGTCAACTATTTCAGACGCGTCGTCTAAAACATGTACTCCAACAACCTTAAGGTCTTTGGTTATATTAGAATCTTTAAATAATTTAGCCTCGTACTCATTATTTCCCAAAGCATAGTAAACAGGTGCAATATTCACGAGCTTTTCACAAAGATTTGTCACAACGCTGTAATCGTCATTTTTCAGATTGTTCATATCACCCACACATGCTATAATATCAGGAGTCAGCTTATCAATCTGTTCCACAAGCCTTATATTATCCTTACCAAACTCTTTAAGGTGCAAATCTGCAAGCACGACTATGCGGATATTGTCTGAAACCTTATCTGAACGCACCTGATAAAATGTTACATCTATTTCAGATTGGTTCAGTAAATTAAACGCACAGACTGCGAGGACAATTATCAATATTACCGCAATAATACGCCACTTATATTTTGAAAACAATTCAAAGTATTTCTTCATAGACTTATCTCTCCAATATAACGGTCTCTGATTTTATTATTTTTTCTTTTTTGGAGCATACATATCAAGATTCAAGCTCTTTGGCTCCTCAGACTTTTTGCTCCGATATGATTTTTTCACTCTCGGCTTAGGCGCATAAGGATTATTATCATCAATTTTCGATATGACGCTTGAATCTTTAATATTATTCGTACTTTCTCTTACAAGAACCTTAACTTCTTCGATATTTTCTGAGGTATCAGAAACCATATCGTGTTCAACTTTAGTATTCAATTTTGCCTGAATATCTTTTTTTGGTTCATCTACGCTTTTAATATTATCAGGTTTTGACATAACAGATTCTTTAGAATTAGAGACGTTATCTTTATTAACATTAGACACCGTTTCTGTTACAGCCTTATATTTCACATTCGACTTATCATTCTTAGAATCCGTCCACTCAATAGAAGGATAGCTATCCGAAATATTTTTTGAGTTATATTTGATGCCAGAGGAACGTCCGGGAATAGTTTCTTTTTTCTCAGACGCACGTTCCGCCCTTATTCCTGCCATAACAGCATCCGTTACCAGCTTAACTATCTCCTCATTATACACTCCTCTGCTATTCTGTTCTGCCCCTGTATAAATATCGCTTTTGACATCTTGGCTGACAGTTTTAGTATGCTTAACAACACTGTTTTTTGAACCACTGTGATTTTTATTTTTGCTGTGTTTTTGTGGATTTTTACTTATCGTTGTATCGCCTGCACATGTGCTGTTGTCATTAGGTCCGTTTTTGGGAGACTTATTCTTTGGATTTACTCCGCCTCCGGGTCCATCATCGTCTCCGCCGTCATTTCTGTCATCATAATTTTCTGCTCTTTCACTTTTAATATTTGTATTTGCATTTATATCGCGGAACGATGCGCTTATTAAACCTCTTGCGTCATATATACCCTTATTTCTTGTTTCTTCAATAGCATAAGAAAATGCTATATCCTGTTTTGGATTTTGGGAATTATAATGCTCAACATAACTCGTCAGAACATCAATAAACATTTCGGCCTTTTTATAACTGCAGTTTTCAAACATACACATAAACTGGTCGCTTCCATTATAGCCTACAAAACCGTAGTCTTCAGCAGTCTCACGCAAAATCTGTCCAAACTCTCCAAGCAGAGTATCGCCTGCTGTTCTTCCTATTTGACTGTTTACTGCCTTCAAAACATCAAGGCGGATAAGTATAAAGGTAAAGTTATCAGGCAACGGTTTTTCTTCATACTGATTTATCAGCATATCACACTTTGCACGATTCGGCAGCTTAGTCTTTCTGTCCATATACATAAGATATTCAATAAAGTCCTGCATACGACCGAGCAAAATAGCGCCGAGACAGCCGCAAATTAAGAACAACACTACAGCTATCATTAAATAAAGCTTAATATTTATTCTCTCGTTCACATTAATACTGGTGAGAGAAGTAATATTTGACGCGCCTAGATATTGATTGAATTCATCTACTGTCTTTTCAACAATTTCATAATTCTTATCCAGACTGTCAATAAGTTCTTTCATATTGTTTTGTATCTCTTTTATTGCTTCGTCAGCATTTGAAGCCGGCTCAGCCGTTTCAAAGATATTTAAAAGTTCTTCTCTGTGTTCTTTATCAACCTGCGTATACTGGCGGTCAATTTCAAGAGAAACATACTGATTTATAAGTGCGTCATATGTAGTTTCAGTATTAATCTGATGTTTGTATTCATCTTCATATACATCCTTTAATATATAATCGCTTGTATTATCAGAATCAGTACCCTTTCCATAGTGGTACTGTATACCCTCCTTACTTTTTTGACTGTACTGAGTTATAAGAGCATAAAGCGGGTCTATTTTTTCTGAAAGGTTAGCTAAATCAATCTGATACTGGCTTATTCGGTTTCTATAATCTTTAATCAAAACTGATTGGTCCTTAGACACTTTTTGATTTAAAATCTTAGAGTACAACTCAGGAATATTATAGTTCAGCTCCTCTTTATACATATTATAGAGGTCGTTAAATGAATATCCTGTAGCCGCAGACCTAAAAGCCGGATAATGAAACTTTTTGTCATACAAATAATTATAAATATCAGTAGCAGAGGTATCCAAGATTTCTGCGCTCTCAATATAATCATAACTGCCGCTTTCAATATTTGAAGCATTATTCGGCAAAACTGTCTGATTTATATATTTTTCTCCGTAATTAATAAAATAATTTTTTAAAATAGAATCAAGAACGCTTGCAGCATACCCTTTGCTGTAATCACTTCCAACGCTGAACGTAACTAAGTAATCAGTCGGATGATACACATATTCTTCTCCGTCTTTTAGTATCGCTTCTTTTCTTGACTCTTCATCTGCCGGAATAATTGGCTCCACAGCGCACTTAGAACGAATAGAATCAGCTCCGGTATTTAAATCCAAATCCTCAAGAACTCCGGTTATTACCTTTGACGAATAAATCTCACTGACATCCAAACTATCTCCGCTGGGAGTCAAACCATTGCTTGCCTCTGAATTAGAATATCTTAAAACAGTCTGCGCCGTATACGTCTGTTTTGACATAGCATACTGATAAACGAGAACGGCGCCCAAGATACAAACAATCACAATCAAATATTTCCATTTTTTTATATATCTTAAAATTTCAAAGTTTCTCATACGTGCGCCCTCCTATTTCTAAGCTTTCTTTTGCTCATAAAATAGAACAAAGCACAAATTAAAACAAAAAATACAGCGCCCAAAGCTATTACCTTTTTAAGTGATAACTTCTGAACTAAAGATAGCTCTACGTTTTTAAATGTTAAATAATCCTTAGTTTTATATTTAATATATTCCCTGTCTGTGGCAAGTGCAATCTCAGAAATATTTTTAAACTCATTATTTATATTTTTGAGCATTTCCTCAGCCTTTTCATAATCCCCAACAGCCGGAGTTCTCTCACTTAACTTATTTATTATATCTGTATTTATCTCAATTTCTTTTAACGTGTCCTTTGCCGCTGACAAATGAAATTCAGCATCTTTTGCCAGATAATCAATACCTATATTGGTTCTGGACATATAATATTCGTTTTTCTCATTGACAGCCGGTATCATAACAGTTCCTATCATAGCTTCATCGTATTTTGATATGCCGTCCTGACGCACACTGTAATCCGCCATAGATTTTTGATACTGCATATCAAGAACAGAATTTTTATAATACAAAGTCTGAATAAACTGCTCCTTTTCCTTAGCAAGACCTGTTTCAAGAACAAACGATTTATATTTTGAAATGTCATATTCCAGCAAGTTTTGTACCATTCTCTTTACCGTCTGGAACGTCTGTCCCGTCTCTACTGATTTGTATGTACCATTTTCTGAAACTCTGCCGGACAAATACTCATCCATTTGATTTGCTAATATTGTAAGCTCATCGCCTATTTCAACATATTCCATATCGGTTATATCAGCCATATTATAAGTAAGCGCAGTCTTTTTATCGGCATAATTCTCGTGAAATACATCATTATAAGCTTTGCAAATCATGGTCATAATATCTTTAGCAGAATATTTTTTTGCTTCTTTATTTTTGGTATACGAAACATTAAAACTTGTTGAGATAAAATAATTGCTCTCCTCGGTATTAATAGCTTTTGAATTTGCGTTCCCTACAGAAATATGCTCTGAAAGCTGCTCAGGAGTTATATCTCCTGTGAGTCCCAAATATTGTATCGCACGTTCTAAAACCGCATTTGATTTTAGCTCATACATATTAAATCTTGTTGAATTTGGATTAAGACCTTTAGAACCCTCCTCATAATTCAAAGACATTGTAGTATTTAC
>PPYF01222150.1_pt1 | contig 13424 bp, 14 predicted proteins | sample 1559871 | NCBI WGS metagenome assembly PPYF01 (sample SAMN08240021, study PRJNA423297) | Human gut metagenome, whole genome shotgun sequencing project. | reverse complement strand
AATGTACATACTATATTAATTACTCCGACAAATCGCCATTTCGGATGAATTACGCCATAGCTTGCGGCTGCACTTGCACGTCCTCTACGTCCAACTGCCTGTTCCGCCTGAACGATCGGATGTCCCAGAAGAATACAGATTACAATGTAAATCAGAACAAACGCTCCTCCTCCGTCACCGTAAGCCAGATACGGGAATTTCCAAATATTACCCAGTCCTATCGCAGCACCGGCCGCTACCATAATATAACCGAATCTCGAGAAACTTTTTGCTTCTTTGTGATCACTCATATATAATCACTCCTATCCTTTTAAGTATTCTACATGACCCTTTTATTCCCTGGTTTGATTATCCTTAATTTCTACTGTCTCATTCATACTTTGGTCTAAAACAAAAAGGGCGTTACTTCTCTTTCCCCAAGAAGTAACACCCTTGTCACGTAAAATCTGTTCCCATTATAACAGGCAGAAAATTATCTGTCAATATTTATATTTCATGCATATTTACATATATTTCCCTGCAAACATTACTATTCTCTCATATTTTTTCACAATCCCGACTCTTCAAGCTGCTTCTTGTCTATTATTTTTGACATCATTTCTCATTTATTCATTAAAATTGCACGAAAGAGCACCCATCAATTCCACATTTTCTTGTTGCAATGCCAGTTTTTTACATCCTTATTGACATCATCGAATTAACGTGCTATATTAATATCAACTTAAAAACAGACACAGACACCAATGGCGGTTCCTTAACAGAATTCTATTATGCGGGAACTGCTCTTTTAAAATCAGACATTATATTGTAGTAATTTGTTTTTAAGAAACCATTATTATGGTTGTTATTGCAGTTATACCTAAGCCGGTCGTTTCCCCCAAGAATGACCTTGCGAAGGTGAACTCCAATTGATATATACATCCTCTATATAGAGGAGCATTCCCCAGCTTTGTATATAAAAACAAAACTGCAATGCAACGAGGAAAAACCTCTCAATGACATACCAATAAGAAAGAGCACGACATGTTCAGATGTCGTGCTTTTTCTTATTGAATCTGTCTATAATTTTCATGTTTGATTGACTTTTAACGTTCCGCTTTTGCGGTTGGTATCATAGCCAACTTCCTTGATACTTTAGGATGTGGTTCCTATGCACCATCAACATTCATGTACAAACTTTTTAATCAGATTGATGATATCAACATTCCGGGTACACTGAATGTTGGTGACACATTCCCAGTTATTTTTGAGGCATTCATCTTCACAACTTCTGTAGAATGTGATCCTATCTTCTTATGGGTAATGTATATCTGTGCCGCTGTTGGTTCATTCGGATTTGCATCCATCGTAACAAAATGGCCACGTAACAAGATCAGAATTGCTCTTGGAACCATTATGATTCCTCTTGCTGCGATCATGCTTTGCAAGAACTTAGGTGTCGGACCTTTCGGTATTGTTGGTACTGCAACAGGATTAAGCGGATGGAAACTGATCGTTGCCGCAGCTCTTAATATCTTATGGGGTGCTTTAATGGATATCGGTTTCGGTCTTTATGCACCATGTAATGTTCTGGCTCATCAACTTAATTTGTATCGTTCTTCTTTGGACTTCTTACACATTACTTAGTGCAGCAAAGAAAGATAAAGCAAAAGGTATTGCTTAATATCTGCAAAACATATAAATAAGCAATGCACTTATTTAAACAAAATAACATCCGGATGGCAGTCTTAACAGACTGCCATCTTTATATCCTGACACACAAGAGGAACTGCCTGTGCAGTTTCCACGCATTACAATTTTATTTATGGAGAATATCATATGTTTGTTAACGAATATGTAATGACACGCAAGCGTTATGACAAATGGGCAGCTCCAAAATTCTGGAGGCTTCCCATCTTTTACGTATATTGTATAATCTTCGCAGCCGGAACTTTTGGCTGGATTTATTTTCATCATGTAGGCGCTTCGCTCAGATGGCAGTCTGTTGGTGCTACACTTTCCTTTATAGCCCTCTACCGCGGAGTATTTTTCAAATGGATGCATGCTGACAAAACTTTCCGTGTGACACGCGCACAATATTTCAATGGAAAAGACTGGACATGTAAAGTGATGATCCGTGAGAAAGATATAGCACTCTTTATCAACAATAAGATCAACAATCATGTAAACTGGGAAGATCTCACAAAATTTGAAGAAGCAAAAACTTATTATAAATTAACTTCCAAAGATCAGATAGAAGGAGTTATGCTTGACAAAGACTCTTTTACAGAAGGGGATTCGAGCAGTTTTAAACAATGGATGTTAGAACAGCATCCGGAAATCAAATACGGACCTATTGATCCGGCATTTGACAAATAGAAAAAGAGAAGATTTCCATCGCAAAATGTGGTAATCTTCTCTTTTTACAAGTTCTCCGTTTTCCTTTTTTCAGACATTCTGTCCAGATATTTTAACGTCCTTCCAGTTCGTCTTTATGGCGCATCTTGAGTTTCAGAAGTGCCTTCGCCTTCAGACAGTCTACTTTCACCATATTATTTTCTCCGACAACGTCTGTTTCTGTGCCATCGGCACTCTTATTAATATCAATGATTCCATCCAGATAATCATTGACTACAACGAACTTCGCAACCGTTCCGCTGAAATTAAGTCCCGTTACCGGAATTCCACGAATACCAAGTTGTTCACATGTGTTGGTATAATCCACATCACTATTTCCCCATCCATCTGATGATATGATCACACCATCTGCACGCATACACTCAGCCATTGCTGCCGCTCTGGTTCCAACCAGCATCTTATCTTTATTATCATCCGGAGTCCCTACTATAATAAGTCCAAGAAGGTCCAGATCTGTATCCTCAGATACGACTTCCAGAAGAGGATCTCTGAAATGATGTAATGATGTTTCTTTTGTCGATGGTCCAATACCCATAACTTCTGCACCTCCTATTATTACTGCATCGAACGGATAATACCGTCTCTGTACTCATTTGGAGTAATCATAACCGGCATATTACCCATATCGATAATTGAACGTCCGCCTTCAACTCCTGACGGTTCATCCGGGAACATCCACGTATCATACATAGCTCCCTGACCTGCAACCTGACGGATAATAACAACCTTCTTCTTTCCAGGTCTCACCTTATCATGATATTCATGCCGTTCCGTACACTTGTCCCCTTTGAACTTTTTCAGTTTATCCCTGTATGTCTGAATAAATTCATCACACAGTCTGTGCGCAGTAAATGGTCCATGTCTCTCCTGTCCCATTCCGGCCGCAAATGTAACATCAAAAGAAATGATATAATCATCATCTCCCGGTGTACCTGCACGGTTTAAGTATAACTGTTCTTTCAGATTCCCTTCCGATGAACCAAATTCGTGACACTGCTTTCCATTCACATCAACGCCTGTCAGCATTACATATACACCGGTTATGGTGTGAGTAATTCCTTCTCCCAATTTACCAAGCACTTTTGTTGAGATTGGAATGATATCCATGATCGTGTTCGTCCATCTGTCGTGGTCTCCCGGTTTTATGATTTGAATATCAATCTTCTCAATACAATCATCCTGTGCAACAAGCTGATCGATCATCTCTTTACTGACTGTCATATGTCCATCCGTTGTGATATTATTGTGTTCACCCCATTCCACATCTGTCATATGAAATGCTTTGATCACAAGGCGTCTTAAGTCTATCTCTTTCTCAGCCATCATGTCACCTCCTATATTCTTAAGGCATATCTCTTTCCTGTACCGTTCAGGAAATTAAGCATATCTCTGCCCCTTTCTATGCCTTCTCCATGTCTCTAGTATACAATATACTGCAAGAAATTCCAATATATTGTCTCATTCTTTTTTTAAAAAAGGGCAGATGCAAAATACATCTGCCCTTCTTAAGATCAACAATATTCTTTAAATAGAATTAGATCTTAGCAACATACTCGAATGGCAACGGAACAATCTTTCCTGGAGTTTCGATTTTCTCTAACTGCTCCAGAGTTGCCTTTACGATCTGTGTCTGCTGTTCTACGTTGTGAGGACCACCCGCATTAGCACCCATAGGTACCAACGGAGCTACCGCACGAGGAGTACCAGTCTGACGAACAACTGGTGGAAGAGCTGCAATAATAATTGTAGGAATTCCAGCTTCTTCAATCGCTCTCTGCACCAATACTGCAGAGCGGTGGCAGGTACCTCAGCCAGCGGTGAGGATTACTGCGTCAACATCCTCATTTTTGAACATTTCAGCGATAGCAGGACCAGTTTCATGTTTGAATTTCTCCTGGTTTCCACCACCACCCATGAATCCAGCATGTACAGGAGCACAAGCTCTGATAAATCCTTCTGCAGCTAATTCATGAATTCTGTCAATTGGGAACATACAGTTGATGTCCTTGTTAACATCACTGTTATCATATCCACCGTGTGATACCATCAGATCACTAGATGGTGTAGTGTTTTCGATCTTTCTCCATGTGAAGTCACCAGCAAGGTTAAATCTCTCCTGGCTCTTCTTGTGAACACCTGCTGCTGTTGCAAGAGCGATAGACATATCTTTTAACTCTTTTGTTACAGGAGCCCATACTGACGGTGGAGTAATAGGAACGAATATTTCAGACTGTAAGCCTTTAACAACCGTTAAACTCATTTTTAATCCTCCTTATTAGCATCCAAACGTGCTTGCATTTCTTGTTGTTTGCGACGTTCTTTTTCAATATTGCTGACGTATTTCTCATTTACTTCCGGTCCGAGCTGTTCCGGAAAACTCATGTTCCAGCCAACTTCCTGACCTACTTTCGGTTCTGTATCGCAGATGAACATTCTCTTCGGAGCTTTAAAGAACCCCAGACGTCCTTTCAAGTCGATGCTGATGCTACAGTCATCAACATCTACGATCACACCTTCCATATAAATGATCTTATCGCCATAGTGTAAACGTTCATTATCCATTATGATAACACCCGATCTTAGTCGTATTTTTCTTTACGTTTCTGGCTCATCGGCAGAGACTGTTCGTTGTCTACGAGTTCAATCTTCTTACCGCAAGCTGCTTCGATCAGCTCTACGTTTGTAGATTTAACGTTTGGATTCCACTTCTTCTCAGCGGCCTTTACTTCTTCACCAGCCATAGCTGCTTTCAGCATAGCAAGAGCACGGATACCCTCTTCCTGGCAAAGTGTATTACATCCAAGTACCTCATTCTCGATACCAGACTCTGATTTGTTATTGTCAACCATGTACTGCATGTACTTGTTACCAACAACAAGTGCACCCTGAACAGCGCAGAATGAAAGTCCTACTACAGGAATTCCTCTCATACCGATCTGCTCGATGTGGCTTGCGAAATCAATGTGGTTATTTCCGAATCCTTCTGTTGTAACGAAAGCTCCGTCAACATCCATCATTTCTACAGTATGTCCTACACGACGAGATACATAGTACTTCTCAGCATTGATCTGAGGTGATCCTACGAATACAACTCCGCAAAGGTCAACTTCTTCATCATGTAAAGCTTCAAGTACAAGTGGCTCTCTCCAGTAATGTCTTGACATCTCTTTAGATGCAGGTCCGATACATGTTAATGCATGGATACATCCATCAAGTACCTCAAGTGGAGATACGCATACAGGTACGTTTCCTAAGTCTACGTTAGCTCTTGCGCCAAGGATACCAACTGGTTCTACAGGAAGGATGAAGTTATCATGCATAGCTCCCTGTCCCATGATCTCTTTTACGATTACGACTTTCTTCTTACCTGGACGACGGATAGATTTCAGTTCTTCGTCTTCAACGATGAAGCTGTCATCTAATTCTTTCATTACTTCACGGATTTCCTGAGTAATGATATCGAATGCTGTATGTGCAGCCATAGGTCCACGACGTTCCATGTTAGTCTTTTCCTGAACTACGATGTTACCTTTGATAAAGATTTCTCCCTTATCTGGGCATCCAGGACGTCCCCACATGATGTTCTCGTCAAGGTATCCTTCTGAAGAACCGAACTCACCAATCTGAACTCCGCCTTCATCTGTTCCTGTCAGCATCATAACAACGCCGTCAAGTACTCTTGTTGCGCCTTCACCAAGGATTGCATCGCCTTCTTTTGTAGCGATTGGCTGAACATCCATGATTGTCTCTGAGTATGTGTGGTATTGGTCAGGAGTGATGATTTCAAGATGGAAATCTTTAACCAGTTCCTGATTAGCAATTACTTCTGCTTCAATTCCTTCACGGATGTAAAGAGTTGTTCCTTCGATCTTTGTCTCTGGTCCTCTCTTAACCTCTGTGATCTTAATATGTCTTCTTGTTAATGTTCCTACTACTTTTGTTTCTTCAACAGGTGCTTCTGCTGTTGCTGTAGCTGCTACTGCTGCTGCAGGTACTTCTGCTACTGCTTCTCCTGTTGCTCCAAGAGCTCCAACCGGAATTTCAAGATTGATATCTTTTCCTTCTCCGATATGGATCTTGAGTGTTCCTCCAGCTACTGTTGCTGCTGTTGCAACTGGTGCTGCCGGTGCAGCTTCCTCTGCTGGAGCTTCTTCCTCTGCCTTTTCTTCTGCTGGAGTTGTAGGTGCTTTTACACCATCCAGAACATCATTTGTTAACGGGCAAAGAGAATCACATGTTTTTGTAAGTTTTGCACCCAGTACTTCTTCAATAGTAAGGCATCCGTCCAGGTTTAATAATCCTGAATCTACCAGATCATCAAAGATTGCTGGATCTTCGAGGTTCGCCGGTTCAATTGTGATACCAGCTGCTGCTCTACAGCACAGTACTGCAGGATCATGAGCATGTGCTTTTGCTGTTTCAGCTGTGATTGACATATTGTTTTCCCTCCTTGTTTTGTTTCGGTACATTGTCCCTTACGGGATATTGTAATTTTAATATATATACAGTTACATACAACATTCAGAAGAACCTCTCAATTACTTCTGGCGGGCAAAAGAATCGGGGGTCTTCTACCTCATTGTACGCAACAGTAATACCATAATATAATTTTGATAATATTGTGTCATTTCGGACAGTGATTAAAAATCAATATCCTGACTTACTTCTTTTGAAACCTTCAGGCTTCTGTACAGCGGATGTCCAACTGTTCTCATAACGTGGTCTGTCTGATGGAATACTTTCAGTCCCATCTTCGGTCCTGACGCCATTACAGTATTTGAACAGTCTGAGCAGTTACCGATCAGAATGTATTCACATTTATCTTTCTTAAACTGCATATTGTTCTTAACCTGTCCAGGACAGTTACCAGGTCTTAAGCACTTCAGTGGTGCTCCCGGTTTATTTTCAATTGCCTGTTTACATTTGCACATAGATACTACTTTTGCATTCATCTTAGAAGCGATCTCACGCATACGCTCTTCGCTTCCGCCGCAGGCACATACAAGAATTCCCATTGTTGCTCCGTGAAGATCCGGGAACTCGACTGTTACAAGGATTGCTCCTGTCGTCTTGGTTGTTGGTGCATCTAATGTAGTAGACTTTCCTGTGAAAGCTCCACCCATGATGATCTCGCCATATTTTCCGTCGATTCCGCCGGCTTTTTCGATCATCTCTCCAACGCTTACACCTACCGGTACATCGAAGAATACATGTGCTTCATTTCCACCGTTTAATTTACCACGGACTGTCATATTCTTGCTGATACAAGGTTTCTTTTCATCAACCGCTTCAGCAATCTTACAGACAGTTTCTACATTGATAACAACAGATCTAGCTGCTGATGGAAGCTGTGTAGTTGTGAGTAATACCCCAAGACACTCTCTTACTACTGCACGTTCCTCACCCATCGGGTAGATATCAGCCATCAGGTGCATCTTGATATCAGGCTCATTCTCAAGAGCTTTCTGTAATACCTTGATTGCTTTATGATGTTTCTTCTTAATAGCAATAATTGCTTTCTTTGCGTGAGTGATTTCCATACTATATTTAATACCACGGATTAATTTATCACTCTGCTCTTCGATCTGTCTTGTGTTGTGTTCCAGTCCCGGTTCGCATTCTGCCGCATTAACAAGGATGTATCCACAATCCAGTGCGAAGTCTTTCGGAAGTTCCGGGTTGATCTCAGAATCAAGCTCACCCATCGGAGTTTCTTCTAAATTAATATTAAGTTTTACTCCTGTCGGGAATCCAGCTCCTCCCATTCCTACGATTCCGGCTGCTTTCACCAGATCAAGCTTTGATGACTCATCTGTGATACCTTCTACTGATTCGGTAACAGGAACGAATTCATCCGGCTGTTCAGCGGCCAGCTCGATGATGATGCGGTCTTCTGTAATCTCTGTTACTTTTCCATACACGCTTGAAAAAATGTTAGCTCCCAGGCCTGTTGGTGTAGCAATGAGAGTACCTTTTTTCACCTCAGCACCAACTTCTACACATGGTGCACAAGGAGCGCCAACATGCTGGCGTAATAACATCTGTACATTTCCCATGACACACTTCTCCTTTTTAAATATTTTATCTAAGTCAAAACGAAACTATACAGTTCGTTTACTTATTCACATTTTTTTCATTATAGATAAATTCTATAAATTCATCTTCGCCATTTTTTTAACAGAATTGCTTGTTTTTTTGGCGGAGGCATGTGGGAATCGAACCCACCCAGGACGCTCTTAACGCCCTACACTAGTTTTGAAGACTAGGAGGCACACCAGTTACCCAACTACCCCCATGTGCCTATTAACCATATCACATTTATCCTTATTTTTCAACACTTTTATTTATTTTTATAATACCAAAAAATCATTGACTTTTCAAGGGATTTCGTACATAATGAAATCAACAGATTGAACACGATACTAGAACATGGTCTATTTGTTAATTTTATATCGTAATATTTGTTAATTTTATATTTTTATTTTTTACCCATAGAAAAAGGCACTACGAAAATATAGATGTTTTCAATGTGTTTTTATAAAAACTTATAGATTGTTTCTATAAGAAAATCATAAGGAGGTAAGGATTATGAAGTTAGAAGCAAAAGTTAACTTCGACCGGTTTGAAGAGGCACTTCAGGTTGTAGATGCTCATACAGCCGGTGAGTTCTGTCGTATGGTCATCGGAGGATTCATGTGCGGACACTGTACGATCGGAGCTGTTACAGTAGCCCTTGAAGCAGGTCTTGTTGAATGCCACGAAGGAGAGAACGAAGTTGTTCTGGATGCTCCTGCAGGAATCATCAGAACAAAAGCTCATGTAAAAGACGGAAAGGTAACAGATGTAACTCTTACAAACGTACCTGCATTCATTTACAAAGACAACTTAACAGTTAATATCGACGGAGTAGACATTCCTTATACTATTTCTTTCGGTGGAAGTTTCTTCGCACTGGTTGATACTACAAAGCTTGACATTGGCGAAATCAACGCTAAGACAGTTCCTGCTTATACAGAACTCGGAATGAAGATTCGTGATAAAGTCAACGCAGAAGTTAAGATTCAGCATCCAACTCTGGACATCACAGAAGTTGACCTGGTTGAATTCTACGGACCAACACCGAATCCGGATCAGGCTACAATGAGAAACGTTGTTGTATTCGGAGATGCTCAGGCTGACCGTTCACCTTGCGGAACAGGTACAAGTGCCAAACTTGCTACTCTTCACGGATGGGGCGAACTTGGAATTGGTGAAGAATTTATTTACGAAAGTTTCATGGGAACACGCTTCAAAGGTGTGATCAAAGAAGAAACTAAGATCGGTGATTACGATGCAGTAATCCCAATGATCACAGGAAGTGCATATCTTACAGGTGTTGCTACTTACTTAATTAAATACCAAGAGAAAGGAATGATCCGAATGCCGCGTAAACGCAGATCCACAAAAAGCCGTATTGTCAAAGCAGCCTGGAATCTTTTCTACAAAAACGGTTATGAACAGACCACTGTAGAAGATATTATCAATGCCGCCAAAACATCAAAAGGCACATTTTACCATTATTTTAAAGGAAAAGAAGCGCTTTTAAACTCTCTTTCCTATCTTTTTGATCAGAAATACGAAGACCTTGCCGCCGTGATCGATCCGAATCTTTCCAGTTATGATAAACTATTATTTTTGAATCACGAATTATTCTACATGATCGAGACCAGCGTGGATATCCATTTGCTTGCATACCTTTATTCTTCGCAATTGATCACCAAAGACAAGAAATCCCTTTCCGACAAGAAACGGATCTATTTCAAATGGCTTACAGAAATTATGGAAGAGGGGCTTGCCAAAGGAGAATTCAAAAGTACAAGCACCGCCGCTGAACTCATGGATATCTATGCCATGTACGAGCGGGCTCTTTTATATGACTGGGCATTGTTTAAAGGTAAATTCTCACTGACTGAACGTTCTGACAAATTATTGCCTCATGTACTGGACACATTTGTAGAAGGAATTTAATATCAAAAAGGCGATGCTAACAGAAGATTTCGTATCTTCTCCTCTGTTAGCACCGCCTTTTACTACACCAGACATTCATGAACATCTTCCTGTTCAATTCCGACATCTTTCATCACATCAAGAATCTGTTCCCTGTCTGTCAGGTCTGCACACCAGGAAAGTCCACAGCCCGCTGAGATTGCTCTCGGAACCGGAATCAGTCTTCCCGGCACACTTCTTTCCTTGCATATCTTTTCCATCGCCATTGCATCCGATGTTGTATGGAATGTTACAACAAGTTTCATTACTTTTTTTCTCATGTTTACTCAATCACCACTTCGTAGTAACCGTCTTTCTGCACAGATGTTGGCTTTTTACCTTTATCTTTGGCAAATTTCTCAACATTCATCATCTGATGCGGCTCTGTGACAAGAATTTTCACAGGTCCTGCTGTTCCTTTTAATGCCTCTGCTGTCAGCATCAAAGGTTCCGGGCAAGAAAGACCTCTTGCATCTACTTCTTTCATAATTTAATTCCTTCTTTCCTAGAATACTACGTATTTACACATATTTCAATCTTATTTTGCTTCTTCTCTCTTATTTGTAAATGCTATAATGAAGCAGATCACAATACAGATGATACATGCCACTTTCCCATTTACCGGTACCGCACCTGCTACCACTTCTTTCGTCTCTGGATTCAGAGCTGTTCCACTTGCTGCAAGTCCAAAATTATGGCAGATTGCAGATCCGACAAACATTCCGACAACCGTTACAGCCGAATCCGAAGAACCCTGCCCTGCAAGGATCAGCTGACGAAGCGGGCATCCACCTGCAAGAACTGCTGCAAATCCCACAGTGTACATTCCCAGGATATTCCACAAATGTTCCGAATGTGCGATGACTCCCGGTGTATTGAATCCTACCACGAAACGTCCTGTCGCAATATTGAATACCAGCATAACAACAAATAAACCTGCAATCACGCTGATCAGATCGAAGTTCTTCATCAGGATGATATCTCTAATACTACCCGCAAAACACATTCTTGACTTCTGTGCAAATGCACCGAATACAAGTCCGCCTACTAAAGATGCGATGATTGGTGCATGCATACTTCCCGGTCCTGCCTGGCTTGCTTTAAAAAGCGTTGTACATGTGGCAAGGATAAGAATTCCAACAACGACCGCCGGAAGCACTGCTCCACTTGACTTATTTGTAATATGTGCTCTTCCAAGGCTGAAACCATTCTTTAATGCAAACACTCCTGTTCCAACTCCAAGAATAAAGCCAACAAATGCAACCCATGCATTCAGATCACCTGCTGACATACGGATCACCATACGGAGCGGACATCCAAGGAATACCAGTGCACCGATCATAATGATTACACCAAGTACAAAACGAATCATCGGAGATGATCCTGCCGTTGAGCGATATTCTTTTGTTGCCACAGAAATGATAAATGCTCCCAGTACAAGTCCGATGATCTCAGGTCTTGCATACTGTACCACTTCCGCCTGATGCAGTCCCATTGCTCCTGCCGTATCGCGGATAAAGCATGCAATACAGAATGCCATGTTTGCCGGATTTCCAAGTGCTGCGAGGCATGCCGCTACAATACCACATACAACACCGGCCAGCGCCAGTTTTTTCTTTGAATCTGATAAATTCATTCGTATTTCCTCCTACACTCTCATTTTTGCATTTCCCCATAACTTATGCCTGACATACTTTTTTATGAATTTATATCATTTTTCATACATATTTACGGTTCTTCTGCCAGTTCGTGGATAGCTTTTACCGCTGTATCCACTTCTTCCTCCGTGTTGTAATGCGAGAAACTGAATCTCACAGCTCCCTGCTCTACCGTTCCGAGCGCTTTATGCATAAGCGGTGCACAATGTCCTCCTGATCTGGTAGAAATGTTATATTCCATAAGAAGCTCATCACTCACTTCTGAAGAATCATAATCACCGATGTTCAAAGTTACGATCGCACAGCGTTCTTTCTGACTGTAATCCCCATAAATCTTAACGCCCGGGATATCTTTTACCCCGTTATAAAATCTCCACATCAGTTCCTGCTCTTTTCTGCGGATATTGTCTATTCCTTCTTTTTTCAGATACCCAAGAGCCGCATGCAGTCCCGCAATGCCATGCCCATTCAACGTTCCCGCTTCCAAAGCTGTCGGCATCTGTACCGGATGTTCCTTACTGTATGTCTGGATTCCGCTTCCGCCTGTCTTCAGCGGTCTTAACTCTATTCCTTCTTTTACATATATTCCACCTGTTCCCTGTGGTGCAAGCAGTCCTTTATGTCCGGTAAAACACAGAATATCAATATTCATCTCCTGCACATTAATCGGGAAAACCCCTGCTGTCTGAGATGCGTCTACCACAAACATCAGTCCATGTGCATGCGCCATCTTCCCTATGACTGATACATCTACATAATTCCCTGTAAGATTCGATCCATTTGTACAAATGATCATCTTCGTATTTTCTTTTATCGAAGCTTCCATCTGACTAATGTCAGGCATTCCCTTCTCATCACACCTTATAATGGAAAGTTCTACTCCATTTTTCTCCATCTCATATAAAGGACGAAGCACCGAATTATGTTCCAAAACAGTTGTGATCACATGATCTCCCGGATTCAGGCTTCCCTTTATTGCAATATTCAGACTCTCTGTCGAATTCGAAGTAAATGCAATCCGTCTTGCATCTTCTGCCCCAAACAATTCCGCCAGTCTGTCTCTTGTATCATAGATAACTCTGGATGCACTGAGTGCCGCCTCACTTGCACCGCGGCCGGCATTGCCCATTGAGTTCATAGCGTTTACTACCGCATCGATCACTTCCTGTGGCTTATGCATTGTCGTCGCAGCATTATCCATATATATCATACTTGATTCCTCCTAATATCTTCCCCGCATACGATTCAAGTATTATTATAAAAACACCCCGTTTATACAATACTCATTTATTTCCGAACAAATTTGTACATTATTCATATGCTTTCAGTATAGTCCATTTTCCT
>PPYF01425238.1_pt1 | contig 13430 bp, 9 predicted proteins | sample 1559871 | NCBI WGS metagenome assembly PPYF01 (sample SAMN08240021, study PRJNA423297) | Human gut metagenome, whole genome shotgun sequencing project. | reverse complement strand
CATAATACGTCCGGAAATATGGATAAACTTAAAATTAAGTTTGATTCATTAGCCTCTCACGATATTACCTTTGTTGGTATTGTACAGACCGCTAAAGCGTCCGGTATGGAACGTTTCCCGCTGCCGTATGTGCTGACCAACTGCCATAACTCACTCTGTGCTGTGGGCGGCACCATTAACGGTGATGACCATGTTTTTGGTTTATCGGCGGCCCAGCGTTATGGCGGTATTTTTGTGCCACCGCATATTGCGGTCATCCATCAATATATGCGTGAAATGATGGCGGGCGGCGGCAAAATGATCCTCGGGTCAGACAGCCATACCCGTTACGGTGCGTTAGGGACAATGGCGGTTGGCGAGGGCGGCGGCGAGTTGGTAAAACAGCTGCTTAATGACACCTGGGATATCGACTATCCGGGCGTGGTTGCGGTGCATCTGACCGGAAAACCTGCGCCGTATGTGGGGCCGCAGGATGTGGCGCTGGCTATCATCGGTGCTGTGTTCAAAAACGGTTACGTCAAAAACAAAGTGATGGAGTTCGTAGGTCCCGGTGTTGCAGCGCTCTCTACCGATTTCCGTAACAGCGTTGACGTGATGACCACTGAAACGACCTGTTTAAGTTCTGTCTGGCAAACCGATGAAGAAGTCCATAACTGGCTGGCGCTGCACGGTCGCGGCCAGGATTACTGCCAACTTAACCCTCAACCAATGGCGTACTACGATGGCTGCATCAGCGTTGATTTAAGCGCCATCAAACCAATGATTGCGCTGCCATTCCACCCGAGCAATGTGTATGAAATCGACACGCTGAACCAGAACCTGACCGACATTCTGCGTGAGATTGAAATTGAGTCCGAACGCGTGGCGCACGGTAAAGCCAAACTCTCGCTGCTGGATAAAGTGGAAAATGGTCGCCTGAAAGTGCAGCAGGGGATTATCGCGGGCTGTTCTGGCGGTAACTACGAAAACGTCATCGCGGCGGCGAATGCGCTGCGCGGTCAATCCTGCGGCAATGACACCTTCTCGTTAGCGGTTTACCCGTCATCACAGCCGGTGTTTATGGATCTCGCCAAAAAAGGTGTGGTAGCAGATTTGATCGGCGCAGGCGCAATCATCAGAACCGCGTTCTGCGGCCCATGCTTTGGCGCGGGCGATACGCCAATCAACAACGGTTTGAGTATTCGCCACACCACGCGTAACTTCCCGAACCGCGAAGGCTCTAAGCCAGCTAATGGGCAGATGTCAGCGGTGGCGTTGATGGACGCTCGTTCTATCGCTGCGACTGCGGCAAACGGTGGCTATTTAACCTCTGCCAGCGAACTCGATTGCTGGGACAACGTGCCGGAGTACGCCTTCGATGTAACGCCGTATAAAAACCGTGTTTATCAGGGCTTTGTGAAAGGGGCGACCCAGCAACCGCTGATTTACGGACCGAACATTAAAGACTGGCCAGAATTGGGTGCGCTGACTGACAATATCGTCCTCAAAGTGTGCTCGAAGATCCTCGACGAAGTGACCACCACCGACGAACTGATTCCTTCCGGTGAAACCTCTTCATATCGTTCAAATCCGATTGGTCTGGCGGAGTTTACTCTGTCACGCCGCGATCCAGGTTATGTTGGCAGAAGTAAAGCGACTGCTGAGCTGGAAAATCAGCGTCTGGCGGGAAATGTCAGCGAGCTGACAGAGGTGTTTGCGCGCATTAAGCAGATTGCTGGTCAGGAGCATATTGATCCGCTGCAAACTGAAATTGGCAGTATGGTCTATGCGGTGAAACCAGGCGATGGTTCTGCGCGTGAACAGGCGGCGAGTTGTCAGCGTGTGATTGGCGGTCTGGCGAATATTGCCGAGGAGTACGCGACTAAACGCTATCGTTCTAACGTCATCAACTGGGGGATGTTACCGCTGCAGATGGCGGAAGCGCCAACCTTTGAAGTGGGGGATTACATTTACATCCCTGGCATTAAAGCGGCGCTGGATAATCCTGGAACGACGTTTAAAGGTTATGTGATCCATGAAGATGCACCGGTAACGGAGATTACGCTCTATATGGAAAGTCTGACTGCTGAAGAGCGCGAGATTATCAAGGCAGGTAGTTTGATTAACTTCAATAAAAACCGTCAGATGTAAAAAGCGCCATGTGAATGTAGGTCGCATCCGCAGTTATTGTCGGATGCGATGCCGACGCATCTTATCCGACCGACAAATCGTATCGAACTGTAGGCCGGATAAGGCGTTTACGCCGCATCCGGCACATAGTTAACAGCTCCTACTTCTTCGCCTCTGCAACCACTTTGCTACCCACGCCGCGGTTATTGTATTCCCACATGCGGTTGTAGTTAGTGTCATTCAGATTGCGCTGTACTTCGTCGTTATCATCAACGCTGCCGGTGTTACCCGCAAATGGACGATTAGAGATCACCGCATCAGCCCACGGTTTGGCTGTGTTAAAACCTTCGTTGATGGCGCTATCACGGATCACTACCTGACCGTTGGTATTGGCATCAACATCCAGCGAGCGGCCCAGTTGCGCCACGCCATCACCGGAAGCATTGAAACGGCTGTTTACGGCGAGGAAACCGTAGTAAATGTTGGACAGCGTAGCCGGTGCAAACACATACGCTTCTTGCTGGGTACGGGAGTTCACCACGCGGAATTCGGTGTTATCGAACACCACTGCGCCGCGACCAGAAACGATATCCACATCCCCTTCAATATAGCTGTTGGTCACCAGCGTACGCGGCTGACGATTCGTTTCCAGACGGTTCTGCACACCGCTGTTGGTGACAAAGAAGGTGTTCTGACGACCGAGAATGTTGACGTTATTGATCTGCACTTTGTCGCCATCAGTACGCAGTGCCACCGCCGGATGGTTACCCGCATCTACGCTATCGCCCAGCGTGTTTTCGATGGTCAGGTTTTGCAGTTGCAGGCCATTGTTTTGTGACCAGAAGACCGCAGAGCAGAGAACACCGATACTGTCGCTGCGTTTACTCTGGCAGCTATCGTACATATACCACGCCGGTTTACCTGGCATATATTTGCCGCGCGGGTTGACGTCGTGACGCCAGTCGGCAGGGCTCATGCCACCATCAAGGGAAAGCCCAATCTTCACATCAATCGGTTTTTCACCCGTACCGTACAGAGTAATTCCACCCGGAGCGGCAGGGACATACACCGTTCCCTGATACTCACCAGGCATCACGGCAATATACTGGCGCTTGTTGGTACGCTTGATAATTGCCGCATCTACCGCCGCCTGAATCGTGGTATGCGTTACACCTTGAGTACCCGCCGGGCCGACAACAAAGTCAGGTTGCGCAGGCAGGGTAAAACTGAAAATGTGTTCACAGGTTGCTCCGGGCTATGAAATAGAAAAATGAATCCGTTGAAGCCTGCTTTTTTATACTAACTTGAGCGAAACGGGAAGGTAAAAAGACAAAAAGTTGTTTTTAATACCTTTAAGTGATACCAGATGGCATTGCGCCATCTGGCAGAGTGATTAACTAAACATCGCAGTAATCGAGGCACTCGCCAGAGAGTGAAAATGAACGTTAAACCCGACCATCGCGCCGCTGGCACCTTCATCGACATCAATACGTTCTACATCCAGCGCGTGAACGGTAAAAATGTAGCGATGGGTTTCGCCTTTCGGCGGCGCTGCGCCATCGTACCCGGTTTTACCAAAGTCGGTACGCGTCTGCAAAACGCCGTCTGGCATAGCTACCAGACCAGAGCCAAACCCTTGCGGTAATACGCGGGTATCAGCGGGTAAATTAACAACTACCCAGTGCCACCAGCCGGAGCCGGTTGGCGCATCCGGGTCATAGCAGGTGACAACAAAACTTTTCGTTCCCGCAGGAACATCATCCCACGCCAGATGCGGTGAAATATTATCGCCATCGTAACCCATGCCGTTAAAGACATGACGATGCGGCAGCTTATCGCCATCGCGCAGATCGTTACTGATGAGTTTCATTAGAATGCCTCCGGGAAACCTCGGCCTTCAGACCGGGGAGGAAAGGAGGCGGTTTTCCGACTAACTGTACTTTGCATAATCACATTTTCCTCTTTAGTATGTGAACACATGAAACGCGCATATAAATACCGGTTTTACCCGACAACTGAGCAGGCTGAGCTTTTAGCTCAGACGTTTGGCTGTGTGCGCTTCGTCTACAATTCCATCCTTCGTTGGCGTACCGATGCGTACTACGAGCGAAAAGAAAAGATCGGTTATCTACAGGCCAACGCTCGCCTTACGGCGCTCAAAAAAGAGCCTGAATACATATGGCTGAATGATGTTTCCTGCGTTCCCCTCCAGCAGTCGTTGCGCCACCAACAAGCCGCCTTTGCTAACTTCTTTGCCGGACGAGCTGCATATCCGGCTTTCAAAAGCAAACGGCACAAACAGGTGGCTGAGTTCACTGCCAGCGCGTTTAAACACCGTGACGGCGAGTTGTATATAGCAAAGAGCAAGTCGCCGCTGGATGTTCGCTGGAGTCGAGAATTACCATCTGCGCCGTCAACCGTTACCATTTCCAGAGATAGCGCTGGCAGGTACTTTGTTTCCTGCCTGTGTGAGTTTGAACCTGTATCAATGCCTGTTACCGCTAAAACGGTCGGCATTGATGTGGGCTTAAAAGATTTATTCGTCACCGATACCGGATTCAAAACCGACAATCCCCGCCACACCGCTAAATATGCGAAGCGATTAACGCTGCTACAGCGACGTTTAAGCAGGAAGCAAAAAGGCTCAAGAAACCGAATTAAAGCCCGCTTAAAGGTCGCCCGACTCCACGCGAAAATCGCCGATTGCCGGATGGACAATCTGCACAAGTTGTCCCGCAAACTGATTAACGAAAACCAAGTTGTTTGCGTCGAATCCCTCAAGGTGAAAAACATGATCCGCAACCCGAAGCTGTCTAAAGCAATAGCTGACGCAGGCTGGAGCGAACTTGTTCGCCAGCTCCAGTACAAAGGCAAATGGGCCGGGCGGTCAGTGGTCGCCATTGACCAGTATTTACCGTCCTCAAAATGCTGTAGTTGCTGCGGTTTCACCATGCAAAAAATGCCTCTTAATGTTCGTAAATGGCACTGCCCTGAATGCGGCGCAGACCATGATCGCGACATTAACGCGGCACGTAATATTAAAGCTGCCGGGCTGGCAGTGTTAGCCCACGGAGAGCCTGTAAACCCTGAATCGCAGCACGCGGCTTAGGTTCGGCTTGTTGAAGTGGGAATCCCCGTCATTCAGGGCGGGGAGCCGTCAAGAGCCCTCCTTTCTTGTTTGCAGAAAGTGTAGCCAGAAACCCTCACGCTGACTTCCCGTTATTGGCAAAAAAATGTTTCATCCTGCACCGCACGGTTAACCGCTGCGGTCAGACGCTGCAACTGTTGCGGGAGAATAATATAGGGCGGCATCAGGTAAATCAGTTTGCCAAAAGGCCGGATCCAGACACCCTGTTCGACAAAGAATTTTTGCAGCGCTGCCATATTCACCGGACGAGTGGTTTCGACCACGCCGATTGCCCCCAGTACGCGCACATCGGCAACCATTTCGGCGTCACAGGCGGGGGCAAGTTGCTCGCGTAGCTGCGCTTCAATAGCCGCCACCTGATGCTGCCAGTCGCCAGATTCAAGAATCGCCAGGCTGGCGTTTGCTGCTGCGCAGGCCAGCGGATTGCCCATAAAAGTTGGCCCATGCATAAAGCAGCCGGCTTCGCCGTTACTGATGGTTTCCGCAACCTCGCGCGTGGTGAGCGTGGCGGAAAGGGTCATTGTGCCGCCGGTTAAGGCTTTACCGAGACACAAAATATCCGGCGCGATTTCTGCATGTTCACAGGCAAACAGTTTGCCGGTACGACCAAATCCGGTGGCGATCTCGTCGGCAATCAGCAAGATACCTTCGCGATCGCACATTTTGCGGATTCGTTTTAACCATTCCGGATGGTACATGCGCATCCCGCCTGCGCCCTGGACAATCGGTTCAATGATCACCGCCGCGATTTCATGACGATGCGCTGCCATCAGGCGGGCAAAGCCCACCATATCACGCTCATCCCATTCGCCATCCATGCGGCTTTGCGGGGCGGGAGCAAACAGGTTTTCTGGCAGATAGCCTTTCCACAGGCTGTGCATTGAGTTGTCCGGATCGCACACCGACATCGCGCCAAAGGTATCGCCATGATAACCATTGCGGAAGGTTAGAAAACGCTGGCGCGCTTCGCCTTTGGCCTGCCAGTACTGCAACGCCATTTTCATCGCCACTTCTACCGCTACGGAGCCGGAGTCCGCGAGAAAAACGCACTCCAGCGGTTGCGGCGTCATTGCCACCAATTTGCGGCACAGCTCAATGGCGGGCGCATGGGTGATACCGCCAAACATCACATGCGACATAGCATCAATTTGCGACTTCATCGCCGCATTAAGCTGCGGGTGATTGTAACCGTGGATCGCCGCCCACCAGGACGACATACCGTCAACCAGGCGTCTGCCGTCAGACAAAATTAGCTCGCAACCTTCGGCGCTTGCCACCGGATAAACCGGCAGCGGGGAGGTCATGGATGTGTATGGGTGCCAGATATGGCGTTGGTCAAAGGTAAGATCGTCCGTTGTCATAATCGACTTGTAAACCAAATTGAAAAGATTTAGGTTTACGAGTCTACACCGAATTAACAACAAAAAACACGTTTTGGAGAAGCCCCATGGCTCACCGCCCACGCTGGACATTGTCGCAAGTCACAGAATTATTTGAAAAACCGTTGCTGGATCTGCTGTTTGAAGCGCAGCAGGTGCATCGTCAGCATTTCGATCCTCGTCAGGTGCAGGTCAGCACTTTGCTGTCGATTAAGACCGGAGCTTGTCCGGAAGATTGCAAATATTGCCCGCAAAGCTCGCGCTACAAAACCGGGCTGGAAGCCGAGCGGTTGATGGAAGTTGAACAGGTGCTGGAGTCGGCGCGCAAAGCGAAAGCGGCGGGATCGACGCGTTTCTGTATGGGCGCGGCGTGGAAGAATCCCCACGAACGCGATATGCCGTACCTGGAACAAATGGTGCAGGGGGTAAAAGCGATGGGTCTGGAGGCGTGTATGACGCTGGGCACGTTGAGTGAATCTCAAGCGCAGCGCCTGGCGAATGCCGGGCTGGATTACTATAACCACAACCTCGACACCTCGCCGGAGTTTTACGGCAATATCATCACCACCCGCACCTATCAGGAACGTCTTGATACGCTGGAAAAAGTGCGAGAAGCTGGGATTAAAGTCTGTTCAGGTGGCATTGTGGGCTTAGGCGAAACGGTGAAAGATCGCGCCGGATTATTGCTGCAACTGGCAAACTTGCCGACGCCGCCGGAAAGCGTGCCAATCAACATGCTGGTGAAGGTGAAAGGCACGCCGCTGGCGGATAACGACGATGTCGATGCCTTTGATTTTATCCGTACCATTGCCGTAGCGCGGATCATGATGCCGACCTCTTACGTACGCCTTTCTGCCGGACGCGAGCAGATGAACGAACAGACTCAGGCGATGTGCTTTATGGCTGGCGCAAACTCGATTTTCTACGGTTGCAAACTGCTGACTACGCCGAATCCGGAAGAAGATAAAGACCTGCAACTGTTCCGCAAACTGGGGCTAAATCCGCAGCAAACTGCCGTGCTGGCGGGCGATAACGAACAACAGCAGCGTCTGGAGCAGGCGCTGATGACCCCGGACACTGACGAATATTACAACGCGGCAGCACTATGATCTGGCAGGAGAAAATCGACGCGGCGCTTGATGCGCGGCGTGTTGCTGATGCCTTGCGTCGCCGTTATCCGGTGGCACAAGGAGCCGGACGCTGGCTGGTGGCAGATGATTGCCAGTATCTGAACTTTTCCAGTAACGATTATTTAGGTTTAAGCCATCATCCGCAAATTATCCGCGCCTGGCAGCAGGGCGCGGATCAATTTGGTGTCGGTAGCGGCGGTTCCGGTCACGTCAGCGGTTATAGCGTGGCGCACCAGGTGCTGGAAGAAGAACTGGCCGAATGGCTGGGCTATTCGCGGGCGCTGCTGTTTATTTCTGGTTTTGCCGCTAATCAGGCTGTCATTGCCGCGATGATGGCGAAAGAGGACCGTATTGTTGCCGATCGGCTTAGCCATGCCTCATTGCTGGAGGCTGCAAGTTTAAGCCCGTCGCCGCTTCGCCGTTTTGCTCATAACGATGTCACTCATCTGGCGCGACTGCTTGCTTCCCCCTGTCCGGGGCAGCAACTGGTAGTGACAGAAGGTGTGTTCAGCATGGACGGCGATAGTGCGCCACTGGAGGAAATCCAGCAGGTAACGCAACAGCACGATGGCTGGTTGATGGTCGATGACGCCCACGGCACGGGCGTTATCGGGGAGCAGGGGCGTGGCAGCTGCTGGCTGCAAAAGGTAAAACCAGAATTGCTGGTGGTGACGTTTGGCAAAGGATTTGGCGTCAGCGGGGCAGCGGTGCTTTGCTCCAATACGGTGGCGGATTATCTGCTGCAATTCGCTCGCCATCTTATCTACAGCACCAGTATGCCGCCCGCTCAGGCGCAGGCATTACGTGCGTCGCTGGCGGTCATTCGCAGTGATGAGGGGGATGCACGGCGCGAAAAACTGGCGGCACTCATTACTCGTTTTCGTGCCGGAGTGCAGGATTTGCCGTTTACGCTTGCTGGCTCATGCAGCGCCATCCAGCCATTGATCGTCGGTGATAACAGCCGTGCGTTACAACTGGCAGAAAAACTGCGCCAGCAAGGCTGCTGGGTCACGGCGATTCGCCCGCCAACCGTACCCGCTGGTACTGCGCGACTGCGCTTAACGCTAACCGCAGCGCATGAAATGCAGGATATCGACCGTCTGCTGGAGGTGCTGCATGGCAACGGTTAATAAACAAGCCATTGCTGCGGCATTTGGACGGGCAGCCGCACACTATGAGCAACATGCCGATCTACAGCGCCAGAGTGCTGACGCCTTACTGGCAATGCTCCCACAGCGTAAATACACCCACGTACTGGATGCGGGTTGTGGACCAGGCTGGATGAGCCGCCGCTGGCGAGAGCGTCACGCGCAGGTGACTGCGTTAGATCTCTCGCCGCCAATGCTTGTTCAGGCACGCCAGAAGGATGCCGCAGACCATTATCTGGCGGGAGATATCGAATCCCTGCCGTTAGCGACTGCGACGTTCGATCTTGCATGGAGCAATCTCGCGGTGCAGTGGTGCGGTAATTTATCCATGGCACTCCGCGAGCTGTATCGGGTGGTGCGCCCCGGAGGCGTGGTCGCGTTTACCACGCTGGTGCAGGGATCGTTACCCGAACTGCATCAGGCGTGGCAGGCGGTGGACGAGCGCCCGCATGCTAATCGCTTTTTACCGCCAGATAAAATCGAACAGTCGCTAAACGCCGTGCATTATCAACATTATATTCAGCCCATCACGCTGTGGTTTGATGATGCGCTCAGTGCCATGCGTTCGCTGAAAGGCATCGGTGCCACGCATCTTCATGAAGGGCGCGACCCGCGAATATTAACGCGTTCGCAGTTGCAGCGATTGCAACTGGCCTGGCCGCAACAACAGGGGCGATATCCTCTGACGTATCATCTTTTTTTGGGAGTGATTGCTCGTGAGTAAATGTTATTTTGTCACCGGAACGGATACCGAAGTGGGGAAAACTGTCGCCAGCTGCGCGCTTTTACAAGCCGCAAAGGCAGCAGGCTACCGGACGGCAGGTTACAAACCTGTGGCCTCTGGCAGCGAAAAGACCCCGAAAGGCTTACGTAATAGTGACGCGCTGGCGTTACAGCGCAACAGTAGCCTGCAGCTGGATTACGCAACGGTAAATCCTTACACCTTCGCAGAACCCACCTCGCCGCATATCATCAGCGCGCAAGAGGGCTGGCCGATAGAAGCATTGGTAATGAGCGCCGGATTACGCGCGCTTGAACAACAGGCTGACTGGGTGTTAGTGGAAGGTGCTGGCGGCTGGTTTACGCCGCTTTCTGACACTTTCACTTTTGCGGATTGGGTAACACAGGAACAACTGCCAGTGATACTGGTTGTGGGCGTGAAACTCGGCTGTATTAATCACGCGATGTTGACTGCGCAGGCAATACTACACGCCGGACTGACTCTGGCGGGGTGGGTGGCGAACGATGTCACGCCTCCGGGAAAACGTCACGCTGAATATATGACCACGCTCACCCGCATGATTCCCGCGCCGCTGCTGGGCGAAATTCCCTGGCTTGCAGAAAATCCAGAAAATGCGGCAACCGGAAAGTACATCAATCTTGCCTTAATGTAGTCATCCTGTGCTTGGTTAAATTGTGAGCGAGATCGCGTCTCCGATTGACTGCAATTTAACCAATTAAATTCTAAAAAAATCACGAAAAAAATTTTACCTCCGCATCATGCGGTGAATGTGGGAATTGCCCAGGCGGCGGGGGATAGGGGCTGCAGACAGTTATCCACTATTCCTGTGGATAACCATGTGTATTAGAGTTAGAAAACACGAGGCAAGCGAGAGAATACGCGGCTTGCACGCAAATTGGCGTTAAAGACGGCTCAAAGAAATATCTTTTATTTTTTAACAGGTTAGATAATTGCAATGGCAGTCACTGAACAGGCATCTCTTGCCATAAAACTGTCATCAATCATCTTGACAAATGTTAAAAAAGCCGTTGCTTTGGGGATAACCCGGTAAGGCCGGAGTTTTATCTCGCCGCAGAGTAAATCTTGTTCATGATTGACAGCGGAGTTTACGCTGTAACAGAAATATTATGGTGATGAACTGTTTTTTTATCCAGTATAATTTGTTGGCATAATTAAGTACGACGAGTAAAATTACATACCTGCCCGCCCAACTCCTTCAGGTAGCGACTCATGAGTAAACCGTTCAAACTGAATTCCGCTTTTAAACCTTCTGGCGATCAGCCGGAGGCGATTCGACGTCTCGAAGAGGGGCTGGAAGATGGCCTGGCGCACCAGACGTTACTTGGCGTGACTGGCTCCGGGAAAACCTTCACCATTGCCAATGTCATTGCTGACCTTCAGCGCCCAACCATGGTACTTGCGCCCAACAAAACGCTGGCGGCCCAGCTGTATGGCGAAATGAAAGAATTCTTTCCGGAAAACGCGGTGGAATATTTCGTCTCCTACTACGACTACTATCAGCCGGAGGCCTATGTACCGAGTTCCGACACCTTCATTGAGAAAGATGCCTCGGTAAACGAACATATCGAACAGATGCGTTTGTCCGCCACCAAAGCGATGCTGGAGCGGCGTGATGTGGTTGTGGTGGCGTCTGTTTCCGCGATTTATGGCCTGGGCGATCCTGATTTATATCTCAAGATGATGCTCCATCTCACGGTCGGTATGATTATCGATCAGCGCGCGATCCTGCGCCGACTGGCGGAGCTGCAATATGCTCGTAATGATCAAGCATTCCAGCGTGGTACTTTCCGTGTTCGTGGCGAGGTGATTGATATCTTCCCGGCAGAATCGGATGACATTGCACTTCGCGTGGAGCTGTTTGACGAGGAAGTGGAACGATTGTCGTTATTTGACCCGCTGACCGGGCAGATTGTTTCCACTATTCCACGTTTTACCATCTACCCGAAAACGCACTACGTCACGCCACGCGAGCGCATCGTCCAGGCGATGGAGGAGATCAAAGAAGAGCTGGCCGCCAGACGTAAAGTGCTATTGGAAAACAACAAACTGCTGGAAGAGCAGCGGCTGACCCAGCGTACCCAGTTTGATCTGGAGATGATGAACGAGCTAGGCTACTGTTCGGGGATTGAGAACTACTCGCGCTTCCTCTCCGGTCGTGGACCGGGTGAGCCACCGCCGACGCTGTTTGATTACCTGCCTGCCGATGGGCTGTTGGTCGTCGATGAATCTCACGTCACCATTCCACAAATTGGCGGCATGTATCGCGGTGACCGGGCGCGTAAAGAGACACTGGTGGAGTACGGCTTCCGCCTGCCATCAGCGCTGGATAACCGTCCGCTGAAATTTGAAGAGTTCGAAGCATTAGCGCCGCAAACCATCTATGTTTCGGCGACGCCGGGTAATTACGAGCTGGAAAAATCCGGTGGCGATGTGGTGGATCAGGTGGTGCGTCCAACAGGCTTACTCGACCCGATTATCGAAGTGCGGCCAGTGGCAACACAGGTGGATGATCTTCTTTCGGAGATTCGTCAGCGAGCGGCAATTAACGAACGCGTACTGGTTACAACTCTGACCAAGCGGATGGCGGAAGATCTCACTGAATATCTCGAAGAACACGGTGAGCGCGTGCGTTATCTTCACTCAGATATCGACACCGTCGAACGTATGGAGATTATCCGCGACTTGCGTCTGGGTGAGTTCGACGTATTGGTAGGGATCAACTTACTGCGCGAAGGTCTGGATATGCCGGAAGTTTCGCTGGTGGCGATCCTCGACGCTGACAAAGAAGGCTTCCTGCGTTCCGAACGTTCGTTGATCCAGACCATTGGTCGTGCGGCACGTAACGTTAACGGTAAAGCGATTCTCTACGGCGATAAGATCACCCCATCAATGGCGAAAGCGATTGGCGAAACCGAACGTCGCCGCGAGAAACAGCAGAAGTACAACGAGGAACACGGCATTACGCCGCAAGGCTTGAACAAGAAAGTGGTCGATATCCTGGCGCTGGGGCAGAACATTGCCAAAACCAAAGCGAAGGGCAGAGGAAAATCGCGCCCGATTGTTGAGCCGGATAATGTGCCGATGGATATGTCGCCTAAAGCGTTACAGCAGAAGATCCATGAACTGGAAGGGTTGATGATGCAACACGCGCAGAATCTGGAGTTCGAAGAAGCGGCGCAAATTCGTGACCAGTTGCATCAGTTGCGTGAGCTGTTTATTGCCGCGTCGTGACAAGATGACGAAGCCGGAATATTCTTCCGGCTTCGTGTTAACCTAAAGCCTGTAATGCCTTTTCCAGCGCGCTATGCAACAACTGGCGGTCATGACGATACGGAATATCGCTGGCCTCCAGCACTTCCTGAATCACAATCCGCTCTTTCACCGCCGAGACATCCACTTTGGGCCCGACGATGACCGCATCAATTACCTTTTTACCAACATATTGCTCCATAATTGCCAGCTTGCTTTCCAGCTTCAGATTAGCCGCAGGTAAACTCAATTCACGCCCCAGATTGCCGATATAGACCATCGGCGCTGGCGTGCGGCGTAATGCCTGTGCGATTTCCTTCAGCAGCAGAATTGGCATCAGGCTGGTGTAAAAACTGCCAGGCCCAATAATGATGAGATCCGCTTCACTGATAGCGTGAACCGCCTCACGCGTTGCGGGTACATTCGGCGTTAACAATAACTCTTGAATCGGCGTAGTTAACTGGTCGATATTGACCTCGCCGTAAACTTCATGCCCCTGATCGT
>PPYF01028901.1_pt1 | contig 13430 bp, 10 predicted proteins | sample 1559871 | NCBI WGS metagenome assembly PPYF01 (sample SAMN08240021, study PRJNA423297) | Human gut metagenome, whole genome shotgun sequencing project. | reverse complement strand
TTCATCGCTCAGGCCCGACAGACTCATCTGCTTATCCATAGTATTATTATATCATATTTTTTCTTTGTGCGGTGTTGCCATAATTTCTTTTACTCTCCCCGGCCTAGTCGGGGGCTCTCGTTTCGCTAAAGTATATCAAAACAGGGAGGCACCGCTTGCACGATGCCTCCCTGCAGAAAGTTTACGTATCTGACCAAATGATTTCTGATATTTCTTTATGCTTCCTGATCAGCCTGCCATTTAAGATTTATTTTCGCAATAAAACCGTGACGTAGAAAAAACAGAAGCCAAGCCAAATCATTTGTTCAGCCCTGTATGAGAATACGATCCACCACCAGTTTTCTGAACTCCGGAGTCAGAGAGCAGAAGTACGCCGTAAAGCCCGTGACGCGTACCACCAGGTTGGGGTACTTGCTGGGGTCCTTGTCGGCTTCGAGAATCTGCTGGCCGTTCACAATATTGATGTTCAGCAGGGTGGCCCCCTGCTCGAACAGCGTCATGATATAGTCGGCGATCTTTTGCACAGCCTCCTCACCGCGCCCCATACCAGGGTCAAGCTCCAGCTGTACCGGCGCGGTATTCCCATAGCCCGGCTGCACCGCACAGATGGAATTGCTCATTGCGGTGAGGGCGCCGTCCTTGCGGAAGCCGGGGTGCGGGTTGGCCCCATGGTTGATCGGTTCGAAGGCGTGGCGGCCGTTGGGGGTGGCACCTACCTGCTTGCCGAGCACAATCGTATTCGACCAGCTGAACCAGCCGGGGATAAACTGGTAGCCCGGATACTTCTGGCTGACGGAGCGCACCTGGTTGGAGTATGACTCCGAAATTTTCACCGCCCACTGGTCGCTGATGGTGTTTCCGCCGCCGTAGCGGGCACTGCGGGAGAGCATCTGGCGTACAAGCTCACCGCCCTTATCCTGGAAATCTGTTTTCAGATGATGGTAAAGCGTCTCCCAGTCGATCCGCTTCTCCTCCTCCACCCGCTGCTGCAGTGCGCCAAAAGAGTCCGCCACCGTGGCAATAGCCGAGCCGTCCATGCAGAGGTTGTAGTACATGGCGCCGCCGCACGTCATATCCAGACCTTTTTCGATAGGACCATGACTGATCAGGTTCAACATCAGCTCCGGCTCGTTGTACTGTTGGTACCGCAGGTGGAACGCGATACCCTCGGCAGTTACCTCTACAGCCCGGGCCATATGTCTCTGGTACAGATCCCACAGCAGTTGTGTGGAGTATGGGCCCTTATGGCTCATCATCTCATCCATGGCAACCTCGAACACCTTAGCGCTGTTGATTTTGATGCAGTCATTCAAGCTGTACTCCATGCCGGGCAAGCTCATCCAGTGGCAGCCCACCGCGATCCTCTGCCGGGCAAGCGATTCGGGATAGCCCAAACGCATGAAGCCTCTGTTCAGGGCCTCGTCACCGGAAAAGCGCGGCCAGCCGTTCTTGTTCTTGAACAGGTAGTCCACCGCTTTGTTCAGGAACTTTCTGTCGATGTTTTCGTCCACTCTTACCGTGATGTTGCAAGCCGAATCCAGCTTATCCGCTCCCTCGAGCACCATATAGCTGAACTCGCTGAGCAGGGGATCGCCGTTTTCGTTTGTCCCTCCGATCTGGTAATAGTGCGGATCGTTGAGCAACAGACAAGCGATGTAGAAGATCGCCTCGTCCCTGGTGATCCTCCCCTCTTTCATGTCGGCATCGTAGTACTGTTTGAGCACGTCATCGAGCTGGAAACCCGCTCCGTCGCGGTTGTAGGTGCGGCTGGCCATGTTGAACCAGCAAACCCACTGACAGGCTTCCCGCATGGTTTTGGGCGCACCGTTGAGGATGTTGCGATTTACCTGCGCCATTTGAAGCAGGTTTTCCCGCAGGACCGGATGGCGCTCCACACGGGCCAGACGCTCGCTCTCCTCAATCGCGTGCGAGATCCAGTTCTGCACACCGTGCACCACAAGTTCCTCCGCGTCGTAAAACTCTGCGTGTTCGGGGTGCTTTTTGCGGTAGAAAGCCAGCTTTTCCAAGATCCCGCCCCAGCCAAGGCTCAACCCGATCCGGTAGTCGCCGCCGAAGTGCGCGTCCGAGCCGATCCCGGAGATAATGCCATACAGTTCCTGTTCCGGCTTGAGATCATCGTAGGGAAAATTCGGGTTCCAGTTCAGCCCCTTGTCCGGGGATTTCTCGTCAAACCAGATCATACTGAACATCCAGCGGCAGGTGAACGCGTCCACCGGATCAATGTAGACCGGGTGCTCAGTCATCAGCTTGTAAAAATTCTTGCTCCACCCGTCATACCCGTACCAGGAACCGTTCTCATGGTTCGGAATGCAATGGAACTGGTACGTCTCCGGAGCCGGGATGCTTCCATAGTCATCCCCGTCCTGATACACCTTCATGGTGGACTTCACCCTGGTTTCCTCAAGCTTTCTTTCCTTTAAAATTTTGATCCTGTCATCGTAGCTCATGGGAGCATCCGGCTGGAATATATTGATTCTGTTGACCATACAACCTCTCCCTTTCTTCGTCAGCCTACCCTCACGGAAAGTCCGGGCGTTTGAGCGGCCACCCATTTCAGGCGTGCTGCGCCTTCCTCTCCAGTGGGGCGGGTCCCGGCAAATGTATTGTCCATCTGCAGGGCGTCATACTTGCTCTCTCCCAGGGGATTGAACAGCAGAAGCTCATAATATTGAGCGCCTCCCAGGGTTCCCACGTAGTTGGCAATGCTGCCGATCTCCTCCTCCGTGTCGTTCACTCCGGGGATCACCGGGGTACGCACCAGATAAGGCTTGCCGGAAGCCGCCACCTTCTTTGCGTTCTCCAGGATTTGACGATTGCTCACGCCGGTCCAGCGTCTGTGCGCTTCCTCATCGAAAATCTTGATGTCGAACATCACCAGATCGAGGAAGGGCAGCATTCTTTCGTAGACGCTCCATGGCGCATGCAGGTTCGTCTCGATCGCCGTGGAAATTCCCTCCTTTTTCAGGGCCTGCAGCAATTCCAGGGCAAATTCTGGCTGCGTGGAAACCTCGCCGCCGGAGAGTGTTACGCCGCCGCCGGAATTCCGGTAGTAAGCCCTGTCCTGCAGGATCTCCTCCATCACTTCCTCAACGGTCATCTCCTTTCCGGACATGACGAGAGCACCGGAGAAGCAGTTCGCGGCGCAGGCTCCGCAGTGCTTGCAGGCGGTGCGATCGTACTGCAGGGCACCGTTTTTGCCGAGGGTTCTGGCTCCCGCCCTGCAGGCCTCCACACAGGCGCCGCAGCCAATGCATTTGTCCGGATAAATCATCAGCTGTGGCCGAACCGACAGCGTTTCCGGGTTATGGCACCATTTGCACGCCATGTTGCACCCCTTGAAAAACACTGTGGTGCGGATCCCCGGTCCGTCTTTCAGCGCAAACCTCTCGATCTCCGTTATGATTCCTTTCATGGATTCCTCCCCTTCCGTTGTCGTCTCGCACACCAGAACAGGGGGCTCTCCCGCCCGGGCAGAGTCCCCCTGTTGCGTTTCGTCCCAAGGCGAAACGGCAAGTTCTTCCGTCACGCCGTGCTCTGTGCAAATATCCCTTGCAGCTTCCGCTTACCGGTCCAGTTCCTGAGCAGTGACTTCCCTGCCCAGCTGTGCAGATTTGTAAAACGCTTCGATGATCGCAACCACATTCATAACCTCGTCCTTCTGGATGGGGTATTCCTCCATGGTCATTTCCCCGTTGAGGACCTTCAGGATGTAGTTCATCTCGTGGATGTGGCCGGTGAAATCTGAGAGCTCCGTATATGGGTCGGGGAAAACTCTCGGCAAAACGTCGGCCTGGTAATTGCCCTGCGTCGTGAGCAGCTTGAGTCCATCGTCCCCAATGGTCAGACCGCCCTTGTCTCCGCAGATGCTGACAGTGTTGCTGTTGGGCAGATTCAGCGCCCAGGAGATCTTGAAAGTGACTGTCATGCCATTTTCCAGACGAATGTAGCCGTTGGCAAATTCCTCAACATCAAACTCTTTCATGTCGAACTTTCTGGGAGTGAACAGACCGGTGGGAGCTCCGCTCTCCGCATTGGAGAACTCAATATTCTTCTCCTTGTTGACGATCCTGGTCACAGCACTTCCACTGACGGAAACCATCTTCGGGTTACCGGAAATTGACATCAGGTAGTCGCACATATGAACGCCCAGGTCGCAGAAGGCGCCGCCCACATTTTCTTTCGCCATGTGGAACATGCCCCATCTCGGAACGCCGCGGCGCCGGACCAGGTTCAGATCCGCGTAGTAAATGTCTCCCAGGCAACCGCTTTTTGCCAGTCCGGCAGCCGCTTTGAAGTTACCCGTGAAACGCAGAGACTGGATGACAAACAGATGTTTCCCCGCCTTCTCCGCCGCGTTGAACATCTCCTCCGCATCCGCGCAGGTTACAGCCACAGGCTTTTCGCAGACTACATGGCAGCCCGCACGGAAACCGGCAAGGGTATACTCCTTGTGGTATGCGTTCGGTGTGCACACGGAGATGATGTCGGGTTTCTCCTCCTCCAGCATTTTATACGGATCCACATAGTACTTGGGGATCCCGTGACGCTCGGCGGTTTCTTTGGCGGCTTCCTCGCGGATATCTGCCACTGCGACAATCTTCACCTTGTCACCCATGGCTTTGTAGGCGGGAATATGTGCCGCGTTGCAAATCATACCGTTGCCGATGATGGCAACCTTATACTGCTTCATTACTCCTACTCCTCTTCCAAAAAAACATAATTTTTATTCGGCGCCGCGCCCGGATCGAGGGGGATACCCCCTGTGTGCCTCCAGACGGCAGCTCAGTATTCACCCGCAAGGCAGAGCTTGAGATGATCCATCGCCTGCTTGTTGTAGCGGCGGGGGTTGTCTGTGAACTCCAGCTCGACAGAAAGGTTCCCGTCATACCCGACATTCTTCAGCGCCTGAATCACAGCGGGATAGTCGGTGATGCCGCAGCCGGCGGGGATGTTGTTTCTGGAGACGGCATCGCTGTCTTTGCAGTGAACATTGAAAATACGTTTGCCTCCCAGCATGTAGATCGTCCATTCCGGATCGATGTGCTGCATGATCAGGTGGTTCGTGTCCAGCTGAATGCCGAAATCCGGGTCATCGACGTCCTTGAGCAGCTGCAGCATGGCGTGCGGTGTGGAGATCATGGAATAGGGGAAGCACTCCACGGACATGCGCAGCCCGTACCGCTTTGCAATGGCCAGACACTTGCGGTAACTGTCCATCAGGGTATCCCAGTCCTTCTGGTAGCAGTAGTCGGCGGGCATATGGTATCCCTGCTTGATCGCCGGTGCGGCGGGGTTGAACTTCCAGGGGGTTGCGCCGCAGGGCATCGGCACCAGCGTGGAGACAATCCGGCATCCGATCCACTTTGCGGCCTGTGCGGCCTTCTCGAAGTGCCTGACGCTGTCCTCCCTTTTTTCGCTGCAGGCGTCGTTCCACGAAGCGTCCTGGAAGACGAACACGTTGGGTTCAAGGCCGATGGAGCGGGAGTGATCCCCCAGCGCCCGGCAGGCTTCCTCCGTGAAGAATTCATCCAGTGCTTCCGGGGTTCCCAGATAGTCCACGCCCTCGAAGCCGAGTTCACGGATCTGATCCGCGATTCGGATCAGAGAGTCCCCATGCGGCATATCCTCCGGGATCGGCGTCCAACCCCAGGAAACGTTTGCAAGTTTCATGTAGCATCCTCCTCTTATATTACCCAATCGTCCAACAAGCGGTTTTTACTTCTTCCATTTTCAACGACCGGCTGGAGCGAATTCCCGCATCCAACATAGCGGCAGACCAAAGATTGTTATTGAGATCCATGGTGTAGTGTACCGGTTCTCCGGTCTCCAGGTGATGGAAGACCTCCTGAGCCAGGTTGGATCTTCCCTCAGGCAGCGGGTAGTCGTCGGAGCAATACACCTTGCTGGGCGTTGTGGAATAACGATCGAGGTAAACACAAACGTTGGCATGAATGCCGTGATCGCCGCCGTTTTCCACAATCAGGGCGCCCTTTTCGCCCCAGACAATGGGCCCGGAGGGATAGCCGCTGCTTATGGTGTTCCAGGTTCCCTCCAGAATGGAAACCGCCTCGGGGTACCGAACCATCAGGGAGGCGTAGTCCTCCGCGTCGCCAAACCGGTGGTTAAAGTTCGCCTTCAAGCCATACACGCCCTGAGGCTTTTCGCCCAGGTACCAGTTGGAAAGGATGGTGCCGTAGCAGCAGTAGTCCAGCAAGCTGCCGCCTCCCGCCGCTTCCTGATGCCACCATTCCTTGCCCAGCTGCCGATCCGTCATGACCTGGCCGTAAGAGAACGGACCCATGGAATCCGGGTTGCGGAACTGGAAACGGTACACCTTTCCCACAACGCCTTCGCTGACAAGCTTCTGGCCCAGGCGGACGCTGGCCTGCCATGTGGTCGGCCAATTGATCATGCAGTCCGCCTTACCGATCCGGGAAGCGCGGGCAATAGCCATGGCGTGTTCAGTGGAATAGGCCAACGGCTTTTCCACCACCACGTGGATCCCGCGCATGAGGATCTCGGGGATAATGATTCCGTGAAACGCGTTCTCGCAGTTCACAAGGACAAGGTCGGGTTTGAGATCGAGAAGATCACGGTAATCCTCAAACACGCGGGTGAACCCACACTGCTCCTGACAGAGCTTCAGGTTCATGGAGCGGCTGGAGCTTTCAAAATATTCAGACTCTACCATCGGCTTGATATCCGAGGCACCGATCCATTCCACGCGCTCCGGCATGGACAGAAACGGCTTGATCTGACCCAAAACGTGCATGTGAGCGAAGCCCACCAGACCAATGCGATATTTCTTCATAACATTCACGTATAATCCAATTATCTTAGATGGTAATTGGATTTTTCCTTTCTCCCAGTTAACACTGGGTATTTATTTCCATCTCTGTTATATTTTGAAAAGGCACTGTGGATCTGTACCTATAACTTTACAGCTTTGACTGGTATGAGGTGACTCAGACCACAGTTTTTCGTCTATTACTGTTAATCAGTTTGTTAACGCATCGACGTTTTTATTTACGTGATTACACAGCCGAATTCTCTGTGGAAGACAGCAGTGCTCAAAATATTTATCAGGAGGTATAAACCTATGTCAATGTACTTTATTGGAATTGATATTTCCAAGTACAAACATGATTGCTGCATCATTTCTGCAGCTGATCAAAAAGTAGTTTCTAAAGTCACAATCAAAAACAATAAAGCCGGTTTTAATGAACTGCTTACAATCATTCATTCTCTCGCAAATCCTGCGGACATAAGAATAGGGTTTGAATCAACTGCCCATTATGCTCTCAATCTTGAACTCTTCCTTGAAAATTCTCTCCTAACCTTCATGGAAGTAAATCCTGCTCTCATCAGTGAATACAAGAAATCAAAAACACTTAGGCGTACAAAAACCGACTCTGTTGACTGTGAATCAATAGCTCGTTGGTTAATGGCTGTTGAATACAAACCCCATTCAAAAGGATTTTACCACGCTTACTCTTTAAAGTCATTAACTCGTTTACGCGATAAACTTATCCGACAGCGTTCTTTCTATCTTGTTAAAATCACAAATGTGTTAGATCATACATTCCCTGAGTTTAAACCATTCTTTAATGAACGCTTATCCAAAACCGCTCTCTATCTGCTTGAGAACTATGGTTCTGCTGAAAAGATGGCTCGTATGAACTCAGCCTCTTATGAAAAGCTACGTTCCGTATCCCGGGGGAAGTTTTCACCACAGCAATTCCTACGACTAAAAGAACTTGCTGCCAATACTGTTGGTGTAAATAACTCTATTTTTGATGTAGAACTGAACAGTCTTTTATCTTTATACAAATCCCTTGTAAAAGAGATTGATACCATTGAAAAAGAAATCAACAAACTAATTGAAGAAGTACATCCTCACTATATGTCAGTTCCTGGAATCGGACCATTATCAGCAGCTGTAATCTATTCTGAATACGGCGATATATCTAACTTCACTAATCCAGGACAAATGCTTGCATTTGCCGGAATAGAACCGGGAATCAACGAATCTGGTACTGAATCTCACGGAGGCAAGATGGTTAAGCGTGGATCATCCCAGCTCCGCTACACACTTATCAATTGTTGTCTACCGTTAATCCGCTTTGACATGACATTTGCAACTTACTATGCCAAGAAACGCGAAGAAGGCAAACCACATCGAGTAGCCATTACTCATGTAGCCAAAAAGCTTATTAGAGTCATCTACACATTGGAGAGCCAAGATATCGACTTTAATGCTCAAAAACTTCGTTAATCTCTAGTGGATTAATACTAATTTCTCCCATCTGAAATACGATGTATTCAGATGGCTTATTAAAATTACCCATTTTTACAATTCAAAAAATTTCAAAATTCTCTTGACTGTTTATAGTTTGTCACCTCATCTGTGATCAGTTCCCCTCTGCTCAGAAAGTGGTGTGCAGCGGGACAATGCTCTTTGTCTTGATCGCTTCCGGAATAGTGCACATGATGTCCACCACGTGTCTGGCGTGCTCCGGGGGCAAACCGACGGGACGGTCCTCCTCAATGGCATGGATCAGATCCTGAACCACCTTGCATTGGAAAAAGTTCATCTCAGAAGCCGGAACATCCCACTCCATAGGCTTCAGCCAGCCGCGAATACCGCGCTCCGGCGCATCAAGGTAAACTTCCAGCGAATCGAGCGGGTTCATGTTACCGTTGTTGACGAAAGTGATCGTTCCCTTTGTACCGAAAATCTCCATCTGAGGTGCGCGGCTGTCCTTCTGGCAGAAACCAGACTCCACCACCGCCATGGTTCTCTCGCCGTAATCGAGCGTAATGATGTAGTTATCGTACAGCTGGTCGGCCTGGATCTGCATGCCGTCAAAGGTACCGGTTCTTACCGTGCGGACAGGCTCGGAGATTTTGGCCATGCAGCCCACAGCCTTCGCGGGACCAAGGATGCCCGTGGTCATGGTAAGGCCGTGGACGCCCATGTCGTACAGGGCGCCGCTGCCGGGCCGGTGGAACCAGGTGGGGTCCGCCGTGCGGTACTGGAAATATTCCGGGCCGCCGTGGCAAACGTTGGTGTGCACCTTCATAATCTCCCCGATGCAGCCGTCGGCAATCAGCTTTTTGGCAAAGCGGATGTCGTCACGCAGCATGTGGATCGGTGAAGCAGTGTATTTCACACCGGCTGCCTTGGCAGCCTCGATCTGCTCGGTCACCTCCTCCACCGTCAGGCCGACGGGCTTCTGTGAGTAAAGATGCTTTCCGGCCCGCAGCGCCTTCATGTTGATCTCGTGGTGCGCTGGGATCGATGTCGTGTTCATCAGGATCTCGAAGTCACACTTCTCCAGCAGTTCATCGATGCTGGTGTACCAGGCCGGCACATGAAATTTTTCTGCATAGTTCTTTGCTCTCTCCGGGATGATATCGCAGACTGCAACCAGATCCGCCTCCGGAATCTCGCCGATCCGGGGAAGATACGTATTGTCCGCGATCGATCCGCAGCCAATTAAGGCAACCTTCCATTTTTTCATTTCTGCATTCCTCCATTGTGTCAGTATTGTAATGCCGGGAAACCTGTTCCCGGGCCTGGGTTCAGCTCTTGATGCCGGATGTGGCGATTCCCTGCACGAAGAACTTCTGGGTAAACATGAAGAAGATGATGACAGGGAAGGACAAGAGGAACACGCCGGCCAGAGTTTGTTTTCCCGAATTAGGTTACTTATATTATAGAGAATCTGTTCACTATTTTCCATAAACGCTGTTGAAGAAAACATCAGGATATTGAACAATTTTAGTACACAAAGCTTAAACCCGCGGAGGATCTTGAACTTTATTTATTCATATTGACCTTTCCCTCACTGTGCTTCAGGCCGTTCCTGTACTCTGCCGGAGTGCACCGCATAATCTTTTTAAAGACGATATTAAAATGGGTGGAGCTGTTGAAGCCGGTAAGCTCTGCCACCTCGTAGATTTTCAGCCGGAAGTCGTTCAGGTACTCCTTCGCCTGTTCAATCCGGGTGTGGTAGATGTACTGCTGCACGGAAATCCCCAGGTTTTTTTGGAACAGGCGGCAGAGCTTCAACCCCTTTTGGAAGTCCTCAAGGAAACGCTGCGCTTCCTCCACGGTTTCGCAGGCCTGAAGCTTTTCCACCGTTTCTTCCGGCGCCTTTCCCTCCTGCAGGAGAAGGAAGCGCACCATATTGGAGAAAAAGTTCTGCACCCCCATAACGTCCAGGTTCTCCCTGTGGTGCTGCTGCAGCCACTGGATGAAAGCATAAAATCGGGAAAAGATTTGCGTGTATTGCTTCTGCGACACACAGATATTGATATTGCCAAGGCATTCCTTGACTTCCGGGCGGCTCATCGTCCGATCCGGCTTGCGCATCTCCTTGATAAGGAACCTGTCCGGCTGAAAATAGTGAAGCTGCAGAGAGTAGCGCGCGTGCTCGAACGCCTCCGGCAGTGCAGAGAATTTCGAGACGGCGCTGCTGACACCGTAGCAGGTGTCAGCATTCAGATAATTCTGGAACACGGTGTGGAGTTCGTGGACCAGGCTGCAGGCTTTCTCCTCCCACTGGGTGCTGCTGACACTGTTCTGACTGCTCAGCAGGATAACATACCGGTTTTCCTGCAGAAGAAAAACTTCCAGTTCCTGCGTCCACTGGTGCAGCACTTCCACTGTGAGGTTGATAACGCTTTGTTCCAGTGGGAAGGGGCGTCCCTCTCCGTAACGGGCCTGTACTTTCTGGTAATTCTGCACTGCAAACACAATGCAGCAGAGGTTTCCTTCCCGGATGTGCAATTGACTGACAGGCAACTGCCGTTCAGCAGGTTCGCTGCTGCCGGTGATCAGACGGTGCAGGCAGACATGACGCGCGTAGCTGTCCCAGCCTCCCTGCCCCTCGTCCTGCTTTTTGCACAGTGAGTGCCGTACCTCCTCCAGAACCGTCAGGATGTTCGCGCTGTTGATCTCATTTTTTCTCAGGTAATCGAACGCACCGTTCTTCATTGCCTCTTTTACAAAACAGAAATCATCGTGGCAGCTCAAGATAATAACCTTGCACTGAATCTTCAGCTTTTGCAGGGATTTCAGAACTTCGATCCCGTTCATCACCGGCATACAGACGTCGAGCAGGACGATATCCGGGTGTTTTTCCCTGATCATCTCCAGGCCGGTCTGCCCGTTGTCCGCTTCTCCTACAATCTCATAGCCATACTCTTCCCACGCCACAGAAGATTTGATTCCGAGCCGGACCAGGCTCTCGTCATCAATGATCGCGATCCCGATGTTACGCATTTGCCATCTCCTCCTTATAGATACGGGCTGGAATTTCCACAATCACCCTCGTGTACTTGCCGGGTTCGCTGTCGATTTGAATACCGTACTCCTCTCCAAAAATATACTGGATTCTCTTATTCACATTATAAAGACCGATCTTGTTAAACGAATGGGAGTTGAGGGGATGATCTTCCTCCAGAGCCTGTCGGATCTTCTCCTTGCTCATCCCTTTGCCATTGTCGATCACCTCATACAGAATACGGTCTTCTTTTCGGGTAATGTTGATCTGCACCGTGCATTGCCGGACCATACTGCTGAAACCGTGGTAGATGGAATTCTCTACGATCGGTTGCAGAAGGAATTTCAGCGTTTCGCAGTTTTCCAAGCCCGGCTCCACATGGACATCAACAAAGATCCTGTCGAAATATTTGAGGTTGATCAGGTTGATGTAGTCCCGGATCAGATCGATCTCGTCCTGAATCCGGATGACCTCCCGGCTGTTTTTGGAGGAAAACTGCATGAGCTTGATCAGGGAATCCAACGCCGTTACCATACGCTTGGATCCTTGCATATCCGCCATCCACTTGATGGAATTGAGCGTGTTGTAGATAAAATGGGGATTGATCTGGGATTGGAGCGCCATGAGTTCTGCCCTGCGCAATTGGATCTGCGTCTCGTAGTTTTTGATGGTGAGGGCGTTGATCTCGTTGATCATGTGCTGGTAGCTGCGGGAAAGGCCTTTGATCTCCACCTGATTTTCAGGGAGCGGAATCCCGCTTTTTTCCTCTTCAAAGCGCTGGAGCTTCACATAAAGCTCCTGAAGCGGACGTGTAAAGATTTTGGAAATAAAGATTGAAACCAGAACTGCCAGAACCGTAAGGATCAGCATGAGGAGGAGCGTCATATAAGAAACAACGGCGATCTCTTGATCCAACTGGCTGCGTGGAATCATTTTGACGCTTTTCCATCCCAGGCTTTTGGAGCCCGAGACGATCGTATCGTACAATTTCCCGTCGATTCGGCAGGAAGAAATGCCGTCTTCCAGGCCGCCCTGAAAGAATTTACCGCCAATCTCCTCCGTCAGATTGCTGAACACAACGTTGTTTTCGTCATCCAGCAGGTAAAACCGCTCCTGCGAATCTTCCTTGAAAGCCGGCCAGCAGGTCTGGAGATCGTGTACGTTAATGTTGATTAGCATAGTGCCAAGCAGTTGGGAATCATATGGGGAGTAAATTGATCTTCCGACAGTTACGCAATAGGGGCTGGCTGCGTCGGAGAATGCGTACACCAGACGGTTTTGGTGCACTCCCACCAATACTTTCGCCCCCTCTTTACTGGCAATCTTTTCGTACCACTCTTCCGCATGGATATCATAGGACGGATTGACGTTTCCCTCTGTGCAGTAGTAAAACATGCTGTTGTTCCTCGGAAATATGGCGATAGTCTCTATTCTGCCATCCAGGTAATAGCCGTCCTTGTAAAGCAGCTTGTCCACCTGTGCCTTGTCGCGGTATCCTTCGAGAGGTGAACTCTGTTCCTCATAGCTTTTCTGCAGAATGTCTATGAGCTCTTCATTCATTAGCAGGGAATCGGAAATCTTGAAGATTGAATTGAAAAAGTTATCAACGCTGTAAATAATCTGGCTGTTATTCTGCAGCTCCTGCTGCTGCACGTTGCTCAAAAGGACCCCGCTGAAATACTGATAATAAAAGCCTCCCAGTACCACCGCGGGGATCACCGCAATCATGAGCATAGACAATGTCAGCTTTTTTCTCAACGACATATCGTTTTCCTTTCTCGAAAGACTATCGTCCTATGGCAGCACCGCACAATTGCTGAGGCAAGCGCTGTCGAATCACCCATCAGGCAGGAAACCATAGGCTTCCCGGCGCATTTCTTCGCGAGAGCGCACAACTTCAAGCCGCCAGGCAGGGCCTGTCAGCCAGAAGCAGATTCGCCAATGCGAACATGATATTGAATTTGGCTCGCTGCTTTTCGAGCCCTCGGTATCGCGTTTTTCGAAATTGCAGCTGTTTCTTGACGACACCGAATACGTGCTCTACTTTTGCCCGAACAGAAGACTTTGCGTGTTCTACTTTCTTTGCGGCATACTGGCCGCTCTTGCTCAGCTTTTTTA
>PPYF01242688.1_pt1 | contig 13433 bp, 24 predicted proteins | sample 1559871 | NCBI WGS metagenome assembly PPYF01 (sample SAMN08240021, study PRJNA423297) | Human gut metagenome, whole genome shotgun sequencing project. | reverse complement strand
TCCTTGCCCACGAAGTGCCAGCAGACGTTTGGGAACAACGACGGCGTAATCCAGCCAGCTTTTGCCGCTGCCCGTCGCGCCGACTTTGATGTTCCAGCGGTGGCTGCAGCTTTGGAGGTACTCAATTTGCTTACTCGATAACGCCATCGATGCCCTCCAGAAGTTCCGCGGCGCGGGTGAGCTGATCGGCGCCGGTATCCTCGCGGGGTGTTTCCTCGCCCAACAGTTTGACGATTACCGTTGCCGCTCGCGCATCGCCTGCGGTTGCGGCCTCAGTCAGCCCTACGATCATTGCCATTTGATTGTCGATATCCTCCGGGTCGATACAGCGGCGCGCCAGTTTATTCCAGCGGCGGCGGTCTGCGACGGGCAGGGAAAGGTATACGTCCGCTGCCTCTTTCAGGCTCCGTTTGCGGCGGCGCGCTGCCCCGGAGGCAATGCCGCCTTTCTGTTGGATTGCTCTCTGTTCGCTCTCTGTTCGTTCAGTGAATGGAACAAGATTTTTTTCATTCGACACGTCACCACCTCTCTCAGAACATATGATTAAAGCCCGCGCAAGCGGGTAGGGGAGAACCAGAACAAAAAGAAAGCGCACCGGTTTCCCGATGCACTTTCTCGATTTTAATTATAGCATTATAAAAGCGGAAAAAACGGAGATTTGTTTTACGATTGATTCTTTTTGAAATAATCATATACAGACTTTCTAACGGCTTCTGCATCTCTAATGGCTCCCAGTTCCTGCGCAACCTCCGCCCAGCTCCAGCCGTCAAAGCTTCTGCGGCTGATTGCCACACGCACCTCGGGATCTGTGATATCCTCTATCTCAATCAGCGCCCTGCCGTACAGCCGGTCGTATTCGTCATTGAGCTTTTTCAGTCTTTCCTGCATGGCCAAAACGTCGGCATCGGTTTCCACCCCGCGGATAATGACCGTATGCTTTGTGTAGGGGAAATTTTCCGCGCTCCCATGTACCGCGTCCTGCGCAATGGCTTCTTTCCGCCGGAGCAGTTTTTCAATCCGGCTTTCCCGGGCTTTTATGTCAGCAGGCAATGCCCACAGTTTTTTGTATTCTTTGAAGGTCATTTCAGTACCTCCCGATAACAAATTCCGCAGACAACAGGGTCCTCCTTGTTCATTCGCCATTGACAGTGTTCACACGGACGCTTTTCGCGCTGTACGCCAGCGCCCGGTGGCCGATACCGCACAAGCTTATGTATCATTGCTTCGATTTGCTTATCCTTCCCGCTGCTTGCCAGTGGCCGTTCCACGCATGCGGTCACGTTTGCAACGCTGGAAGCTGAATATCCTGTCGCCTTGGCGATATAGTCCAGCGTAAAGCCGAGCCTGCGCATTCGGCACATTTCGTTTTTATCGACCTCGCTTATCATCGCCCATCCCTCCCCGCGGCAATGCAGGCCAGCGCGGCCACAACCGCCAGTGCGACGGTCAAGACCGCCAGATTTATCAAGATTTGCATGGGTCATCCTTCTTTCGCATCAAGTTAATTGCTTATCGCAATAACCTGCAATAATCATTGCTGCTTTTTCAGCCCTTGTCTTGTTTATCCAAAACATTCTGCAATCACTCCTTCTCCACACATTTCACATCTTTTTTCAAACCGCTACGTGATCAGCCCATTCGGCCATAGTTTGAAAACTCTTTCCCGTGCACCATTCCGGCGCATTCGCCCGTGCAAGCGCCGTAGCAAACGGCGGCGGCACAGCATTGCCGCAGCGTGCAACCTGTGCACTTTTGGGATATGCCTTTCCGTAGCAATCAAACTCTATTTCATAATCCGAGGGAAAGCCCTGCGCATTGTACAATTCACGCGGCGAAAGCATGCGTAAACCAATGTCTACAATTTGATACTCTGTGCCGCTGATCGTTACCAGTCCGAAACGGTCGCGGCTGGTAATTGTGTCCAGCGGCTCCGTAAGGCTGTGCGCCGTTCCCTTGCCATAATATTTAATAAGCAGCGCACGCACTTCCGCGAAGTGGCCTGCGCCTGCCGTGACGGTATGTAGCGGCTCTGTCACCGGCTGCCCGGTACAGTTGTTGTTTAGCTGCACGATGTTGGCTGTGCAAAGGCTGTTATGGTCTATCGCCGTTATGGTGTCCACCGGGGCGTCTGCCGCGCTGCCTGCTCCTGTATATCCGCCCGCATAGTATTTGGACAAAAACGCCGTTACCGCTGCATGTTTCTGCCCGGACACTACCGTGCCCAGCGGTTTTTCCAGATCGAGGGCGCGCGGGGCCTGTCCCTTACGCTCTCCGTATCCCGTCTGTACCAATGTGGCCGCCGCCAAGCCGTAGCGGTTGGACGCGTCTACCGTTTGCAGCGGCTCCACGATATTCTGCCCCCGGTGTTCTTTTTCGCTCTGTTCGCTGTGATACTGTATCAGCGTAGGGCAGGCAACAAAGTGCCTATTTCCCGTGGTTACTGTATGTACTGGTTCTTCCGGCGAACTTCCTACGTTATTTTGGTTATTACACATGATATAAGGAGTTACCACGCCAAACCCATGTTTTGCCGTAAGTGTGGGAAGTGGTTCTGTGATCTCCTGTCCCCGAAAGCGGTCTCCTGCATGATTCACCTGAACAATAAACGGCTCCGGGTTTTCAACGACGAATTTCTGAATACCACGCGCAATCCGGCGAAGCGTGTTTTCTGCCAGCGGCTTTTTTCTCTCAAATATAGACGGGCACGGCTGCGTCCAGTCGATGATTTCCGATGCCGTGCGCCATGGCCGCAGCTTTCCGCTTTGCACGGCAGCGCTGTGCGGGTCGCCGTGTGTCGGCTGCGGCCACACAATCGGTTTTCCGTCCCGGCGTGCAAGCAGGAAAAAGCGGCGGCGCGTGGTCGGCGCTCCGTAATCGCATGCTGTTAGCTCCCGCCATTCTACCGTATATCCCAGCTCCCGCAATTCCTTTACAAATCGTCGAAAGGTTTCGCCTGCACGACGCTTGTCCGGCACGAGCTGCTGTTCCTGATACGCTACGCGCTCCCCCGGTGCCGCCACAGTGCCGTCTTTTTTCAACACCCGTCCTGTCTTTTTGTCGCGCGCGGCCACTAAAGGCCCCCATGTCATAAACTCCACAACATTTTCCATGCTGATAATACGCGGATACACTGTGCCGGCCCATTTCAGTACAACCCATGCAAGGCCCCGTATTTTTTTGCTTACAGGTTTTGCGCCCTTGGCGCGGCTAAAATGTTTGCAATCCGGCGAAAAGTGCGCCCATCCCACCGGACGGCCTGCGCATGCCGTGCGCGGGTCTACTTCCCATATGTTTTCGTTATAGTGCCTTGTATATGGATGATTTTTCTTGTGAAGCGCAATAGCGGCTGCGTCGTGATTGATTCCAATATCTACCGGGCGTCCTATGGCAAGTTCAAACCCCGTGCTCCATCCCCCGCCGCCGCAAAATCCATCCACTGTGATTTCATCTGTAAAACAGGTTTGTGCGGTCATTGCCATTATCATTCCCTCCGTCCATCTTGGCTCCGCAGTGCGGGCAGAATTTATACTTTTTGATGTTTCCGATAGCACCTTGACATACAGAGCATCTAAACTCCCACCAATCGTCGTTAAAAATCCACTTCCCACGCCGCATAGGAACAGCGTCAACGGCGGGAGCGTCCTCTATGTCTCCGACATCTACCACTTGCACATATCCGCACTGTGTATCTGCTTCCCATGCTTTTTCCAGCAGCGCCTTTCGGCTTATCAAATCGTCCATATTTAAAACCCCACAATATGAATCTGCTCTGCTTGTGTAGCCGACTGACAGTTTAAAACCATCTGCTTGTAGTAACTCTCTTTTAGCTCGCACGCTACAGCTCTGCGCCCATCTTTTCATATGCAACCGCTATAGCGTGCCGCATCTCATCTGTAAACGTATCTCTGCCGCCCTGTGCAAGGATCTCCAGCAGTTCCTTCCGCATCCGCGTATAAAATGCTCCGACCTCTCGCTCATCAAGCTCAAGCTCTATCGCGGCGTTGTAATGCGCCAGCGCCATGGCTTCGCACACAGCGTCGATTCCTTCACGGATGCCGTTGTCTTTCGCACGGGCAAGCGTAAGCGTAAGGTTTTTGCTCATCTTCTCCCGGCCTCCCATTCCCGGTAAATCTTCATATAATCCTCCAGCCGCATTGTAACCAGCCACTGGCAGTTATTTCGTCGGTGCATCACCACGGGGAGCATCCCGTCCGGCGCGTCATGCTCGGCCTGCGACATAGCGGCGTACAGGTCAAGCCTTTCCACACGCTTACACTCGATGTGCAGTCCCGGAAGCCCTACAACGTCGGCATCGCCATTCGCACCGCAATACTGCTGCCCTCGTCTGGCATCATATCCGTGCCGCCGAAGCTCTCCGGCCAACTCACGCTCTCCGCGTTTCCCTTTATCACGGCTGTTCATGGCTCCTCCTTGAATACCACTTCGGTAAACTGCTGGTGCAGCCCGTTAAAGTTCATCGGGATATCACCGGTCCGTCCCTCTTTGTTCTTTGCGATGATTACTGTATATTCCCGCTTATCATCATCCTTGTGCAACAATAATATCTCGTCTGCATCCTGTTCTATCTGGCCGCTTTCCCTCAAATCTTCCATGCTTGGCATCTGTCCCGCCCCACCACGGTTGAGCTGAGATAGAGCGATCACAAGCATGTTTGTGGATTGTGCCCAATCGTGCATCGCAAGAGACGCATTTGTTACCTTTTCGTACCGTGTCTTTCCGTCGCTCTTTACAAGCCCGAGATAATCCACCATTGCAACATCCGCTTTCCTGCGCAAAGCCTCGGAACGCATCCACGCCACGCCTTTCCCACTTGCCGGAACGATTTCAATCGGCAACGCCGCCAGTTCGTCCATCAAGTTCAAATCAACGGTTTTCATGTCAAGCGTTCTGCGCTTCACATCGTCGAAATCGAGACCGCACCAGTTCGTTGCCATTCGGTTTACCAGCTTATCCGGACGCGTTTCCAAACTAAAATATACGACCTTGTACTTGTTCTTTGCGAAATTCAATGCCAGCGCCAATGAAAACGCCGTCTTTCCCGCGCTCGGCCTTCCTCCGATGATGACAAAATCGCTTCGGCTCATATAGGAGTATTTATCCAGCCTCGAAAACCCCGTTTTGAAATACTCCTGCTCTCCTTCCGACTGCTGGCGCAGGAAGTCGAGTACCCCGTTCATCATGGAAACCCCTTCGCTCTCCGCTGTTCCGTTCAGCAATCGGATCAGATCATCTGCTTTTTCTCTGATTTCTTCCACTGTAAGGCCTTCAGACGCGATGGAAAGCCCAATGCTCTGTGCCCTCGTTAAAACTGCATTGTCCTTCACGGTTTTGCAGTAAGATTCATATGCGGAATACGATACAGGCGCTTCACAGCATCGCAGCACAAGGTCCTGCTTTCCAGGTAATCCGCAAACTGTAACAGTATCGATTCTTCCAACGCGCTGCCATAACTGGTGCAGTTCTTCAAACAGTTCCGAAAGGTCAAGGTCCGTGAAATCGGATTTGTCCAACATACCGAATACCTCTCCCGGACAATTCTGGTTCTGTATGAGGCATCCAATCACCGCGACTTCCGCACTATTCAAGTACCGTACGCCTCTCTTTCTTTTCCGTGCAATTCCTTCTCTCCCACGTCCTTACAGCGGCACGCCAATCTTTCATCCGGACCTTTCCAAGCATCCAGCCGCGGGCTTCGTGGTAGTCATAAAATGCCGATGCATCGATTCCGTTTTTCCGATCTGCACAATATGATGCAATCTCTTCCACAGACGGCTTTTTGAAGCTGCCGTATGTGTTCGCAGATGCACTCTCAGTCGTAACAGATTTCGATGCGTGTGCGTCACTCTCTTTTTTATTATTTTTTTTATATATATGTATGTCGTGACATTTTGTCACAGCCAGTTGTGACCTTTTGTCACATCTAGTCGTTTCGATTTCATCAAAAACCGCATTTAATTCATGCACATTCAAGTGGTAAAAAAGCCTGCTTGGCACGCCCATGCGTTTGCTTTCAATCACGTTTCGGTCAATCAGGGCCTGTAGCGCGGAGCGCTGCTGCTTTGCTGTAAGCCCGGTATCACATTCGATGTCATCACGGCTCACGCAAAACCAGCCGTCGTGTTCCACCAAAAAACCGGAATCAAATGCGTATTGATACCGCGCACACAATTCTCCAACCATGATCGCTTCATTCACGCCAAGAACACGGGCAAGTGCCTTGTTGTACATGATGTATCCGGTGTTGGAAAGTAATTCTACCGCGAGATTCATTTCTTATCCTTTCAATCCGTAACGCCTGCAAAGCCTGTCATCCAGTGTTACAGGCGATAGGTGGTACTTCTTCAAAAACGTATCACGTCCCAACGTGTGCGCTTCCATATGCTTTTCGTGCGAAAGCGGAAGCACACGCATACCTTTGTGCACAATTTCTTCCCTGTCCCTACCAGCACCAACCGCATCAATGTGGTGCAGTTCACAGACACGTCCGGTTAAACAGCACTTTTTGTTCATCAGACAAGCATATACATATCGTCCAATATCCGGACTGTTTTCAACGAAATCCTGCTTTGTTGGTACGCCCCAACGGACACAAAACTCTATGACAAACTCGATAAACCGGTTCGCTGTGGTAACGCTGCAATCCCCGACGGAAAAATATTCTCCGCCTGTTTCTGCAACGTATTGATATTTCATCAGTTCTTTCATGTCCTCCGGAGGATACCCAAAATGCATGGACATGTCACGGAGCAGCGCGTAGATAAACCTGCGCTGCCGCTCCGTGATCGTCCTGCCGTCAGAAAGCACCGCTGTGCACCTGATAGGCAACTCGGAAAGCTTGTCCGTATGTTCATATGGGACAAAGCAATAAAAGCCTTCTCCCGTTAAGACCTTCGTGATACGCGCTTCTACCCGTTCCATCAGAATGGGCAATCTTCCGCTGCGTCGATTACGGCAAAATCATCATTGCGCGCTTCTACAACGCTGGCGTCCGGTCGCATCTTTTCTTTGTATGTTTCGCTTTCTTTGATGCGGTTCTGCACCCACTCCGGAAGCTTTTGCAGATTTTCCAGCGCATCCGGCGCGTCCAAATCAAACAAAATTAAGGCGTTGGTTGTTTTTTGAGGAACACTCATGCCTTTTGGCATCTTACTTACGCTGCCCACTTTGGCGTACGGAGAGCCGTCGCTTTTTGTTCCGTGAACTACAGAGATCATACACGCCTTTCCCAATACATTCCGCAAGTCAAATCCGTCCATTTCTTCCTGCGTGAACGCCCTGCCCCTCCAATTTTCAAGCATCTTGCGCAGGTTCGCCTTTTCCCCCAGCGAATTTGTATAGGTCTCTGAAATTGCTCTCGGCTTCATTTCTCCTTCGATCTCGATTTCCTCTCCGGGAAGCTCCCACATGAAAATGACTTTCTGCGCATAGTTGTTGAAAGTCTTATTGTATTGCTGCCCAATGTCAACAATGGCATAACACATGGCAGGGTAAGAACCCGCCTCCAAAATCGGAAATTTAGAACCTCCGGAAGCTTTTGCAATTAAACTCATTTCTCGTCGTCCTTTCTGAATGGATCGTATTCTCCGCCGGGTTTAATCGGCGGGATCGGTGTTCCCTCGGGCGGGAACAAGAGGGCACCAGCCCGGACGCTCCCTCTCCGGTGATAATATCCAGTTGTATTGTGTGGCCGGAGTAGCCTTACAAAAAAAGCGGTTGAAGGCATCTTCGTGCCGAAGAAAAGGGCAGTATTGACATACTTCACGCCCTTCCGGGAAAAACACGCGAATGCTGGCGCGATATTCCGTGTAGTAGGATATCCCATCGCAGAATCCTTTCATGCTACCAACGCCATATCTTCAGCATATTCCCAAACATATGTACCCGGCTCTGCAACGATCTCGTTCTCGTCGTCTGCGTCCACAAGGTATTCATCATCACGCACCGTGCAGCATTCGCTGCATCCGAGCACGGCTCCGCGTAAATCAAAATACAGCTTTTCGTGGTATCCGAGGCGCGTGTGGCATATGCTGCACTTCGGGTTTTCGCCTTCATCACAAGGGTCCCATGCAATCGAGACACCAACAAAATTCAGTTCATACATTTGACACGCCTCCCGTTTCGTGGTATTTTTTAAGTGTAGATTTTTGGTCTGCGCCTCTGTTGGTGGTAGTGACACCAGCGGGGGCTTTCTTTTTGTCCGCCAGAAGGCAGACCGCCGTAAAAGCTGTTCCGAGTACGAACCCGAAGCAGATGCATGCAAGGCCCGTCATTCGATCGCACCCCAGTCGATTGGCTTCGGCCCTGCCGGCGCTGAGATGTGTGTATTTTCGAGGATGCTGTCCATGTGGTGCGTCACCATCCAGCCGAGCGCCTTGTCCATCGGGCGGCGCATTCTGCGGGCCATGTTGTCCAGCCGTATGTACTGCTGGGGCGTGATGCTCACTTTGATCTCAATTTCCATGCGTGGTCCCTCCTTCTATGCGTACAAATTTTCTTTTGCCCCAAGATAAGCCATAAGGTCAGTTTTCAAAATCCGCCATTGGCCCGCCACCTTCTTGGCTGGGATTTCCCCGCTGCGAACCAGATTCAGCGCTACCGTATCGCACACGTTCAGCACATCCGCGATGTCTTTCACCGTTAAAGTGATTCGCACTTCGTTCCAGTCAGCATAATGTAATCGTTTCAAAAAATCATCTCCTTTCTGTCCGGTTTATGGGACGTTATTTGTCGCATAATGTTGGCACAGGGATTTCCAGAATTTTGCTGATGCTGGCTATTACTTTTTGGGGGTTGCGCTGGCCTGTGAGGATTTTGTACATATATCCATTATCTATATATAATCCAGAATCTTTACTCACAAGTTCTTCTAGGTGCTTTTGTTCCCAACCGCGCTTTAAAAGCTCCGTCTTTACGCACAATCCAAAGTCCGTATATTTGCAGGTCTGCACAAAAAATCTCCTTTCTATAAATTTTTGTTGACAAGTACGCGTTCAAGTACTAACATATAGTTGCAAGTTAAATATAAGCACTTGAAAAGGTACCTGGCGTGATTTTATTTTAGTACTTGAAAAAGTACAAGTCAATCCTAAAATCACTTTTCTGAGTACTTTTGTTGATGTGCACAAAGGTGGTACTTAAAAGTGTACAATTTGTATGATAGGATTATAGATTTATGTGATAATATGGGTATTAAGCCCGGAAAAATGTGTAATGATCTAAGTTTTAGCCGTGGCATGATGACGGACTTGAAGATGGGACGCAAGCAATCCTTATCCACAGATACACTCTCAAAAATTTCAGATTATTTTGGAGTAACAGTTAACTTTTTAATAGCGCGTCCGCCGTTCGATTATTGGACTCAAATCAATCGAGACCGCTCGTCGTTCATGCATTTCTTCCTACAATGCTGGGAAAGGCCTGTTGAAGAGATTCAAACATTGTGGAATGTTAATCCTGAAAATCCTGAGGGGTCAAATCTCACGGATTTTATTCGTTTTCTTGATGAAAGTGTGGAGAAAGTTCTGTTGTCATCAAGCGGTGAATGGACAGTTTTCGCAAAAGCGATTTGTCAGCATCAAAAAGAAAAGCCCGCCGCCCCGAAGGACGGCGAGCCGGATGTAAAAGAAGCCCTGACGGATATGGCCAAGCGCGCCGCACAGGGCGCGCTGCTGATGTACGACGGAGAACCGCTCGACGCCGAAACGCAGCGCGCGTTCGAGGCGTCATTGCGTGTCGTGATAGCCACTCTTGAGGGGCGACGCGGAAAGTAAGGTGATATTTGTGGATATCAAGGAATTTGCGCAGAAGACCATTCAACGGTTCGGGACGCACGACCCCTTTGACATCTGCAATCAGCTTGGTATTGTAATACTGTACCTTCCGCTGGGGCGTATGCGCGGCTATTGTTACAGCAACGAAAACGGCAAGGCTGTTGTGCTGCATGATGGTCTTGCCGAGCATGAGGCCCGCGTTGTGTGCGCGCATGAACTGGGGCATGTGCTGCTACATCCGAACCTCAACCGTATTTATCTGGATACCAGCACTTTTGTATGTGAGCGGAAACTGGAAAATGAAGTGAATGCTTTTGCGGTCTGTCTGCTCTTCCCCGACGACAACGAGCTTCTGGAAAATTGCAGCACGATATCAGAGCTGTCCATATACATGGGCGTGCGTCTGGAACTTGCACAGCTTCGTTCGATGTATATTGGTGTGTAATTACGCTGAAAGGCGTGAAGTACAAGGAGGCGGTTTGATGAAATGTACAAACTGTGGAAATGATTTCGAAGGTAAATTCTGCCCTGAATGTGGGACGCCGGCGCCGCGTTCGGCCACTTGCCCGAACTGTGGTGCAGAAGTTGCAGGAAAGTTCTGTGCTGAATGCGGCACGCCTATTACATCCGATCCGGTCGCATCAAGTTCTGCTGCAGAAGAGCCGTCCGTGGAATTTCATGTAACGCAGCAATGCGGACAGCTTCTGATAGATGCTTCCAATAAGCTATGGCGTGTGATTGGCCATGGTGGTGCAAAAGCGCCTCGTGCGAGCGCTGGAAAATTTGCAAAAGGCGCACTTGCTGTCATGACCGGAGGGTTATCCCTTGCTGCCGAGGCTGCCGCAAAAGGTGTATCAAGCATTGCCGGGAAGAAAGATATTCCTACATACACATTTGACCAGCTGCTAAATTATGATTTGCTGGAAGATGATGAGACGATTACAACAGGCGGCGTAGGACAGGCTCTTGTGGGGGGTGCTCTCTTTGGCGGTTTTGGTGCTATCGCAGGGGGCGTAACGGCCAAACGCAAGAATAAGCGCGTCGTAAACAGTATTACGATCAAACTCACGCTAAACGATTTTAATGAACCCTGTATCATGATTCCATTGCTGGAGAAGCCCGTGAAAGTGAAGAGCAAGGAATACGAGATAGCATATAACACGGCACAGAAGATGTTATCCATGTTGGATGTCATCACGCATAACAGCTAAAATAAAAAAACGCCCCACGGCGGCAACCCTGAAACACAACATAATTGTTGCTATGGCAACAATATGGTATAATGGGTTTGGAGGTGCATTCTCATGAATGATAATTCTGAACTGATAAAAAGCACGGCGCAGTTTGGTATTCACCTTGAAGGCGAAAGTGAAATTGATGCTATATTGTTGTCTAAAACAATTTCTGATATGGCTGAGCTTACCCAGCTAGCCGCTCGGAAAGAAAATCCCGATGCATATCTGAAAATGAATGTAACGGCATTCAAAAACGGAAGTTTCCAAATTGATTTCTCCACCGTATGCGAAGTAGCTCAAACAATTTCAAGCGTTGTCGTCCCCGTTGCGGGTCTCGCGCTTACTGTTGTTGGAGTTGTAAAAGGAATTTTTGAAATAAAAAAATTTCTCAAGGGCGAACCGCCAAAAGAGGTCACCCCCGATCCTGAAAACGCGTCACGCGTAATCATAAAAAGCAACAATGGTGCTGTAATTAACGTCGAAGCTAGTAGCACAATCGTTCTCAATAACTTTAGAGCAGATCAATTGGCATCGAATATTTCTTATTACGCAAAAGAGCACAATCCTGCTGGCGGTTTTTCCTTTTTTGTGGAGGATGAAGAATTTCATTGCGATTCTCAGGACGTTGATAATATGCTTGTTCCTCTCCCCGTTGTTGAAGAAATAATCACAAAGAAAAGCCGTATCGAAGCTGTCTTGCCGGTAAAAAAAGCAGATATTTTGGGACGATCCGCTTGGGATTTCCGGTTTAAGGGGAAATCGATTACAGCAAAAATAGATGATGATGACTTTTTAGAAACTATCCACAATGGAGCGGCTGTTAAGGCTGGTGATTACATAAATGCCATTTTGGAAGTCGAAGTTCATCTCGACGGAGACGGAAAACCCATAGACGGGTCAGAGCAGTATACCGTTGTTTCTGTGCATGGTGGGATTCAACATGATATGTCTGAGCAACTAGAACTGAAATAAAAAAACGCCCCGGTGCTGGAACACCGAAGCGTTTATATAGAACAGCTTACCTAAAGAGGATATAGCCGCTCGACACGGATATTATACCCTCTTTGGGTGGGCTTTGTAAAGTGCACCAAAAGGGGGATTTTTTATGGCACGATTGAAAAAGCGTAAGGACGGCCGATATTGCAAACAGGTGTATATCGGCATGCAGGACGGCAAGAAAAAGTACAAACAATTTTTCGGAGCTTCCGCACGTGAGGCCGAAACGAAAGCTATCGAATTTAAAACCGCTATGGGGCGTGGGCTCGATCCATCCCGCGGGCGTGTGACTTTTAAGGATGCGGCCGACGCATATAAGGCAATGAAAAAAGCTTCTGGCATTGGGCATAGTTGGCTCCGTTCTATCGGAAACCATATCGACCATCTGGAGCCGCTCTGGGAAATGACGCCGGATAAAATCCGAACGTCTCATATTCAATCTATACTGAATGGCTTGGCAGAGTGGCACATGACCGTTCCGCCTCTTACACACAAAACAATGCGTGAGATACTGAATACCTGTTCCGGAATTTTTGAAAGTATCATTCCAGAAGTCGTACAGTATAACCCATGCGCCAAAGTAGTCGTGCCGGCCGGAAAGCCTTCGACATCGCGCTCCGCAATCCCGGATATACAACAGAAGTGGATTCGTGACACCCCGCATAGGGCGCAGCGAGCTGCAATGCTTATGCTGTATTCCGGCCTGCGGCGTGGCGAGGCGGCTGCGCTGACTTGGGCGGATATTGATTTTGATGCCGCCACGATCACGGTAAATAAAGCTGTGGATTATGCACGGCCGAAAATGCGCATCAAAAAACCAAAAACCGCCGCCGGTATCCGCACTGTGAATATCCCGTCAATTCTCGTTGATTTTCTGCGAAGCGAGCGTAAAAAAGATAATTGTCTCTATGTGTGCCATAATACGCGCGGTGAAATCATGACCTCTTATTCGTGGGATCATCTGTGGGAAAGCTACATGATAGACCTAAACGTAAAATATGGCTACGACGGCAAGGAATCCAAATACGGGCATCGAAAAAAGGATAAAGACGGAAAGACCCGCGGTGCCCTCAAAATGCGCATACAGACCTTTACGCCTCACCAGCTCCGGCATACGTTCTGCACACTGCTCTATTTCTCTGGGGTCGATATTCTTACCGCGCGCGATCAGATGGGACACGCCAACATCAAGACCACTCTGGAGATATATACCCATTTGGATAAGCAGTACAAAAAACACAGCATGAACAAGCTGGATGAATACCTGTACAATGCAGATACAATGCACGGTTGATGAAAAAGCCTGATAGAATGCGGCCTGAACGGGGAAAGCTGTGCGGTTTTCCACCGCGCAGGCCCCTTTTGTTGAAAACTTTTCATTCCTTTCATCTGGCTTTCCGCCGCATGCATC
>PPYF01208973.1_pt1 | contig 13433 bp, 9 predicted proteins | sample 1559871 | NCBI WGS metagenome assembly PPYF01 (sample SAMN08240021, study PRJNA423297) | Human gut metagenome, whole genome shotgun sequencing project. | reverse complement strand
CGTGCGCACTGATGCTCCGGTTGCTGGTAAAGTAGCTGTTGTTACGGGGGGCGGCTTTGGGCACCTGCCCGTTTTTCTTGGTTATGTAGGGAAAGGTATGGCTGATGGATGCGCTGTCGGTAATGTCTTTTCCTCTCCCACCTCTTCGCAGATGAAACAGGTAACTAAAGCAGTGGACAGCGGCAAAGGAGTTTTGTATCTCTACGGAAGATATCAGGGAGATATGATGAACTTTGATATGGCAGCTGAGGACTGTGAAGAAGATGGCATTCAGGTACAGACTGTTCTTGTCACCGACGACGTTGCTTCTGCTCCCCGTGAAGACTGGCAAAAAAGGCGAGGGGTAGCCGGCTTGTTTTTTGCCTATAAAATAGCCGGAGCAAAAGCAGAGACTGGAGCCGACTTATCAGCGGTTCGAGCTGCTGCCGAAAAAGCTGTTTTCAACATGAGAAGCATGGGAGTTGCCCTTGGTTCCTGTACACTACCCACAGTGGGCAGACCCACATTTACAGTACCGGATGATGAAATGGAAATCGGAATGGGCATCCACGGAGAAGCGGGCGTACAACGCTGCAAGCTTGAAAATGCAGATAAAATTGCTGCGGTTCTGGTTGATTATGTGGCAGAGGACCTTCCATTTTGCAAGGGGGACGAGGTTGCTGTATTAGTAAACAGCTTAGGCGGAACACCGCTGGAAGAGCTCTATATACTTTATCGGAAAATTAACTTGTTACTCACTGAAAGAGGTCTCAAGGTATACCGCCCTTATATTGGACGATATGCATGCTCAATGGAAATGCCCGGCGCGTCTCTGACCCTCATGAAACTGGACGATGAATTAAAGGAACTGCTGGATGCCCCTGCAGAGACACCTTTTTTTATACAAAATTGAAAGGAGATACCTATGAAAAACCAATTATCCACAGAAGATATTCGTCAAATGATGCTGCGCCTCAGCGACCACATGATTTCCGCAGAAGTAATGCTGACGAATCTAGACTCTGCTATCGGAGACGGAGATCTGGGTATGACTATGGTTATAGGCTTCACGGAAATTAAGCAGAGAATACTTGGACAGGACTATGATTCCATTTCAGAGCTTCTGTTTTCCTGCGCAGATGCCTTTTCCCAAAAAGCCGCTTCTACATTTGCAACCCTTTTGATCACCATGATGAAAGCCGCAGGAAAAGAGGCAGAGTCCTTTACCTTTATTGACACTCTAAAGGCTTCAAGGATATTCGATGCAGCCGTTGCCAGTGTTCAAAAAAGAGGAAAGGCACAGCCCGGTGACAAAACCCTTCTTGACGCCCTGGTACCTGCTGCTGATTCCCTGCGTCATTCCGCAGAGTCAGGTCTGCTCCTGCCGGAAGCTGCGGTCAAGGCACAGGAATCCGCCTCGGCCGGAGCTGAAAATACAATAAATATGAAGGCTCGAACAGGGCGTTCTGGTTATCTTGGAGACAGGACAATAGGACAAAAGGATCCGGGCGCTGCTGCTATTGTTTTAATCCTGCAATCCTTTACATCATATATCGTGTAAACAGCAGAAGTTGCATAAAATTTTTATTTTACGGAATTTTTCCCGAACACGGAGGTAATGAATATGAAACAGGTTTCTACAGAGAGTATGGGAACCCGGCCTTTACTGCCGCTCATTATGTCACTGTCTTCCCCCATTATGCTCTCTTTACTGGTGCAGTCTCTTTATAACATCATTGACAGTGTATATATCTCTCACTATGACGGCAACGGTCTGACAGCCTTATCCCTGGCGTTCCCTGTGCAGACCTTAATTACCGCCGTGGCATCGGGAACCGGTGCTGGCACCAATATAATAATTGCAAAAGCTTTAGGTGCAAACGACTCAGAAAATGCATCCTCCACTGCATTTAACGGGTTTGTTTTGTCATTGATTAATTGGAGTTTTTTTGTTATAATAGGCATACTGATTTTAAAACCATATTTTTCCATTTTTACTGCCAACACAGAAGTGGCTTCCCTGGGGCTTAAATATTTAAACATTATACTTCTCTTCTCAATTGCCCCATTCACTGAAAACGTAGCTGTCAGGATTCTGCAGGCAACAGGCAATACGTTCATGCCTATGATATTTCAATCCGCTGCCGCCTTGCTGAATCTGCTTCTAGACCCTATTTTTATATGGGGGTTCGGAGTCATTCCCGCAATGGGTATTTCTGGTGCTGCAATTGCAACTGTATTATCGCAGTTTCTTTCAGCTGCTCTGGCAGTGATCACAGTATTTTTCAAGCAGACTGTTCTGACTGTGTCATTCCGAATCCCCCGTTTTAACTTGATAAAGGAAATCTTTATCACAGGGCTTCCTTCTGTATTGGGAATGGCTCTTGTATCAGCTTATATCTCAGGGCTTAACGCTGTCCTCTCCCGTTTTTCTGAGGATGCGGTGTCTTCCCTTGGTATTTACTATAAGCTCCAAACGTTTCTGCTCATTCCTACCTATGGCTTAAATCAGGGAGTGACTCCCCTTATGGGATTTAACTATGGGGCCAGAAAATATAAGCGTGTGTGGCATACTTTATGGTACAGCCTTGCCATATCCACAGTCACGCTTACTGCAGGCACTCTGTGTTTCTGCTTATTCACGCGCGAGATACTGCTCCTCTTTCATGCTTCTGACAGCCTGATGCATACCGGAATACCCGCTTTAAGAATTATAAGTACAAGTTTTCCGTTTTTCGGCCTGACAATTTTAATGCCTACTCTGCTCCAAAGCACTGGCTGTATACGGCAGAATATAATCATAACTCTGCTCAGAGAGGTTTTTCTGCTTGTACCGATTGCTTGGGCACTCTCGCATTTTGGACTAATATACACATGGATGACATTTCCTATATCAGAAAGTATTGCAGCTTTTTTGTCCTGCTATTATACTTATGTATTGTTCCGGGGACCACTGGCTTACCGGCGTCTCCCCCTCGAATAAATTATGCTGTATTTCATTATATTGAAGTGGAGGATTTTTCTTGAAATCAACAGATATCGTCATCGACAAAACATCTGACCAGCCTATCTACCAGCAGATAGCAGACAGGATCACCCAGTCGGTGCAAAAAGGATTTTTAAATCCAGGAGACAAACTGCCTACCAGTCAGGATTTTTTCGATAATTATGGTATTGCGCGGGGAACTGTAAAACATGCCTATAATATCCTTGAAAAAAACGGTATTGTAACTGTAATACAGGGCAAAGGTTCTTTTATCAAGGAAAAAAATGGTCCTGTACAATCCATTGACGCAGTAGACCAGTATCTGGAAGAACTGCTGGCTCTCGGTTTTTCCCTGGATGATATTGAAGGACTTATCAGCAAAAGATTAAAAACTCTGCAGGATGAACAAAATGTCTTTAAAATAGCTGTCATGGAAAGCTGTCCGGAGCTGCTCGATTGCCTGATCACAGATTTGGAGCAGTTTCCTAATACAAAAATTTTTCCGTTTCTGGTAAACGACATAAACGGGCAGCATACTTTTTCACTCCAGGAATACGATTTGATCGTGATAATGGAAAAGAACATCCCCTTATTCCTTGGAACAGAGATTGATCATGACACAAAAAACAAAATTTTGCCTATATCTACGATCCTGTCTCCCGGCACCCTTAAATTACTGGCAAAAATTATACCCGGAGAGCCATCAGGCATTTTATGCCAGACCAAACGTTTTGCCGGCATTTTAAAATGGGAGTTATCCTCATTGAATGCCATGCTGTCTCCCAAAGAAGTGCTGCTGTACAGTACGGCAACCGCAGATAACCTGTATTCATTTTTAAAAAATAAACGTCATTTGCTTATATCGTCAAATTATCTGCAAAGCTGTACACCGGAGCAGGAAAAAATACTCCAGGCCTATGGAGAAAGCGGTGGAAAACTTTTACCAGTTCAATATACGATTGACAGCGGTTCCGCACTCTATATTGAAGAATTTATAAGAAACTATCACTTTTCACATTATAATACTTCACGGTAAACAGAGGTATCACTATGAATATCTGTATTGATAAAAACAGTTCTGTACCAGCCTATTTACAGATAACAGAACAAATCAAGGCCAAAATAAGCAGCCGCGAATTAGCACCCGGAGACAGGCTTCCCACAGAACGGGAGCTATCTGAAGCGATTCATATTTCAAGAGGTACCATTAAAAGAGCATACGATGAATTAGGGGATATTGGAGTGCTTGAAAGAATTCAGGGAAGCGGGACGTTTGTGGCCCAACTTCAGGATCTATCTATTTTAGACAACAGTGACAAAGCAGCCAGAGTCATTGATAAAATGATCACAACGCTTTCCCGTATGCACCTATCATACAATGAAATGGAAGACCTTATCAACTCCAAGCTTCAGTGGAAGCGTCAGGAATCCCGCAATATCCGGGTAGCTGTGGTAGACTGCAACATGGAAACGCTAAGCCTTATCAGCAGTCAGCTTTACAATATCTCCGATGTGGATGTAACTGAGTTGATACTCAGTGATATTGTAAAATCACCACAGAAACTGACCTATGGCTACGACTTAATACTCACCACCAAAAATCATTATTTGCAGGTGATCGATCTTGTTCCCAGTTTGGCAAGTCATGTTATGAAAGTGGCTATTGTCCCTTCGCAGAAGGTCCAATACGAACTTGCGGGTATACATGAAAATATGTCTGTCGGTATCTGGTGTATGAGTCAGGAGTTTGCCAGTGCAGTCTATGATAATACCATGACTCTGGGGCAAGGAACACCAAGAATTGACTTCCAATTAGACAATGCCCCCTGTTCCCTTTCTGATTTTTTGGATGGCAAAGATGTGCTGATCCTCCCGTATGACTATTTAAACGGCAGCAGAACGGGTGAACTGGAGGTAATTCAAAAATTTATGCAAAGCGGTAAACAGGTTATCTTCTTTGAATATCACATAGACCAGGGATCTCTGATTCATATTACACATGAATTAGAACTCTGTCGCGAAAACAGACAGCCTGTCTCTCTTTGACCATACAAGCATCAACACAAAAATGTTCTTACTTTGATAATGTACCCTCTGTCTGTTTGACAGAGGGTACATTACTATGACTGCTTTTCTCCATCTCTTTTGGTCGTTTCGTCATTATTTTCCCCATTTCCGGCAACACTATAAAATAAACGTAACTGTTTCAATACCCTCACAGTAACGGACAAAAAATAATCTAATTGGAGGCCAGTCATGAAATTATGTAAACTAATCCCCATATCCCTTGCCGCCTTTCTGCTCCTGACCGGGTGTGGTTCCAGCAAGTCCAACACAGAAGATTATCTAAAGGAGGAAAATGCCATCATGGACAAAATGATGGAGGAGATGGACAAGGCACAAAACACCGGCAGTGCAGAGCTTGATTTTCTCAATGGTATGATTCCTCATCATCAGTCAGCAGTGGAGATGTCTAAAAGCTATCTGGAATATGCCGGAAAAGACGGAGAGTTCAAAGGCCTGGCAGAGAACATTATAAGCGCCCAAAACAAAGAAATTGATCAGATGAACACCATGACAGAACGTTTTCAGAAAGCCGAAAATCCTGATCCTGAAAAAGAGGCTGCCTATCTGGAAGAATACCGTACCTTGATGGATAAACACCACAGCTCCCATACTGCGGCGGAAACCTCTGATCTGGAGGCCGCTTTTGCACAGGGCATGTCTATGCATCACCAAATGGCTGTAGATATGGCAGAGATCATTCTCAAATATACAGAGGATGAAGAGCTGACTCAATTTTCCCAAAATATCATAACAGAGCAGGAAAAAGAAATAAAAGAAATGCAGTCCTATCTGGATAAAAACACAGACGGCGGAAACCATAAGCATTAAAATGTGTCATAAACTCCTGTGAGGACACACCAAAATCAATTAACAAAAACAAGATATTCAGCTGCTCCCCGCAATGATGTGATATAACTTAATAGATAAAACAGGAAACATTATCCGCGGATAGTCCATCCCCATATCCGATTGCGAAAAACAAACCGATAGAAAACTATAAAGCCAACATAAATATCCGCCATACCAGTTCAGATATGGCGGATACCTTTAACTTATTTTAGACATTTTACTTGTCTGCCTGACAAAGGACTGCTCCAAACCAGACAGACATCTTTCCTATTTTTTCAGTTTCTTAAAATTTACTCCTCCAAAAATAATTAAAGCAGCTCCTGCCCCTAATACCATTGGCAGGAAAATGTCCATCTCATCACCGGTCTTTGCATTTTCTGCTGCTCTTGTGCTCTTCTTTGCGGCACCTGCTATATTCTTTGCTGTATTTGAAGTGTTTTTTACTATTTTGGGTGGTTCCTTGTCCGGCTTGGAAATTTTATCGGTCTGCTCCCCTCCCTGTGGATCATCCGAGAGATTGTCATTATTGTCATCCCCGGGATTCTCACCCGGTTTGTCCGACGGCATGGGGTCTGCCTCTTCCTTCATACAGATGGTTCCTGTTCCGTTCTCTGTTTCCACTACAGCCCCGTCTAATGCAAGTTCCTCTACTTTTACTTCTATATTTGTGCTGTCACCCGGCTGCAGCCCTGTATTCTGAAAAGTCATATCCAGAAGGCTGCCTTCCGTAGAAAATGCCTCCGCAGATGCAAATGCCAACACAATTTCCCCCTCCGGCTTGTTTCCGTTTACCGGATCATTGATCTGAACCATCGCCCCGGACAAGGCAGACCCCTTCACAGCACTTTTCAGGCTTAACATGGAAGAATCATAGATAATCCTCAATTTTCCGTTTGTCACAGCCCCGGCTCCTGTGATCCGGCAGGATGCTGTTGCTGATGAAGCTCCGGCCCCAATCTCCGAGGCCTGTACCTCTGCCTTTGTTCCTTCTGCATATACAGAAATGGCCGAACTCAGCACCAAAAGCAGTGCAGCAGCTATAGAAGATATTTTTTTTGCTTTTCTCATCTCTTATCCTTTCTCCGGAACTGCCGTTGAAATTAAAATGATCCGATCAGTTCCGCTGCAAATTTCTGAATCAGGACAGCATCCGCGGTATCCACGTCTCCATCTCTATTCACATCTGCAGCTTCTCTGTCCATATCCTCAATGGTCAACAGTTCTGCGCTCAGTTTCAGCACAAGGGCTGTATCACTGGTATCCACATTTTTGTCATTGTTTACATCACCCAGAATCCTGACTTCCACAAGCTGCCCGGTCAGTAATCTGGCTGCCTCATTTACTTCTTCTCCGGTAGCATCCACGTCTTCATATACAGGTCTCACCGCATCAACTGCCTCCTGCAGTCCCTCAAGAGAAGAAGCCGTATACTTCTCGGAACTTTTGAGGATTTCATCTGCCATATTCCATACAGATTCCAACGCCGATTTATCACCTCTAAGTTTCAATCCGCAAATTGCCTCTGCTACTGCCTCATAGTGAGCAGAAACATCCTGCTGTGACCGGTCTTCATTGGCGATCACGCCCTCTGCGTCCGTGATGATATCCTGAAGTGCTTTCACCGAATCACTTGTATATTTTTTCTGGTCCTCTAAAATGAACTTAGCGAGATCTACAATACTCTCAAGTCTTTCAGCGCTGACCATATCCTTCAGTTCCATCAGTGCGTATATCAACTTTTCAGCCGCATCATTCACATCCTCCTGGGCAGCATTCTTGTCTTCCAGAACACTATTGAGAAATCTCAAGGCATTTTTCAGATTTTCAATCCCTTCCGGGCGATAAATGGAAGTATCATTTTCCAAAATAGATGCAGCCTCCTGTGCCACAGCCTCTGCCACAACAGTGTTGACTCCCGGAACAAGGCATCCCCATTTCAGGATCAAATCTTTATATGCCTCATCCACATCATTCTGAGATACATCCGGATTATTAAGAACGCTCTGTGCATGATCCAGTGCATCTGCAAAATCCTCCCAGCTCTCCGTGGTATATCCATCCGGAGCCAGTTCTGCCTTCTGCTCTACTGCTGCCCGTAAAACTTTTACGGATACCAGGGCATCTTTTGCATTGTTCAGAGCTTTAACAGCCTCTTCCACCTCTTCCTGTGCCGCCTCCGGGTTTTCAGCCACTCCTTCTGCTGTCTCTTTTACCTGCATAAGCGCTGTATAACTGCTCTGGGTATAATCTTCCGGTTTCAGACTTTCCACCTCTTCCAGAAGATTATTTAATCCCTCTTTTTCTACCGGTTTATCCGGTTCTTCTGCAGCAACATATCCAACTCTGATATTGTCCATACGGCACCATGTATCAGCACCCATGTTGCCGTAAAATCCAATCTTCAGCGTGTTGTCTGTAACTTCTGCTTCCAGACCGATCATCTCATATGCAGTATTAGTTGGAATATTTTCCTTTGCAATGATTTCATCTGCTCCGTTCTTAGCATACATATAAAAATCATCCGTATCCTTAACACCTGCGTTTACCATCACATTAACTGTGTAAGTACCGTTGGGGATGTCATACAATGTCTGATATGTATGTCCCAAATATGGAGATGACCTGTAGTAAGATAAGCTTCCCTTTCCTTCGTATATTTCTTTTGCTCTGGAGGTAATATAACAGCCATAAGGAGAATAGGTATACTCATTAACCCATCCGACAGAAAGTGCCTGTTCAAAATCTCCGTTCACAATTTCTGTCTCTTGGGGGATTACCATATCAACCGATACTTCCGCACCTTTTGTCACCTGAACATTCTGTTTTACCGCACTCACCGCGGAATCAGTGGACGCAATTACCTGATAAACCCCGCCCATCACATTTTCAAGACAGAATGTGCCGTCCGCTTCTGTCTCAATCTGATATCTTGTCATATCATCTTTTGCATTGCAGCCTCTCAGTGAAATCTTTGCCTTTCCTGCCGGATTACCATTCATATCCGTCACGGTTCCGGTAAGCGTACCTGCGTTTCTTTCCATAACGGTATCAATTGCATGAACAATTTCGCCCTTTTTCACCTCTACCCGGACAGGCCCCTGGTTCGTATATCCCATTTTTTCAAAATACAATTCATATATACCCGCTTGAATGGTGCTGAAACTGTATTTGCCTTCTCCGTCTGTAGTCTCTATGAACTCAGAATCATCATTTTTCAAAATAACTTTCACATCCGAAAGTACACTGCCGCTTTCATCCGTAACTTTTCCCGAAACATCTCCGGTATTGATGACAAGTGTGAACTGAATGCCTTCCACGGTCTCATTCGGAAGTACCGTAACTCTCTGAGGTTCCTCCTGTAGTGCATACCCGTCACAGGATGCAGAAATCAAATAAGTCCCCGGTCTCAGCATATTAATGGAAAAACTCTGATCCTCCTCCGCTATGGGTACCTGACAGGTATATACATCTGTTCCGTCTTCCCTTACAGCGTGTATGAAAACATTTTTGCCCACAGCATCCGAATGGATCGTTCCGGATACCGCTCCGCGCTCTGCCGTAGTATCTGTTTTTATAAAAGTAATATCATCTATGTAACAGGCTGTTTTTGCCTTGCCGTCAGCCAGGAATCCTACTTCCACGGCACCGCCGGAAACGGGTATATTTTCCAGCGTGACTTTCTTCCAATCATTCCCATTCTCAGTGATATCACAGGCAAATGTCATACTGCCGCTTACTGCATACATTTGCAGGACCTTGAAATCACCGCTTCCTTTTATATACGCGGTCATGTCATATTCCCCATCAGGCAGTCCTACATATGGGGTTGTCTTGACCTCCTGGGATATACTTCCCGCAAAATCCACCGTGTCTGTAAGCGCAAGACCATATTTTCCGGTTACTGCATTCCCGCTGTTTTTGATGGGTGAACTGCCTTTTTCCACAGTATTCTTCCATCCTGCCAGGGATGATGCGGACACACGGTCCGCGTCAAAGCTTCCATTCTTGATGTGATTATTATCCTCTGCAGCACTCCATTCTCCTGTTGTCATATCCAGATTCCAAGAACTTAAAGAGTTGAAATAGGGTACATCACCATCAAAGGATAATGGACACCACTGGTTATACCCCAGGCCGTTATTTGCAAAGTCAGACCAACGGTCACCACAAAAAAGAACGGTATCCTGGGCGCTGCCCTGCACTGTATAGAAAAATCCTGTCTGTGATACATGGCAGAAGTCATCACTGCAGCCCGGCATCACCTGCATTTTAGTTTCTGTACCTTTCTGTTCCAGGTATTCCGGTTCCAGACTGTCCAAAACCATATAGTATGCATGAGATGCGTTCCAACCGTACAGATCCGACGCACAGATATAATACTTGCCGTTGTATTTGAACATACAGTTGCCTTCACGGCCGTCCCCCTGGAATACCTTGTAAGGCTCTCCGATTTCTATTTTGCCTTCTGCATTCTCCCGGATTTCCGACAGGAAGATTCTGTTTCGTCCTCTGCCGTAAGAATACAGCAGATAATCTTTTCCTGTATCTTCATCTGTAAATACCGTCTGGTCGCCGGTATTGGATGTTCCACCTGTATAGGATGCCATATTTATTCTCTGGTCCCACTTAAACTGGCCGGTAGGACTGTCTGATCTTAGTAGAAGAACCTGCTTTGTTACACCGTCTTTAGAGGTATCCCCTCCCGCATTATCAATGACATCACCCGGATCTGCAAACTCGTGCTGAATTGCCATAACATAAGTTCCACTCTCTTCCATGTAAGCTACGCCCATTCTTCCCAGCCAAGTTGCCGGATTACCGTTGGTCTGTTCTACGCCGCTCACCTCAGATTCTGTCAGCACATTGCCCTCAAACTTCCAGTTTGTCAGATCATCTGAAGTATAACATGTGACTGCTTCAAATGTAGTCGTGCTGTAGCCTTTGGCTGGATTTTTATAAAAAGCTTCTGCCTCTTTATACTTTACTCCATACCAGTAATATGTGTCCTTTCCCGTATCCGGATTCTTGAATTTAAAAATTCCGCCCCCCTGTGAATAAATGGGATCTCCGTTAATATCATGCCAAAATGTATCATTTTTTATATTCCGTGACTGGGCCTGCACAGTCTTTGGTGCAGCCGCCCCTGATGCAAAGGCCATAGCAAAAGCCATGATTCCGCAAAGCAATAAACGTTTTTTCATTCTTTTCCTCCTAAGTCATTATATATTACACCGCCATTACTTGACCGCTCCCGTAATGCCTTCCGCAAAGCTCTTCTGCAGACAGAAAAACACTACTGCGGTCGGAATGGTACAAATCAATACACCCAGCATCAACATTCCGTAATCCACGGTATATCCCCCCAGCAGATTCGCTACCAGCATGGGCATAGTAATAGAATCATCTGTCTGTAAAATCACTTTAGGCCACAGATAATTGTTCCAGGCATTCATAAACGTAATAGTCATGGCAGCCGCATAGGTAGAACGCATAGTCGGAAAAAACATTCTGAAGAAAATCCCCACTTCACTCAGCCCGTCAATTCTAGCAGCCTCAATAATATCATGTGGAAATGAGCGTGCACTCTGCCTAAACAGCATGATCAAAAAGGGAGTGGATACTGTGGGCAGCATGAACGCAGCCATGGTATTTACCATTTTCAACCCTGAAAACATCTTAAACAAAGGGATCATGATAGCCGCAAAGGGGATCATCATGGCAGTCAGCAGAAGGGTCATGACTATATCCTTACCCTTATCATGATAAATCTCGAATCCGTACCCTGCAATGGAACAGACCAGCAAAGCAAGCAGTGTCAGTATGACAGCATTGCGGAAGGAATTCCACAATGCCCTGGCAAGGTCCTGGTTTTCCAAAAGAGCTTTCATATTCTGTGCAATGTATCCTCCCGGCAGCATTCTTCCCGCCACCACATCAGTACTTCTATTGGTGGCACCGCAAAACATATAGTACAGTGGAAATACGGACAATAGGGATACCGTGGAAAGGAATACATATTGGAATACCTTCTTTCCTCTGCTCATCGTTCATCACCTACTTTCATCTGAATAACGGCCAGAACAGCTACCATAACCAACACAATTATAGACATAGCCGCCGCATAACCAAAGTTTGGACTCTGTACAAAGGATGTATTATATATGTAATGTGACAAAGTCATGGTTGATTTTCCCGGTCCGCCGTTTGTCAGGTTCAGAGACTCGTCAAACAATTGTAAGGTTCCATTTGTGGACATGATCGCAGTCAGAAGTATGGTGGGCTTCAGTAGCGGCACTGTAATTTTAAAGAAGGACTGAAAGGGGGATGCCCCGTCAATCTTGGCTGCCTCATACACGGAATATTCAATATTCTGCAGTCCGGATAGATAAAATACCATGTTATATCCCGTCCATCTCCAGATCAAGGCAATTATGATGACGGCCCTTGCCGTCCACGCATTGGCAAACCACATAATAGGATCCAGCCCTATGTTTCTTAGAATGGTATTGATAAATCCGTCATTGGCAAACATGGAACGGAAAATCATAGCATATGAGACAAGGGATGTAGCACAAGGCAGGAAAATTGCTGTGCGGAACAATCCCTTAAAACGCAGCTGTTTATTATTCAGCATAGATGCCAGCCCCAGTGCAAGCACCAGCATAACAGGCACCTGGATAACCAGGTAAAAAAATGTATTGAACAGGCACTGACGGAATGTAGGGTCTTTCAAAATGCGCAGGTAGTTGGCTGCACCCCCAAAATTCAGATTAATTCCAATACCAGTCTGAAGGGACATGATAAAGGCTTTCACCATGGGATAAAAACTCATCCAGCAGATCAGTGCAGTCGCAGGTATCAGAAAGAGCCATCCGGTCAGGTTATGTTTCTTCTCAAGCGACAATCCTCTCTTTGTGTCACTCATGCAAGTCCTCCTTTTCTATCGCCTTATAAAAAATTTGCTGCTGCCTTTATGCAGCAGCAGCAAACTTCTCTATGGAATATCTTATTCTTCTCAGCCGCCCATATTGAACTCTACTGTAGACTGGGCATTTTCTATCTCAGCATCCATGTCCGCATTCTGCTGTGTGATATTAGAAAGGGCAACACCAATAGCATCTCGTGCATCATAGTAAAATGGTCCTGTAATGTTTGACGGTGTCCTGGTGGCAAAATCTACAATCTTGGCATACACCGCGTCGTTTCCGAAGAACGCAACATCCTGGTTATAGATATCCGATTCTGCTGCCGGCGCCCATGTGGAAAGAGCCCCTTTGCTGATCAAATCGTCATACAGTTCTGTGCTTCCGGCAAATGTGGATTTAAAGAAATCTTTAGCCAGTTCCTGGTTTTTACAGTTGGAGGTGATAACCCAGGAAGATCCGCCACTGTTAGAATAGTTGGTTGCACCCTCAGATTTGTCCAGTTTCGGCATATTTGTGATTGCCCACTTTTCTGCCTGATCCTCTTTTCCTGTAACGGTGGCCATGATCCAACAGCCGTTCATGGCCCCTGCAACAGTACCATTATTGATAGACGCAACATACTGATC
>PPYF01031382.1_pt1 | contig 13434 bp, 12 predicted proteins | sample 1559871 | NCBI WGS metagenome assembly PPYF01 (sample SAMN08240021, study PRJNA423297) | Human gut metagenome, whole genome shotgun sequencing project. | reverse complement strand
TACTTTAAGAAGATGGGACTTCCACAGACGTTAACAGATGTTGGAATTGATAAAGAATATTTTGACATTATGGCACAGAAAGCGGCCGATGGATGCAAGGGATCTTTTGTACCATTGAGTAAAGAAGATATTGTAAGTATTTACGAAGCAGCTCTATAATAATGTAGAAAGTAAGCAGCATGGCAGCAAAGAAAGCAGTTATGCTGCTTTTTACATAAAAAATAATAAAATACAAAATAAAATTTTGTTAAATATTGCAATACAAAATAAAATTTTATATAATTTTATTGTCGACAAAAAATAAATAAAAAAACACTTTCTTATTGTGCAGATTCCATGTATAATAAAAAGAAGATATTTTAAGAAAGAGGTGTACGTGGTGTATAAGATTGTCAAGAAGCAGACACTCAACCAGGCAGTTGAGTTAATGGAGATTCATGCTCCTTATGTGGCAAGAAAATGTGAACCGGGACAGTTCATCATTATCCGAGTAGATGAAGATGGAGAAAGGGTTCCTTTAACGATCGCAGATTATGATCGTGAGAAAGAGACAGTAACGATCATTTATCAGGTTGTAGGATATACAACAGAATTGTTAAGCAAGAAAGCAGAAGGAGATTATGTACAGGATTTCGTGGGACCATTAGGTCAGCCAGCTCCTTTGCACAAGTGTGACCGTGTCATCGGTGTAGCCGGTGGTGTAGGTGCAGCTCCATTATATCCACAGCTTCGTAAGTTAGCGAAGATGGGAGTACCAGTTGATGTGATCATTGGTGGTAAGAGTGCAGAATTTGTTATTCTTAAGGAATTATTCGAAGAATTCTGCGATAATGTATATATTGCAACAGATGACGGAAGTCTTGGAACCAAAGGTTTCGTTACAACAGTATTAGAAGACCAGATCAAAGCTGGAGTAAAATACGATGAAGTTATCGCAATCGGGCCACTTATCATGATGAAGAATGTGGTTAAGATCACAAAAGAATATGACATCCCAACTATGGTATCTTTAAATCCGATCATGATCGACGGAACAGGAATGTGCGGTGGATGCCGTGTCAACATTGGTGGAGAAACAAAATTCGCATGTGTTGACGGACCAGATTTTGATGGATTTAAAGTAAACTTTGACGAATGTATGCAGCGTCAGGGTATGTTCAGAGAAGAAGAACATGAATGTAGAATTGGAAGGGGGATGTAAACGATGGCAAATATGAGTCTTAAGAAGGTAGCTATGCCAGAACAGGACCCAAATGTCCGTAATAAGAACTTTGAAGAAGTTGCTCTTGGATATACAAAAGAGATGGCAATGGAAGAAGCAGCTCGTTGCTTAAACTGTAAGAATAAACCTTGTGTTGGAGGATGTCCGGTTAACGTACCAATTCCAGCATTTATCGAGAAAGTAGCAGCAGGAGATTTTGAAGGTGCATACGAAGTGATCACAACAGAGAATGCATTACCTGCAATCTGCGGACGAGTATGTCCACAGGAGAACCAGTGTGAAGGAAAATGTGTCCGTGGTATCAAGGGAGAGCCTGTTGGTATTGGACGTATGGAACGTTTCGTCGCAGACTGGCATATGGCAAACGCCAAAGAAACAGAAGTTAATATTGAGAAGAACGGAATGAAAGTAGCAGTTGTCGGATGTGGACCTGCTGGTATCACATGTGCCGGAGAACTGATCAAGAAAGGTTATGATGTAACAGTCTTTGAAGCATTACATAAACCAGGTGGAGTATTAAGTTATGGTATTCCAGAATTCCGTCTGCCAAAAGATCTGGTAGCAAAAGAGATCGAAAGCGTTCAGAAGTTAGGTGTAGATATTGAAACAAACGTTATCGTTGGACGTTCTATCACAATTGATGAATTAATGGAAGATGGATACAAAGCAGTCTTCGTAGGAAGTGGAGCAGGACTTCCAAGATTTTTAAATATTCCTGGAGAAAACCACTTAGGAGTATATTCTGCAAATGAATTTTTGACTCGTGTAAACTTAATGAAGGGATACAAATTCCCAGAGTGCCCAACTCCAGTCAAAGTTGGTAAGAAAGTAGCAGTCGTAGGTGCTGGTAACGTAGCAATGGATGCTGCCAGAACAGCAAAACGATTAGGTGCAGAAGAAGTTTATATCGTATACCGCCGTAGCGAGGAAGAAGCACCAGCACGTTTAGAAGAATTACATCACGCAAAAGAAGAAGGAATTATCTTCAAATTCTTAAATAACCCAGCTGCGATCAAAGCAGATGAAAACGGATGGGTAAGCAGCATGGAGGTCATTAAACAGGAACTGGGTGAACCAGATGCATCTGGAAGACGTTCTCCACAGCCAATCGAAGGATCTAACTATGATCTTGATGTTGATACAGTCATCATTGCGATCGGACAGAGCCCTAACCCACTGATCCGTCACACAACACCAGGACTTGACACTCAGAAGTGGGGTGGAATCATTGTCAACGAAGAGACAATGGAGACAAGCAAAGATGGTGTGTACGCAGGTGGAGATACAGTAACTGGAGCAGCAACAGTTATCCTTGCCATGGGAGCAGGAAAGAAAGCAGCAGCAGCAATCGATCAGAAATTACAGGGTAAATAAAAGGAGGATTCCAAATGGGAAAAGCAATATTTCAGACTGAGATTATCGAACTGGGAGAACAGGTAGATGCTTTTTTTGAGGAAGGTATGTTTGTATTATTCGGAGACAATGTACCAGATACATTAAAAGATTTCTGTCATTTCATCGATCAGAAGAAGGTAGACGGAACAATCAAAAAAGGAGATAAACTGGTTGTGGATCAGAAAGAATATCTCATCACTGCCGTAGGAGATATTGCCCAGTCTAATTTGGAGACACTGGGACATTTAACCGTTGTCTTCAGTGGAGCGAAAGAAGCAGGCCTTCCTGGAAGTATTTGTGTTGAGGCAAAGCCAATGCCAAAACTTGCGATTGGAAGTAAAATTTCTATCGTAGAAGAGTAGAGATTACAAGAGATATCATGCGGATTGATATCAAGATTATAGAAAAGGAGTTATTGTGAAAGCAGTAATTCCTTTTCTTGTACTTAAAAAGATGTAAAGTGTGGATTGCTATATTTAGAATATTCAGATAATTTTATGCATGTACAGAAAATAATCCATACGTTTTAAAAAAAGTATAAAATAATCTGTTGACATCAAAGAAACTATTTGTTAACATATCTAACAATACAAATCAGATATTAAAATACAAGAAAGCGAGGAAAACAAGAAAATGGGTAAGTTAATTGGTGAAGGAATTACATTTGATGATGTTTTATTAGTACCAGCATTTTCAGAAGTGATTGCGAATGATGTGGATACACGTACACGATTGACAAACAAGATTCAGTTAAATATTCCACTGATGAGTGCCAGTATGGATACTGTTACAAAGCAAGAAAAGAAAAATTACCAATCGTTGATGATGACTTTAATTTAAAAGGATTGATCACGATCAAAGATATTGAGAAACAGATCAAATATCCAAATGCAGCGAAAGATGATCAGGGAAGATTATTATGTGGAGCTGGTGTTGGTATCACAGCAGACGTTTTAGATCGTGTGCAGGCATTAGTGAATGCTCATGTTGACGTTATCGTTGTTGACTCAGCACATGGACATTCTGCAAACGTATTAAGAGTCGTAAGAATGGTCAAAGACAAATTCCCAGATCTTCAGGTGATCGCAGGTAACGTTGCAACAGGAGCAGGAGCAAAAGCACTGATCGAAGCAGGAGCTGACTGTGTGAAGATCGGTATTGGACCTGGATCTATCTGTACAACTCGTGTCGTAGCTGGTATCGGTGTACCACAGATTACAGCGATCATGAGTGCATATGAAGAAGCTAAGAAAGCAGGAATTCCAATTATTGCCGATGGTGGTATCAAATATTCAGGAGAACTTACAAAAGCGATCGCAGCTGGAGCTGATGTATGTATGTTAGGAAGTATGCTTGCAGGATGTGACGAAAGCCCTGGAGACTTTGAATTATACCAGGGAAGAAAATACAAAGTATATCGTGGAATGGGATCCTTAGCAGCTATGGAGAATGGTAGTAAAGACCGTTACTTCCAGACAAACGCTAAGAAGTTAGTTCCAGAAGGTGTCGAAGGACGTGTTGCATATAAAGGAACTGTTGAAGACACAATCTTCCAGATGATGGGTGGTCTTCGTTCTGGAATGGGATATTGTGGAGCAAAAGATATCAAGACATTACAGGAGACAGGAGAATTTGTTAAGATTTCTGCTGCATCCTTAAAAGAAAGTCATCCACATGACATCCATATCACAAAAGAAGCACCAAACTACAGTGTAGAATAAGAGATCAAGAATATACAGAAGCCAGAGTACATAAGAAGATGTATTCTGGTTTCTTTTTGTTGTATGAAAAAGAGTTCATAATCCGATACATTAATTGACAATTATCAATAAAAGTGATTGACTTCTTTAAGAAACAGGAATATCATTAAATTACTTTGGTTATCAAAATAGTAATCAAAAGAGATAAATAAGGAATAAGAAAAGAAATATGAGAAAGGTAAGAAAATGATCTCAAAATTCAGCGTAAAGAAACCGTATACAGTCATTGTAGCGGTTGTACTAGTTATCATTTTAGGAATCGTGTCATTTACAAAGATGACAACAGACTTGCTTCCAAGTATGGAACTGCCATATGCAATCGTTATGACGACATATCAGGGAGCATCTCCGGAGACTGTGGAAACGACAGTTACAAAACCAGTGGAACAATCAATGGCAACGATTTCAAATATCAAAGAAGTTAATTCAATTTCCAGTGAGAATATGTCAATGGTCATTTTGGAATTTGAAGGTGATACGGATATGAATGCAGTATCTCTTGATATGAGAGAGAAGCTTGACATGATCAAAGGCTACTGGCCAGACGAAGTAGGTAATCCAACGATCATGAAATTAAATCCAGATATGATGCCGGTTATGGTAACAGCTATGGATTCTGATAAGTTAAGTAATACGGAATTATCAGAGTTGATCAATGATAAGATTGCACCATCTTTAGAAGCTGTTGACGGAGTCGCATCCGTAAGTAGTACAGGACTTGTAACAGAACAAATCAATGCGATCATCAGCGAGAAGAAGATCGATAAATTAAATGAGAAGATCGAGAAGGCATTGAATGGTCAGTTTGATGAAGCTCAAAATAAGATTGATCAGGCAAGAGCCCAGATGGAATCTGGAAAGAACACATTAGATGCACAGAGAACAAAGGCTAATACTCAGCTTGCGAAAGCTCAGACTGCACTTACGGATGGACAGTTAAGTCTTGCTCAGAAAGAGGTGCAGGTAACGAGTTCAATCACGAATTTGAAGGTGCAGAAACAATCGTTGCAGACATCCCTCAAGACATTAAAAACACAGATCGCCAAGATGGAAGAACAGGCAAAACAAGTTCCGGATGCAGCAACAAAGATGCAGCTTGCGGCTCAGATCGAAGAACTGAAAAAGCAGGAGACAACAGCAAAAAGTTCGATCAAAGCATTGGATAAGAATTTAAAAACATTAAACAATGCATTAAAACAGATCAAAAAAGGAAAGAAAACGATCAATTCTAAACTGACACAGTTTAATGTACAATCAGCAACGGCAACCCAGAAGATGAATGATGGGGAGATCAAACTGGCACAGGGAGAAGCACAGTTGAATTCCAGCCAGCAGCAACTTGATTCCAGCAAAGAGCAGGCAAAAGAAGCTGCAAATATTAAGAATAAGCTGACAGTTGCGAATGTCAAAGCACTGTTAACAGCACAGAACTTTGAGATGCCGGGTGTTGTATTAACAGTCCAGAAACAGAATAATTATTCTACAGCTGATGTAGCAGACAAAGTTGCAGCGAAGATGAAGACACTTACCAAAGAAAATAAAGGATTCCATTATGTTAATATTATGGATCAGGGTGTATACATTGATATGGTGACAGGTTCTGTTATTCAGAATCTGTTAATGGGAGCAATCCTTGCAGTCTTTATCCTATTATTATTTTTGAAAGACGTCAGACCGACGATCGTTATTGCATGCTCCATTCCGTTAAGTGTCATTTTTGCGGTGGTGTTGATGTACTTTACAGGAATTACGCTAAATGTAATCTCCTTGTCGGGACTCGCACTTGGAGTGGGAATGCTTGTGGACAACTCGATCGTGGTTATTGAGAATATCTATCGATTAAGAAAAGAAGGAGTTCCAGTTAAAGAAGCAGCGATCACAGGAGCAAGAGGGGTTGCAGGAGCGATCACATCTTCGACACTAACAACAATTTCTGTATTCCTGCCGATCGTATTCACTACAGGGCTTACAAAACAGCTCTTTGTGGATATGGGACTAACCATCGGTTACTCTCTGGTAGCCAGCCTGATCGTAGCGGTGACATTTGTGCCAATGATGTCAGCTGGAGTACTCAATAAAGTTACACAAAAAGATAGTAAAGTGATCAATAAACTGCAGACATTATACCGTAAAGTTATGACAAGGTTGTTAAATCGTAAGATTATTGTAGTAGCTGTAACACTCGCACTGTTCGCGGGAAGTATTTTTGGAGCAATGAATATTGGAAGTTCTTTAATGCCAAGCATGGACAGCACACAGATGACGATGACGATCAAAATGCCACAGGGATCTTCAATGGAAGAAACAGCATCAATGACAGATACAGTAATGAAGAAAGTAAAAGAGATCAAAGATGTTGATAGTGTAGCAGGAATGATATCCTCTGGCTCTTCCGGAATCTCTTCAATGACATCAGGAGGATCTTCAAATGAAGACCAATCCAGTATGTATGTTTTATTAAAAGAAAAGAAGAAACATACAAACAAAGAGATCAAGAAAGAAATCCTAAAGAAAACAAAGAAATTTGATTGTGAGGTTGAAGTGCAGGAATCCAGTATGGATATGAGTGCACTTGGTGGAAGCGGTATTTCTGTACAGATCAAAGGAAATGATTTAAATAAACTAAGATCTATTGGAAAAGATATTGCCCAGATCGTAGAGGATACGAAAGGAACACAGAACATCTCGAATGGAAGTGAAGAGATAACACCAGATCTTCATGTTGTGGTAGACAAGAAAAAGGCAGTAAAAAATGGTTTAACAGTTGCAACGATCTATCAACAGTTAAGTGAGAAATTAAAAGATGCCAGTGAAGCAACAACACAATGAAAGGTGAGATGGAATCCATTCAGGAAACAACAGGACAGATTGGCCTGATGTTATTGCTGGCAGTAGCATTTATGTATTTGATCATGGTAGCACAGTTCCAGTCACTGAAATCGCCATTTATCATTTTATTTACGATTCCAATGGCATTTACAGGAGGATTCTTAGGACTGCTGATCACTGGAAAAGACTTAAGTGCGATCGCAATGATCGGATTTGTTATGCTTGCAGGTATCATTGTAAATAATGGTATCGTGCTGGTAGATACGATCAATCAGTTAAGAGAATCGGGATACGAATTTGAAGAAGCAATCCTGACAGCAGGTACGATGCGTGTACGCCCGATCTTGATGACAGCCCTTACAACGATCCTTGGATTATCTACAATGGCGATTGGTTTAGGGCAAGGTGCCGAGATGATGCAGCCGATGGCGATCGTTACGATCGGTGGTTTGATTTATGGAACTTTACTAACATTATTAGTGGTTCCATGTATTTATGGACTCTTCAATAGAAGAAAAAAGAAAGCAGAGTAAATCTTACAAAACTATTAAATATGACCGCTTTCCTTTACTTTTAAAAAGAGAAAAGATATAATAGTACAAGAATCATGTCAGAATTGACATGATTCTTTGATATATGGAAGAACCATAAGAGAGAAAAGAAAGAGGATAGATCATTGGAAGGAGCAGACATATGAATCAGAAAAAAGATTATGTTCTGAGATGGATTCCGAAGTATTCTATCATTCCGCTGATCACAGCGTTAGTACTGAATACGTTGGTTTACAGTGGAATCACAGGAACAGGATTTTGGGATCAGGCATTACGATTTGTGTATTCGATCGATCAATCGGCAAACTTATTTCCATCGATTCACTGTTTGGTAAGCTGGTTTTGTTATATTGGGATCAGGCATCAGAAGAAGATTCCAGTGTGGTATCAGAGATTTTCACTTGTTTTTGCAACTTTAGTCTGTATTTCCACGCAGGTAACCAAGCAGCATTATATCATAGATGTGTTTGGCGGGATCATTTTAAGTGAAGTTTGTTATCTGATCGGAAGAAAGACCAATTTGTATCAAGGACTCTGGAAGGTGTTTGAGAAGATCAACCAACGAGTTGGTTTAGAGAGAAGATCTGTGAAATACAAAGGGAAATTATCGGAGATCAAAGGGTAGGAAAGATGAAGAATAAGAAAAAAGTCATCGGTAATACAGTCTTTTTCTTTGCATTATTTGGATTGACTGCATATGCCGTATTGAAAGGAAAGGAACTTTCTGAGCTGGCGGAAGTTCTAAAATCAGTAAAACCTGCATATTATATTGCGGGATTGGTTATGATCGTTGTGTTTGTGTGCTGCGAGTCGTATATTATTTATCGCATGCTACGGCTGCTTCATTACAATGATGTGCCGAAGAGAAATTGCGTCAAATATTCGTTTGTAGGTTTCTTTTTCAGTTGTATTACACCGTCTGCAACTGGCGGACAGCCAATGCAGCTTTACTACATGAACCGCGATAAAGTTGACATATCCGTGGGAACCGTCATTTTGATGATCGTTACCATTTTATATAAATTTGTTCTGGTATTTTTAGGAGCACTGATCTTTTTATTCCGTCATTTTCTTGTGGCAGAATATATTGGGAAGGCAGCATTCTTCTTTTACCTTGGAATGGCATTGAATGTGTTTTGTGTTGCGTTCATGCTGATTCTTGTATTTGAGCCAACGTTAGCATCCAAAATCGTGCTGTGGCTGTTTCAGAAATTAGAAAAGTTCCATATTTTAAAGAAAAAAGAAGAACGTCTTGAAAAACTTCAGAATTCTATGATCGAGTATCATAAAGCAGCAGCAATCATTCAAGGACATCGGATTTTTATTTTTCGGATGTTCGTTGTCACATTGATTCAGAGACTGATCCATTTTTCAATTACATATCTTGTATACAGAGCAATGGGACTTTCTGCATTAGGATTTATTGATGTAGTTGCTTTACAGAGTGTTATTTCAATTTCTGTGGATATGCTTCCGTTGCCAGGCGGAATGGGAATCAGTGAAGGCTTATTTTTAAATATCTTTAAGAAGATTTTTGTTGGCGGATTATTATATCCGGCAATGCTGTTAAGCCGAGGAATCAGTTATTATGCACTGGTATTGATCAGTGCAGTGATGACAGGAGTCGCACATGTTACGATAAAGCGTAAAGAATAGAGGGAAAAAGGTATGATAGGATTTTATAATGCATCTGTAATACTGACATATTTAGGAGTTGTCAGTGCAGTATTTGGAATGTCACAGGCATTCAATGGAAACTTTAAGATCGCAATTTTATGTTTGATGATCTCAGGATTAACAGATATGTATGATGGAACGATCGCAAAGATGATCAAGAGAAGCGAAGACGCCAAGAAGTTTGGAATCGAGATTGATTCTTTATGTGATCTTGTCTGTTTTGGAGTGTATCCGGTTGTGATCGGTTATTGCCTTGGAATGGACCAATGGTATGCAAGGATCATTTATATGTGTTATGTTTTAGGCGGAGTTATTCGTCTGGCATATTTTAATGTTACAGAAGAACAGCGTCAGGCACACAGCAGTTCCAGAAGAAAACATTATCAGGGACTGCCAATTACATCGGTTGCACTGATCATTCCGATCGTATATCAGCTTCGAAGATTCTTTCCAGAAGAATTTCCATACATATATGTTGCAATGTTAGCAGTGATCGCTTTCTTATTTGTATTTGATTTTAAAGTCTTTAAACCAGATAAGAAATGTATGCTTGCATTTGTAGTTATTGGAGCATTGATCGCAGTAAAGATGTTCTTACTGTAAGATGATAGGAGAATCGTAGATGAGATATGCCGATAGAGATGGAAATATTTACGAAGAAGAGAATGGGCAAGATCGTTTGCTTCATTGGATGTATACAACTATGGCAGGACGAGCCAGTCTAAAAATATTAATCAGACCTTGGGTATCCAAACTAGGGGGAGCTTTCTTAAGTTCTCCCATTTCCAAATGTCTGATCAAAGGATTTGTCAAGAATAATCATATTGATATGAGTGAATATGAGAAGAAAAATTACAAATCTTATAATGAATTCTTCTCAAGAAAGATCAAAGAAGGAAAACGTCCATTTCCGGAAGATAAAACAATCTTAGGAAGTCCTTGCGACTGTAAAGTAAGTGTGTATCCAATCGAAGAGAAGACATCTTTTGTTGTAAAGGATACAAGATATACGTTGGATTCATTGATCAGAAACCGCAAGATCGCAAGACATTTTCAGGGCGGTTATGCCGTGATCCTACGCCTGACAGTAGATGATTATCATAGATACTGCTATTTTGATGATGGAATTAAGAGTGAGAATCATAGGATTGATGGAGTTTATCATACCGTCAATCCGATCGCAAATGATCATGTGAAAATCTATAAAGAGAATACCAGAGAATATACATTGATGAAGACAAAACATTTTGGAGATGCACTCCAGATGGAAGTTGGAGCATTGATGGTTGGAAAGATTGTTAATCACGATGGAGCCGGATCTATGAGGCGCGGGATTGAGAAAGGATATTTTCAGTTTGGAGGTTCAACGATCATTTTATTATTAGAAAAGGATAAGGTTGAGATCAGAGAAGAACTGTTAGAACGTACCAAGAACCAGTGTGAGACAAAGATCAGGCAGGGTGAGATGATCGGGAAAGCATTGGTATGACCTTAAAATAAATATTGACAGAGTGGTCATATATGGCTATACTAAGTTCATAAGTTGAAGGAGCAACGAATTTTCGTTGCTCCTTTTTTGCATTTTAGAAATGAAAATAAGATCAGAGAGGAGAGATAGTATATGTTAAGTAAGATCATATCTGATGTGGATGCTTTTGTATGGGGACCAGTGATGCTGGTGCTTCTCGTGGGAACAGGAATCCTTTTAACAATTCGATGCAATTTCCTAACCTGGAGAAACCTTCATTGGGCGATTAAAAAGACATTAAGTAAAGAATCCAGAACAAAAAACAGAGGAGAGGGTGATGTATCACCATTTTCAGCATTGACAACAGCACTGGCGGCAACGATCGGAACTGGAAATATCGTAGGAGTAGCGACAGCAATGGTTTCAGGAGGTGCTGGAGCATTGGTGTGGATGTGGATTTCTGCATGTTTTGGATTATCATCTAAATTTTCAGAATGTATGTTGGCGATCAAATACAGAGAAGTTAATGAAAAGGGCGAGATGTCCGGTGGACCAATGTATACAATGAAAAAGGCACTCAAGAACAAAAAGCTTGGAGCCGCACTTGGATGGCTGTTTGCATTATTTGCCGTGATCGCATCCTTTGGAATTGGAAATATGACACAGGGAAATTCAATTTCAACAGCAGTTCATGAGACATTTGGAGTATCGGTTAGTACTGTTGGAGCAGTGATCACTATTTTAGCCTTACTGATCATCATCGGTGGAATAAAAACGATATCAAAAGTATCTTCTGTCGTAGTTCCAGTGATGGCAATCTTTTATGTGATCGCAGGAGTCATCGTCATTCTTGGGAATATCAGTAATCTTCCAGCAGGACTTTCTATGATCTTTCATATGGCATTTAGTGTGAAAGCGGTTGGTGGGGCTCTTTGTGGAAATATCGTCGCATCTATGATGAATGCAGCACGTTACGGAGTTGCCAGAGGATGTTTTTCAAATGAAGCTGGAATGGGATCTGCAGCGATTACAGCGGCAGCAGCAACAACAGATCATCCGGTTCGGCAGGCATATATCAATATGACAGGAACTTTCTGGGATACGATCGTTGTCTGTACGATCACAGGTCTTGCGATCGCAAGCTCCGGAGTGCTCGGACAGATCGATCCGGCAACAGGAGAGATGTACATAGGTTCTGCATTAACGATTGCGGCATTTTCCACAGTTCTTGGAAAAGTTGGAGGATATCTGGTAACGATCGGAATTGCACTTTTTGCATTTTCCACAATTCTTGGATGGGAGTATCATGGAGAAAAGGCGTTTGAGTATCTGATGGGAACTCATAAGTTCAACATGATCTACCGAATTATCTTTTCTCTGGTAGCTTATGTCGGGGCAACACAGACATTGGAGCTTGTATGGAACTTCTCAGATATTGCAAATGCATTGATGGCAATCCCAAATCTGATCTGTATGCTGTTATTAAGCGGTGAGATCGCAAAAGATGTGAAAGAATTTCAGAAGACCATAGAAGAAGAGAAAGCGGGAAAATAGATATAAGATAACTTAGAAAAAGAGATCATCCAAGCAAAATCTCTTTTATTCAGAGTGAAAATAGATTATGATAAGATTAAGTACTTGATCAAAGAAAGTAATTGGAGGATGTAAAATGTCATATGAAATGAAGCTGGAACAAGGCTTGTCACAGCAATTAAATCAGTTTCAGGTACAATCATTAAAGATCTTATCGTTTGATAATTATGAACTTGAGAAGTTTTTGCAGGATGAATATGCAGAAAATCCATTGATGGAACATAAGGAATCTGGAAAGGAATTCTTTACATTGCATGGAAATGCAGGCGGATATCAGGATATTGAGCAAAGTGATATTGAAGATAAGAAAATCGAAGATCCCGAAGCCTTCTTTATGGAACAGTTAAATGCAAAAGATTATACAAAGAAAGAGTGGAATGTTATGAAATACATGGCACAATGCCTAGAGGAATCCGGGCTTTTGCTTGTTTCCACAAAAGAGATCAGTCACAAGCTTGGAATTGAAGAAAAAGATTGTGAAAGGCTTTTAGATCATCTCAAGCAATTAGAACCAGCAGGTGTATTTGCAGAAAGTGTATCGGAATGTCTCCTTCTTCAGCTTGAAAGAGAAGGAATATTAAATGATGACCTGCGATATATCGTAGAAAATCACCTGGAAGATATCGCAATGGGACATTTATCGACTGTTTCAAGAGCACTTGATATTAAGACATCACAGGTAAGAAAGTATATTTTTAAAATTCAAGAATTAAATCCAAGACCATTAAGTGGATATACAGGGGGAACCGATCAGTATATCGTCCCAGACATTTTAATGGAAAAAGATGGAGAAGAACTAAAGATTCGTTTAAATGATGACTGGATCGGTGATTATTCAATCAATGATTATTATGTCAAAATGATGGAACAGGCAGAAGATTCTGAGCTAAAAGAATATTTCAGAAAGAAATATGAGAGATGTCGTTTTATCATTACAAG
>PPYF01114951.1_pt1 | contig 13435 bp, 13 predicted proteins | sample 1559871 | NCBI WGS metagenome assembly PPYF01 (sample SAMN08240021, study PRJNA423297) | Human gut metagenome, whole genome shotgun sequencing project. | reverse complement strand
CCATCGGCCCCCTCATCATGATGAAGTTCGTGGTCAAGACCTGCCAGAAGCACGGCCTCAAGAGCATCGTCTCCATGAATCCCATTATGATCGACGGTACCGGCATGTGCGGCGGCTGCCGCCTGACCGTGGGCGGCGAGACCAAGTTTGCCTGCGTAGACGGCCCCGACTTCGACGGCGACCTCGTGGATTTCGACGAGGCCATGGCCCGCGGCACCATGTACCGCCCCTTTGAGGCCAAGGCCCGCGAAAAGGCCTGCAACCTGTTCAAGACTCAGGAGGGAATGTAAGATGGCTTTCAATATGGACCCCAAAAAGTGCCCCATGCCCACTCAGGACCCCAACGTCCGCAACAAGAATTTTGAGGAAGTAGCTTTGGGCTACACCGCCGAAATGGCCGTGAACGAGGCCAAGCGCTGCATCCACTGCAAGAATAAGCCCTGCCAGACCGGCTGCCCCGTCGGCATCGACATCCCCGAGTTCATCGGCCATGTGGCCGAGGGCGACTTCGAGGCCGCCTATCAGGTCATCAACCGCTCCTCCTCCCTGCCCGCCGTCTGCGGCCGCGTCTGCCCGCAGGAGAGCCAGTGCGAGGGCAAGTGCACCCGCGGCATCAAGAATGAGCCGGTGGGCATCGGCCGTCTGGAGCGCTTCGTGGCCGACTGGCACCGCGAGAACGTCCACACTGCTCCCATCGTGCCTGCACCCAACGGCCACAAGGTCGCCATCATCGGCGCAGGCCCTGCCGGCCTGACCGCTGCCGGTGATCTGGCCAAGCTGGGCTACAAGGTCACGGTCTACGAGGCCCTGCACGTGGCTGGCGGCGTGCTGATGTACGGCATTCCCGAGTTCCGTCTGCCCAAGGCCATCGTCCAGCAGGAGATCGACGGCCTCCGGAAGATGGGCGTCGATTTCGAGTGCAACATGGTCATCGGCAAGGTGCTGACCATCGACGAACTGATGGGCGAGTACGGCTACGAGGCCGTCTTCGTGGGTTCCGGTGCCGGTCTGCCCCGCTTCATGGGCATCCCCGGCGAGAGCCTGAAGGGCGTCTACTCCGCCAACGAGTTCCTCACCCGCTCCAACCTGATGAAGGCTTATCTCCCCACCAGCAAGACCCCCATCCGCACCGGCAAAAAGGTGGCGGTCGTGGGCGGCGGCAATGTGGCAATGGACGCTGCCCGCAGCGCCCTCCGTCTGGGTGCTGAGACGGTCTACATCGTCTACCGCCGCGGCATGGCCGAGCTGCCTGCCCGTAAGGAGGAGGTCGAGCACGCCGAGGAGGAGGGCATCATCTTCAAGACCCTCTGCAACCCCGTGGAGATCCTGCCCGGCGAGGACGGCTTCGTCAGAGCCATCACCTGCATCGAGATGGAGCTGGGTGAGCCGGATGCCTCCGGCCGTCGCCGCCCCATTGAGAAGAAGGGCAGCGAGTTCACCATGGACGTGGACACCGTCATCATGAGTCTGGGCACCAGCCCCAATCCTCTCATCCGCTCCACCACGCCGGGCCTCGAGACCAACCGGCACGGCTGCATCGTCACCGAGGGCGACGAGGGCAAGACCAGCCGCGAGGGCGTGTATGCCGGCGGCGACGCCGTCACCGGCGCAGCCACCGTCATCAAGGCCATGGGCGCAGGCAAGGCTGCCGCCAAGGCCATCGATGAGTATATCCGGAACAAGTAATTTCAGATAACCAAAAAGCAGGGCATCCCGGCGGGATGCCCTGCTTTTTATTGATAAAATTTCGCCGCCTCGCTGTTTTCCAGCGTCAGCAGGCGCATTTTCTTTTCCACCCCGCCTGCATAGCCGGTCAGGCTGCCGCCGCTGCCCACCACCCGGTGGCAGGGCACGATGAGGGAGACGGGGTTGTGCCCCACAGCGCCGCCCACCGCCTGTGCCGAGACGCGCTTTCCGCTTTGCTCGGCCAGCCGCCCCGCCAGCGCGCCGTAGGTCGTGGTCTGGCCGTAAGGGATCTTCCGCAGCAGCGCCCACACCGCCTGCCGGAAGTCCGAGCCGACGAGATGGAGCTTCGGCGTGAAGTCCGGCTCCCGACCCGAAAAATAGACATCCAGCCAGCGGCAGGCGGCGTCCAGCGCCGGTGTCATCTTCTCTTCATGACCCGGAGCAAGTTTTGCCGCAAAGTATTTCTGCGTCTCGAACCACAGCCCGGTCAGGCCCTCTTCGTCCGCTGCCAGCAGGATCCCCCCCAGCGGCGAATCATAGTGCATCGTGTACATCATCGCAGCTTACCCTGCCTTCTTTCGTTTCGCGGGCGCGTGATCTTTCAGGCCCGGCACCGCGCCGCCTGCCGCTGCCCAGAGATAGAGGCTCGCCACGCTGCAATAGGGGCTGAACCGGCGGCGGTACTTTTCGAACAGCTTCCGCTCGATTTTCCGGTGATGGTACACCATCCGCAGGCCCCGCTGGATCGCAAGGTCGTCGTAGCTGAACACGTTGGGCCGCTGCATACAGAAGAGCAGTATCATCTCCGCCGTCCAGACGCCGACCCCCTTCAGACCTCTTAGCTCCCGGATTGCCTCGTCATCGGGCTTTTCCCAGATGCCGTCAAGGTCAAATTCCCCGCTCTCGATCTTCCGGGCAAAGTCGATAATGTACTCAGCTTTACGGAAGGTCATGCCGAAGCTCTGCATTTTCTCCACACCTGCCCCGAGGACGGCGGCAGCATCCACCGTCCCCAGCTCGTCCCGCATCCGCTTCCAGATGGTGGCCTGTGCCTTGGTGGAGATCTGCTGGCCGACGATGTGGTGTACCACCGCTGAAAAGAGGTCGGCATCCACCTCCCGCTCAATGTGCCCCACCTGCGCAATGACCGCCGCCATCCGCTCGTCCCTGCGGCTCAGGTATCCCGTCTCTGCTTCGCCGTATTGGAAATGCATATGGACGCCCCCTTCGTGCTACAACTTTTTGTTTGAGTTTCAGTTGTCGATTTGATTATAGCAGAAAATGAGCGTATCCGCAACACAAAAACCGCCCGCTGCACAGAGTTATGCCGTACAGCGAGCGGGTCATCTTTTCCGCGGGGAGGAATGGGATGTGGTGCAAATATAGAGAAAATCAGCCGAAAATACAGCTCCCCGCATGAGAGACCTGAGATCAAGCGCCGTGCGTGGCGCGGGTACGCTTTTCGGCCAGCGTCCTGAGCAGGACACTCACCACAGCAAAACCGATGGCCATACCGAAGATAGCGCGGATGGTAGAGAGGAAATAGAGCTTGGCATTGAGCATATCGCCCGAGAAGACATAGAGCATCGTGTAGTAGAGGCTGCCACCGGGAATCATGGGCACGGTGGCGGGCATCTGGAGCACGACGGTAGGGACCTTGATGCGCCGGGCCAGAACTGCGGCCATTAGGCTGCAAAACATGGCCGACGCCATATTGCCTGCGAAGTCCCCGGCCAGCGCGTTCACAGCCAGATAGACGGCCCACGACAAGCCAGCATTGAGGGCGATGAGCACCATGTACTTTTTGCGCACACCGAAGACAATGGAGAAGCCGAGGCCTCCCAGCGCACCAGCTAATATCTGCCCCATCACAGCACCCCCTCTGCAAGGACGGTCGCAAGCAGGAAGCCGCCCGCAATGCTGGCCGCAATGAGCAGGGATTCCACAAACCGGAACAGACCTGTGATGCTCTCGCCCAGCAGCATATCCCGCATCGCGTAGGTAATGGGGATGCCGGGAATGGTCAGCATGATGCATCCGATGAGAATTTTGTCCAGATGGACACCGATGCCCACCCGGACGAGGATACAGCCCAGAAAGCCCGTCACGATGGAACAGACCAGATAAAACAGCAGCTGGTTCTCCTTTTTGTAGATGCCTTTCCGATCCATCCAGTTGATGAAACAGGCGAGGATGATCGTCGCCGGGACATCGGCCAGTCTGCCGCCGAAGAAGACAGTGAAGCTTCCCGCCGCCAGCATCGCGCCGATGTAGCTGATCCACGCCGCCTCCGGCTTCGGGTACTTGATGGCCTCTATACGGGAAATGATGTCCTGCGGCGGAGGGCAGGTGGCGCAAATTTCGCGGGAGAGGGCATTCAACTGTTCTACCCGGTCGAGGTTGGTGGCATAGCCTCCGGCGATGCGCCGGGCCTTGACGATCTCGTCGCCGTCCGGCGTGCGTGCCGTGACCTCAATAAGGGAGGTAATAGTAAACACACCCACCTTATGCATCCCATAGGCGTGGAGGATGCGGGTGATGGTGTCCTCCACCCGCGTCACCTCGCCGCCTGCTAGAAGCAGGGCTTTTCCCATATCAAGGCTGGCATCGACCAGCTGTTCTTCCGGTGTTCTCATCTTGCGTACTCTTTCGTGTGTTACTTGTTGTGGCTGTTCCTATCAGCTATTATAAACATTCATATCCACCTTGTCCAGTTGACGAGCGATGAGCGCAGGTGTTGCCCAGAGGCAGGGTGAAGCCATAGATGTTCTCGGGGACACCCAGCTTCTCGCCGGCAACCTTGATGGGCAGAGTGGCGGCAGAAGAAGTGGTGGTGACAGCAACGATCATATACCCCAATAAGCAGCAAGAGCTCGTTTCTCGGCTGGAGGAACTGGCAGACGTACAGGTCGGAAACGACTGCTCAAATTTGATGTCACTTGGCCAACTTGAAATAGGATGATGTCACAAGCCACATTTTGATGTCATGATGTCACAAAATCCCCGGAAAGTTTCGATTTCTCGTTACTTTCCGGGGCTTTCAAATTATTCTCCGATAATAAACCGTGCTACCATTTCCCTGCACATCCAGCAGGTGCTTTTTGCCGCAGGTGATGTCATTTTTTCAAGCTTCATCATTTTTCATTCGTAGGCACGTTTTATTTTCTCATATTCCATTATTCGAGCTCGGTAAGTTCGAATTCTTACTAAACAAATTTGTTTAGTAAGGCTATTCTTGAATGTTCACTTTTTCATGAGATTGCTGTGCTAGATGTGGCTTTCTGATTTTTTAGTATCAGGATAGTATCACACAACCAACGGGATCTCTGTGAGTATTATAACGTATTTACGTTCAGGATGCAACTGTCTTTTAAAACCACTGCTGTATTCAAAACGGTCATCCTTACGATGCCCTATACTGCTTTTCATCATAATATTTTTTCATGCCTTCAAGAAGACCTTCTAAAAACAGTACTGTTTGCTCTTTAATATTCCACAGTTCATCAATGCTATAGTCTCTGCCACATTCAGCAAAAGATAGTGTTCCGTGCGCTAAATCGTTACGTTTTTCCTTCACCGTTCCAAGAACTGTCCCTCCATGGCTTCCTTCCTTGGCTCTAAAGTGTATACCATGCTCACTACAGACATTTCGAATTTGTTGCGCGTCTAGGTTTCCACTAATATCTGTCGCCTTTCTATCCAACTCAATTATTTCCCCTGTAAGTATTGAATTCACGATTTCAAGCGCTTTTCCTTTATACGAATTATAATGTGCTTGCTGGTCATACACTTGCCTAAATTTATAAGAAAACCAAATATCTTTTATTTCGCTACATACCCCAGCATACGTCAATCCTTCCTGCCTCACTCTGTCATATATTTCAAGAATTCCTCCCATAACGGTAGATTCAACCAAATTATAAATCATCAAGAGCGTATTTGCCTTAAGGATTTTAATGAAATTATCATTATAATAATGCTGTGCATTCTCTGTTCTTTGAAATGATTCACTATCCAATTCTTTAAGAGCCTCGAAATAAAGGTTTATTTCTTCAACACGTTCATTGAACATATCATAAATAGCTTGCATTATTCCATACCTGTAAGAAGCATTTTTTTGACATAGAGAATTCTTCCGCTTACTCTCGCTGGCGAATTACTTGCATGTGTTGTTGTGTGAATTTTAAATTCTTTAGAATCAAGCCATTTCATTGATGCCGGTTGTAATTCAGGATTTTCACGCAATGCTAATGCCACTCCAACAGCAATTGCTTCAAAACGCACCCGGGGCGTAGATTTTGCGTTAGCTGATTTTGCAAATCCATATGGAAAATATTTTTTTACAAATTTCATTGTCCTGTCAAATTCTTCTTTCATTTTATCCTTTTCGAAGGAATCTTTCACATCCTCAATATATTTGTCCAAAAAAGTATCTACTCTATGTGTAAACTGCTCGTAACGATTTAAAAAGGCAAAAAACCTAATAACAAGTTCCAATTGTTCATATCTCTTGCTCATAGTTTCGCTGATAGGACATACTTCCTTAAATACCGGATCTTTCGTGCATTCCATTAGGAAATCCATAAATGGTCCTCTAAAGCTTCCTCTACGAATTTCACTTGGATTTGCTTCTCTTCCAGTGGTATTTATTCTATTAAATATCTCCTGTCGAATTTCCAACGTAGTATCATCGGATAAAACGATTATTCTCATATTCGTCTTATCATATTTTTTTCGAAAATACGCCGGCACATCTTCGTATGAAAAACCGTTGAGTGATGTCAGCTTCTTTAAACCACCTAGAACCAAATCTCCTGACATAAACTCTTCCATGGCCTGAGTCCTTTGGGCACCATCAATTATCTCGCATCTTCCATCTTCCGTATCCGAAAAAAACATCAATGGGATAGGAAGTCCTAGCAGTATAGATTCAATAAATCTATTTTTATCTTCCTCATTCCAAATATATTGTCTTTGGTACTCATCTGGTATATAAAACTCATCATTTCTAAATTGCTGGATCAAGAAGTCTATCGTATAGTCTCTCGTATTGTAATCAATTTCTTTTCTTAACGAACGAATTTGTTCTTCAGCTGCCACTTTCTTCTCATCGTCAATCGCTTGTTTATGAGTCGACATCATATTACACCTCTCTCACTCAAATGATTCATAATGCTCAAGCCAATAGCACGCCCAAGCTCTACCGGAACTGCATTTCCAATATGCACACCAATACTTCGATTTGTCTCTGGATGATCTGGATCCAAAAATTGATAATCACTTGGAAAAGACTGTAATAATGCACCTTCTCTCATTGAAAGTGCTCTATTCTGTTCCGGATGTCCAAACCTACCATTTCCATAACCATAGTACTGTGTTGTAATTGTAGGCGATGGCTTATCCCATTCCATTCTTCCATATACTGCTCTATAGCTTTTCCCAGAGTCTTTCTTATGGCAAGGGAGTTTCAGCTCATCATCCCAATCTTCCCATGTTCCCCCTGGTTTTGACTGTACTATTCTCCGTTTATTCATTTTTGACAATTTACTTGCTCTATGAAGCGGGTCTTTCTCATCTACACCACCATCTTCCAAATATGGTAAATTTTCGATTGCATCTCTGACTGTCCGGTAATTCGTTTCATTATATTGACGATCAATCAACTTTATCTTTCCGTATTTTGATGCTAGTAGTACCAATCTTTTTCGATTTTGAGGAACGCCAAAGTCTGCGCAATTTACTATCTCCCATGTTAAATAGTACTTTAAATGACGTAGTTCCTCCAAAAAATCGGAAAAGACTTTTTCATGCGACAACTGCGGAACATTTTCCATTGAAACAACTTCTGGTTGAACCTCTTTAATGAGATTTGAGAAATAATATAATAGTTTCCATTTCTCGTCTTTTCTTCCGTGCTTATTATATCTTAATGAATATGTTGAAAAAGGCTGGCAAGGAGCACACCCCACCAATATTTTAACTGTAGTATTAGGAGGATAATAACCTTCTAATTCATTTCCTGTTAACTGAGTTATATCTTTCAAAACAAACTTGGCAGTGTTATTTTTTTCATAAGCATATTTGCATGAATTTTCAACATCAAAACCAGCAACAACAGGAACTCCTGCTAATTGCAGTCCATGAGTCAACCCACCAACTCCACAAAACAAATCTATTGCCGATATCGGCATAATGCACCTTCCTCTCTAAAAACAGCACTGCCGATGCTTAATCCAGCTTTATTTGGCGTCAAATTCAATTCTTAAACTCGGATCACTCTCCGCTTCAAGAACAATCTTGTTATATCGAACGATGATTTCTGAAAGAGTTGAATTGCGCTTTGTTTCATCAAAAAGGCTATGTTCGTATATATTCGACGATAAAAATTGCTGAACATCCCATACTTCCACACGGCCAGCCAATCCAGCATCCTCTGCCAAATTCAAAGCTGTATGAACTCGCTCAAAAATCGTTATAATTACCGGGTGGCATCCTGCTCGCAAATTAGCTTTACACTTTTCTATCAACAGCGCTCCCGGCATAGTCGTACAATGCACAATTGTATTGTGAATTACGAAATCACCATTTCTGTCTGTCGGTGCATCAGCTACAGAAGCTCCATGGATTTCAAATGAGCCCTCCGGCATAACCATACACAATTTAGCTGCCACCAAATGTTGCAGCACCGTTCCAAGGTACTGCGTTCCGGGGTTTTGTCTCTGTCGCTTCTTTGCCTGTTCAAATAATTCATCTAAATTTGCACCAATTGTCTTTGATGCATCCGCTGTTAATATAAATGGCTGATTTCTAAAATATTCTCGAATCTGCTCTGCCCAAAATTCTTCTACGGCAGCGAGATCAACGGCTTCTTCTTTATGCCACTCATTGAGGAAGTCAACATATTTTATCATAAGACCCATGCTGCCTCTGCTTGTTCTTCCTCCCTCTGCAGACAACTGTTGTGTAATCCCATGTTCTTTCAAGATTTTCTTTAAATTTGCCCCACCAAGTCCAGCTACCTGCCCTTTACTGCTTGTCTGAAAATCATCAGAATTTAACGGAAATTCTTTATCCCGAACAAGACGAGTAAACTGTATTACAAGTGACAGTGATCCCTTCGTGGCAATATTATTTTGTGTTTGAAATTCTCTCAATCTATCTTCTGCACTTTTCATTGATATACTGCCTCCGCAATCTTAGCTAAAAACCGCTTTCCCAAAAATTCAGCAACCGGTTTTGCCACTGCATCCCCCATCGCCTTATATCCATCGTTTTGGCTTCCCGGTAATTTAAAGCTATCTGGTGCTCCCATAAGACGTGCCGTTTCACGTACTGTTAACAGTCTAGCATGTGCTGTTCCATCTTTTTTTACCACCAAATATTGCTTACTGCTTCCACCTTCTGGTGTTCGAAGACATCCCGCAATTCCATCAAATCGAAGTTCCAGTTGTTGTTTTCCATTGCGAGTGCGCCTATATCCAGTAGCATACACTGTATCTAACATATCAAGTTTTTGTTGATGCCTTGGAGGCACTAATCTTAGCGCTTCATCTTTATCGAATTGAGTTTGTTCTTCCACAACATCTTTAAGCGTCATTTTTCTTCGAGCGGGTTTCTCTGTATACCACCAAATCCAGTCCGGAAGATTTTTCCCAAGCTTTACCGCCACTTTATTATGAAGCCAGCAAGGTTCATTCCGAACTATTTCTTCCGGAATCTCGCATTCCTTTTGAACCGCTATGACAAAAACCCTCGGTCTTGATTGCGGCACAAAATGAGATGCATTTAATACGATTGCTCCACAACGGTATCCACGCTCCACTAATGACATATGGAGAGCCCTATAATTGTCTCCACCATTAGTTGACAGCAATCCTAGAACATTCTCCAACAGTAAAATTTTGGGCTTATTAGGCATTTCATCTAAAACACGTAGCCATTCCCATACCAATCCACTACGTGATGCATGAATTCCACCTAAAGATCCTGCTAAAGACAAATCTTGGCACGGAAAGCTTGCCCACGAGAGATTCGCAAATGGAAGATTTTTCCCATTTATATTTTTTATATCATCAAGTTTAAAATAACCATCACCAAAATTCTCTTTGTATACGGCTGCCTTCTGTTCACTAATATCATTAGCCCAAATCGGTTTGAACATACCTTTCAAACCATATGCTACCAATCCACTCCCCGCAAAGAATTCGTGCATTGTCCAAGGAGCATTTGATAAATCCACAAGGTTATTTTGAAAGCAGGAGCTCTGATTCATTTTCCTTCCTCCTGTTATCGTTCGTACAGCATGCTGTAATAGTTAAACTCTCTCAGTATTGATTATATTATTTTTTATTTAACACGTCAAGTCCACGCAAAACCATTTATCGTCATTTTTGCAAACAATTTGCTGTGAGCGTTTTAATTATCTGACTTTCCATATAGCAGACCCCCGCCAATATCCGCTGGCGGGGGTCTGCTATCCTATCTTACAGTTCTACGCTGTTCTGTCTGTTCTTCTTCTGGCTTCTATCCGCGGTCTGCTCCTGCTCCCTCATGAGCCCAATGACCTGCTGCATCTTTTCGGCACCGAAATAGTTCCACACTCGCCTGAAATCACGTTTCATCGCATAGAGCTGAGAGTTTTCAGCCAGCGGCATGGCCTTCTTCTCCCGATAGCTCTTGGCGGTCTCAAATGTGGCTGCTTCTGGCACCCATTCTTCTGGCCGCTGGGAGTACTGCGCTGACAGGTTTTCCAGCCCCTCCATGATGGGAGCCAGCTTGTTCAGCTCCCGGCTCTGCTTCTGGTAGGTCAGCTCCGCTTTCTGTACCCGCTGTTCAGCGGCTTCTACGGCTGTCTGCGCTGTTTCCAGCTGTTCCTGCATCTCGGTCAGGTCGGTCTGGCACTCCTGCTTGGCAGTTTCCAGAGCCGCCACCTCTTTACTACGCTCCTGCTTCTTGAAGTCCAGCACTGACAGATGTTCTTCGTGGGTGCCTTTCTGTTCCCACTCGATGCCGTGCCGCTCCATCACGGCAGCAAGCTGCTCTTTCTCGGTGTTGATCCACTGGTTCAGCTCAGATTCTCGCTTGGAGCCGCCTACAAAGCCCAAGGCCTTCAGAGCCTGCTTCAGGGAGACCTTGGTGTCCAGTCCTTTGCCTTTCCAGCCGGACACATACGGCACGAAGTCGATGTGCAGATGGGGCGTAGCTTCATCCATGTGGAGGAACGCTCCGAACACCCGCAGTGTCGGGTTCCGCTCTTGGAAGCCCTGCATATACTCGTCCAGCAGTTCCTTTGCCAGTGCGCCGTTCTCGGTCAGGACGCCCATATCATCTTTGTTGCCGATCTGGACGATCAACTCATGGAAGAGCTTTTCCTGCTTGCCTGTCCGCAGGTGCTCATAGTAGTCGGTGATACAGCGGTCCTTGCGCTTCTGCTTGGCATTGTAACGCTTCACTGCCTCGTCAAACAGTTCGTGGTACACCTTCTGAATCGGCTCATCCCGGTACACGACATTCAGGCTGCTGCGCTTCGGGTCTACGTTTTCAGCGGTGAAACTTCTCCGGTTATGGTTGAGGGAGCCGGAGCCCCGCATTGCGGAAATGGTTCTTTTCAATCGCACGTCCTTTCTCTGTGGAAGTAACTGGTGCCGGACACGGCAAAGGCTTTGTTACTTTCGTCGAAAGTAACGCAAAAGCACTTTTGACAGACGTTCCGTCCATCAAAAGATGCCTTTGCGCCCTGCCGGAGGCTTTCGTCTGCGGACGGGGTTTCGCTGCACCTCACCGCTGCTCTGTCCAACACCACCTTCCTGCGTGATTGCATTCACAGGAGCGTGACACGCTCCTGTCCTCTGCCAATAGAGGAACTCACCAGCGGAAGCTTTCTGGCACGCCTCGTCTGTCCAGATACTCCTGCCGAGCCTGCTCCCGCTGTTCCTCGGTGGGTGCTGTCTTGTACTATTGTGACGGTATTTTACATAGTAGCAAAAATACCGTCACAACCGTCACGAATCGTCACGCCCCAGAATTTTCCAGCGTCAATTTGACCACCCTGCCCTCATGGGTGCGCCTGCTTTCGCACCGAATCCAATAGTCGTTGTAGAGCCTGTCGGCACTCACGTTCAGCTTCCGGGTCAGGATGTTTGCCTGTATGCTTACACCAGACAGACGTTCCAGCAGCTCCGTGGGCGTACCACTCCACTCCGGCTGTTCCGGGGTGAGCACCTTTGCCACCGCTTCCAGAAGCGGGTCGGGCGGCAGCTTCCAGAGTTCCGTTTCGGCTCCCTGAAACTCCCAGACGCAGCGTTCCCGGTTGAACTCCAACGTCAACTCTTGGTCCGGTTGGTCACGCCCCACGATGTCCAGCAGAGCGGTATTATCTGTACGCCGCTTCTTCTGCATGATGAACGCTCCATCCGCTGCACCCAGCAGGCCGTTGGTGCCAGAGATCATATCAAAGCTGTCCTCGGGTGGATACACCGTGTCGTACAGTTCGGTCATTGATACCGTGTTCAGCCCGAAATTGTTTGACTTTTTCGCGGCTTGCAGATTGATTTGCTTGTCCGAATTTGTTATAATATTGGTGTTGATTTTTGAGGACGACTGTACCGCATCTGCGCCAACAGATGCACCCGGTACGGTCGTTTTTCTATTGTCCGTCATTCGCATTCCTCCTTAAGTCCGTTCAACGTCAGAGCCACCATTTGCAGGGTCTCCAGCAAGTCCGGCGGAACTTCTTCATCCACGGCCAGCCGCTGCAATTCCTGATAGATTAGCTTCATCTGGTCTCGCAAGGCTTTGTAGACCCTTGGGTTGCCTACCACGGTGATCTCCCGGTCGGTCAAGCGGCGGATGATATACTCCTGTTTGGTCAGCCCGGAGAGCTTTACTTTGGCTTCCAGAACCTCGTCCTCTTCCGGGGACATTCGGAAGGCTACCACCTTGTTCCGCCAGCGGCCTTGCTGGTCGAGTACTCGTTCCATCTTCATCCATCCTTTCGCTCCATGTCCAGCTTCTGCGCCATCTCCTGCTGCTTTGAGGGGAAGAGGTGGGCGTACTTATAGGTGATGTCCACGCTCTCATGCCCCACCCGGTCTGCAATTGCCAGAGCCGAGAAGCCCATCTCGATCAACAGTGATACATGGGAGTGCCGCAAGTCGTGGATTCGTATCCGCTTCACCCCGGCCTCCTTGGCTCCCCTGTCCATCTCGTGGTGCAGGTAGCTCTTGGTCACCTCAAAGATCCGCTGGTCTGGCTGGACTTTGTAGAGGGATTTCAGATAGTCTCTGATCTCGTCCGTCAGAAACTGCGGCATCTGGATGACCCGGACGCTCTTGGGTGTTTTCGGGTCAGTGATCACATCCCGGCCTTTCAGCCTTTGATAGGATTTGGTGATGGAGAGCAGCCCCTTGTCCAAGTCGAAATCTGCCGGAGTCAGAGCCAGTAGCTCGCCCTCCCGGATGCCGCACCAGTAGAGGACCTCAAAAGCGTAATAGGATTGCGGCTTGTCCATCATGACCTCTGCGAATTTGAGGTACTCTTCTTTTGTCCAGAAAAGCATTTCCTTGTGCTTTTCCGACCCCATGCACCCGGCTGTGGCCGCTGCGTTTGATTTCAGCCCGTAGAACCGGACGGCGTGATTCAGAATGGCACTGAGTTGTCCATGCAGCGTCTTGAGGTAGGTCGGCGAGTAGGCCTTGCCGTTTTTGTCCCGGTAGTTCAGCATCTCGTTCTGCCATGCGATCACATCCCG
>PPYF01370810.1_pt1 | contig 13437 bp, 11 predicted proteins | sample 1559871 | NCBI WGS metagenome assembly PPYF01 (sample SAMN08240021, study PRJNA423297) | Human gut metagenome, whole genome shotgun sequencing project. | reverse complement strand
GCGTTGCGCTACTGCTCGAAACGCCGCTGGTCAGAGTAATCGATGGGAAAAACGCTGCTCGCGCCACCCCGATATTGACATCTGCCGCACGGAGCTGATGCTCAGCCTCCATAATGTCCGGGCGCTGAAGCAGGATCGTGGAAGAGAGATTCGCCGGCAGCAGCAGCGGGTGGACCGACTCGGCAGAGGATACGCTGGCGCTTAACGGGGTACTGTAGTTACCCAACAACTGCTGGAGCGTATGGTTAGCCTGCGCCAGTTCGCCTTCACGCTGAGCGATATCGGCGCGGGTGCTTTCAATCACCCCGCGCGCCTGTTCCAGCGCCAGCACGTTGGTACTGCCAGTCACCAGTTGCTGTTCCACAAAGGCATAGGACTGCTGATAGTTTTTCAGCGTTTCTTTGGCAATCGCCAACTGGGCGGTCAGCCGACGCTGATTGAAATAGGCCTGGGAGACATTGGTCACCACCACGATTTGCGCCGCGCGCTGGGCCGCCTGGCTGGCGAAGACGTTCTGCCTGTCGGCTTCACTCATGTTTTTCAGCTTGCCGAAAAAGTCGAGCTCGTAGCTGAGATTCAGCCCCACATCGTAGCTTTTGGTGGTGGATTTTTGCCCCTGAAGATCGCCTTCATAGTTTGCGCCAGAGGTACCATTAAGCTGCGGATAACGCCCGGCATCGGTCACGTTATACTGCGCGCGAGCGGCTTCCACGTTCAGCACAGCCATACGCAGGTCGCGGTTGTTACGCAGCGCGACATCAATCAAGCGCCTGGCCTGCGGGTCTGCGAAAAAGGTTTGCCAGCCGGTCTCTTGCCATTGGCTGCCGGTCGGCACCAGCGCGCCCTGGGAGAGCGAAAACTGTTCCGGAACCACCTTTTCGGGCGGCCGAGAGTCCGGCGCCAGCGAAGTACAGCCGGCCAGAATAAACGCCATCATCAGCGTCAGCGGTTTGAGAGTAAGCATGTCACGTCCTGTTCAGCCAAATCAGAAGGGGCTGGTAATGTGCATACCTTACGGGAGTGACTCTGTTTGCTCGGTGACAGGATAATGACAAAGTTGTCATTTAAGGCGCAGAGGGAAATTCGGCTGTGATCGCGTTGGCGAAAAATAGCGCTAATGAAAGACCCGGGTTTATTTCATCGGTAAAAAGACGATTATTTAATTCCAAATATTCGCCGCCATCACACTCTATGATGAAAACAATAATCGGCTCACACTTTAACGACCATTCAGGTCGATAAAAGAATAAAACTAAAAATACAAAAACCAATTATTTCATATAGATAAAAATAACCTGTTAATTACAGCCTATTTTTACTGTGAAACTCGCCACACAACGGCACAATATCGATGCAGTGCCAATATTAAAACATTGTTTCACCCTAAGCCCGCTTCTATCATCATTTTGCTTCACCTTTTCACCCATTCTTACCTCTGTTCAGGGATAGATAGTCTCGCCCGTCAACCGGAGTCAAAAATGAAAGTTAAAACTAAAGCGCTAGGTCTGGCCCTGTTATTCCCCCTTTCACCCCATGCCTTCAGTGAACAACTCGATGTCTGGATCCGCGCCAGCAATGATTCAAAAGTTATCTATCAAAAGCTCGCCGACCAGTTCCAGAAAGAAACCGGGATTTCGATAAAGTACTTTAATGCGGTCACCGACTTTGACCAGCGTTTGGCGCGCGCAGCCACCGGCGGGGCATTGCCCGACGTGGTATTTAACGATGCGATTATCGTCGGCCAAATGGTCCAGCTGGGTATCGTCGATGAGATTAAGCCGGGCGAATTGAAAGGCGGCAGCGATGTGTATGAGGCGGCGTGGAAATCGACTCAGCAGCCGGATGGAAAATACTATGGCGTACCCACTTCGGCACACACCTATGCGCTGTTTATCCGCCAGGACTGGCTTAACAAGCTGAACCTGAAAGCGCCAACCAACTGGGATGAACTGAAAAAGGTCGCTCAGGCATTCACTCACGACGATCCTGACGGCAACGGCAAAAAAGATACCTACGGCTTTACCATGCCGCTAGCCACCACCCGTGGCTACGCCAGCTCTTTCTCCTCGTCCTATCTGTGGCAGGCGGGCGGCAACTATTTAGTTGCGACCCAGCCGGGGAAATTTAAGGCTGCGCTGGACAGTAAAGAGATCGCCAGCGCGATGGCCTTTATGCGCGGCATGGTGTGCGAAGGGCTGGCGCAGCCGGGCGCCATTAACCACACCACCGCCGATGCCAACACCTCGTTCCGCTCCGGCCAGACCGGTATGTACTCATCCGGCCCGTACCATATCGCGCTATTCGATAAAGATCCGGGCAAACAAACCTACACCGTCGTGCCACCCCCGGCGGGCCCCGGCGGCGCAGCCTCCATGGCGGAAGGCACCACCGCATTCCTGATGAAAACCAGCTCACGCAAAGCGGCAGCGAAAAAATTCCTTGAATTTCTGATCTCGCCAGAAGGGCAAAAAATCGGCATGGCGGTGGATAGCACCTCGATGCCAATCGTCCGTCTGCCGGTAAACAAAACGCTGAATATCAAGGATTACCACGACGATCCGCGTTGGGAGGTGTTTGCCGAAACCTACGCCAAAGAGGGTCGCTACATGCCGCAGATCCCAAATTGGATCCCGGTGCGGCAGATTACCGCCGACGGTTTCAACAAAATTTACGCCAACTGCGACGGGGATATTCCGACTGTGCTCAAAGAGATTAACGACAAGGTCAATGAGGAGCTGAAGCGGCAGGACGCCTGGGCGGAGTAAGGTTCCAATATGAGCCTGCGCCAGCCGCAGGCTCTTCCCCTGTCTTGCTATCGCCCTGCGCTCCATTAGAATGGCCCCATCACACAGCAGCGATGGAGGGCGCGTGAAAATACTGGTTGTCGAAGATGAGATCAAAACGGGTGAGTACCTGAGTAAGGGGCTAACGGAAGCGGGTTTCGTGGTGGATCACACCGACAATGGCCTTAACGGCTATCACCTGGCGATGACTGCCGATTACGATCTGATCGTGCTCGATATTATGCTGCCGGACGTGAATGGGTGGGATATCGTTCGCATGCTGCGCGCCGCCAATAAAGGTATGCCGATCCTACTGCTGACCGCGTTAGGCACCATCGAACACCGGGTGAAAGGGCTGGAACTCGGCGCCGATGACTATCTGGTGAAGCCGTTCGCCTTTGCGGAACTGCTGGCACGCGTCAGAACGCTGCTACGCCGGGGTGCTGCCGTGATTGTCGAAAGCCAATTTCAGGTCGCCGATCTCACCCTCGATCTGGTTTCCCGCAAAGTCACGCGCGGCGATATCCGTATCACCTTGACCAGTAAAGAATTTACCCTGCTGGAATTTTTCCTGCGCCATCAGGGCGAAGTGCTGCCGCGATCGCTCATCGCCTCCCAGGTGTGGGATATGAATTTCGATAGCGATACCAATGCCATCGACGTTGCCATTAAACGCCTGCGCGCCAAAATTGATAACGACTTTTCGCCCAAGTTGATTCAGACGGTCCGCGGCGTAGGCTATGTGCTCGAGGTGCGCGATGAAGGTTAACCTGCGCCGTCGCCCGTTTTCGCTGGCGACCCGCCTGACCTTTTTTATTAGCCTCGCCACCATCATCGCCTTTGCCGCCTTTACCGGCATGATGCTGCACTCGGTGGAGAAACACTTCGCTGAACAAGACGTAAGCGACCTTAAACAGGTGAACGCCACGCTCAGTTCATTGCTAACCGCACCGGAGACTTCCGAGGCGGAGAAGATCAGCAACATCGGCAGCGCGCTGGCCAGCTATCGCAATATTGCCGTGCTGCTGCGCACGCCGGACAACCCACAGCTATTTCGCTCCCCCAATGGGCCTGACTTATCGCCAATCTTTGCCTCTCCCCAGTTTGCTCAGGAGCTAAAAACCCAGCGCATGTTCCGCTGGGAAGGCAGCAGCATGCCACCAATGCCGGGGCATGAAGCCAGCGCCAGGCCAACGACCACTTACCGGGTCATCGCCTCAACCTTCCATGACAACGAGCGCACCTACACGCTGCTGATTGCGCTGTCGATCGATTTTCACCTGCATTATCTCGATGAGCTCAAACGCAACTTGATGATGATCGCCGCCGTCATTAGCCTGTTGATTATCGGGATCGTGCTGATCGCCGTCCGTAAAGGCCACCAGCCGCTGCGTAACGTGAGTATGAAGATCAAAAACATCACCTCGGATAATCTCGATGTGCGGCTGGAACCCGAGCGCGTGCCGATTGAACTGGAACAGTTGGTGATTTCGTTCAACCAGATGATCGGCCGGATCGAAGATGTTTTTCGCCGTCAGGCCAATTTCTCTGCCGATATTGCTCACGAGATCCGCACGCCGATCACCAATCTGGTGACGCAAACTGAAATCGCCTTAAGCCAACCCCGCACGATCAAAGAGCTGGAGGATGTGCTCTACTCAAGCCTCGAAGAGTACAACCGGATGGCGAAGATGGTGAGCGATATGCTGTTTCTGGCGCAGGCCGATGAAAACCTTCTGATCCCGGAACGCCTGCCGTTAGATCTGCAAACCGAAACGATCAAGGTCTTTGAATTCTTTGAGGCCTGGGCCGAGGAGCGTGAAGTCAAACTGCGCTTTGTCGGGCAGCCATCGCTGATTGAAGGCGATCCGCTGATGATCCGTCGGGTCATTAACAATCTGCTGTCGAATGCGATCCGTTATACCCCGCGCGGTATGTCGGTGACCGTGCAGGTCAGCGAACAGGAAAACCATATTCTTTATCGCGTGGAGAATCCGGGAACGCCAATCCCGGCCGAACATCTACCGCGCCTGTTCGATCGTTTCTACCGGGTCGATCCCTCGCGGCAGCGCAAAGGGGAAAACAGCGGCATTGGGCTGGCGATCGTTAAGTCGATCGTGCGGGCGCACGGCGGAAAGATTAGCGTGACGTCGGACACCGTCGCCACGTGCTTTACGATCGTGCTGCCGAAGATGGGCGGTTAGTCGCGCAGCCAGTGGAGTTTTTTGCCAAAGCCTAACGTGTTGTCGGTGAACTTCAGTTCATCCAGGCGCAGCTCCCAGACCGGGGCAGACAGGACGCGGGCAACCTGAAAACGGCGCACGTACAGCGCCCGTTTTTCCGCGGCCTCATCCCCATCCAGCAGGCGAATTTCGCCTTTAAACTGCACGCCGCGAATGAGCGCTACCGTTTTGGGTTGACCATTAACGGTACCGGCAACCGGCGCCTGTTTGCCGGTCATTTGTCCATGGCGCGTGGTCTCTTCACTGAGCAAATAGAAAGCGACGCGCTGCGGGTCGTAAACGTAGAACGCGTTGGCGCACCACAGCTCACCCTCGTTGGCCACGCACCAGCTAACCACGTGTTGTTTTGCCAGCCAGCGGCTAATGGCAGCGAGCGTTTCCATCTGTTCTCTCCGTTATGCTATGGTGCGACCATCCTTACAGACAGGTTGGCACACGTGCGTTGGTTTCTTTATCTCGTCCGGACCGAGGACAACAAATTGTACACCGGTATCACCACCGATGTTGAACGGCGATTCCACCAGCATCAAAGCGGTAAAGGGGCGAAGGCGCTGCGCGGCAAAGGCGAGCTGAAGCTGGCATTTTACGGTGAGGTCGGTGAGCACTCGCTGGCGCTGCGCCTCGAATACCGTATCAAGCAGCTGACGAAGCGCCAGAAAGAGCGCCTCGTCGCAGGTGACGGTTCATTTGAAACGTTACTGGACAGTCTTAAAATCGGTTGAAGTGGTCAGAATACTCCACCAGACCGTGTACGCCTTTCAGCGCGTCATCTGCCAGCGGATGGACCATAAACGCCTCTTCGGTGCCCGGCCAACGGCAGCGTAAATCATACTGCGCGGCACGTTCAAAGCCGAAACGACCGTACAGCGCCGGGTCGCCCAGAGTAACGACCGCCGCGTAGCCAAACTCGTTCAGCGAGTCGAGCCCTTCGTAGATCATTTGGCGCGCCAGCCCCTGACCGCGGTACTCTTCATCCACCGCAACCGGTGCGAGACCCACCCATTGTCGTTCTTCACCTTCAACGCTAACCGGGCTAAAGGCGACGTAGCCAACAACATGACCTTCATCATCCGTAGCCACCAGCCCCAGTGTAATCAGGCCGTCTTCACGCAGATCGCGTACCAGACTGGCTTCGCCATCACCGTTGAATGCGCGACGCAGCAGCGCGTCGATTCCCGGGGCATCAATTCCAATTTCTACTCGAATCAGCATGGCTCACCTACCGATGTATGTTTAGTTTCTGATGGTGATTTTAGGCCAGCTTCAACAAAATCAGCCAGCTGCATCAGCATCACGCGCAGCGCTTTTGGCATCTGCTCAAGCTCAATGGCATCCATCAGGTTTTTGACATAGAGACCCAGCTCCGTATCGCCTTCGATGACCAGCCGACGCTGGAAGAAGAGCGTATCCGGGTCCTGTTTACGCGCCGCGATCATCAGCAAGTCGCTGGCATCCGCGCTGAAGCTAACATCCGCCTGGGCGTTGTCACTTACAATTAAGCGCTCGTTCTGTACCGAGGTGAACCATTTGAGGCCAATATCGCGAACCTCGATGCTTAACCAGCGGCCGTCGAGAAAATCCAGTTCGCCGTCATTGAGCGCCTGGCGGAACTGCCAGCTTAACACCTGCTGCAGAACCTGGCGTTTAAGGGCGAACGGCGTAAATTTCACCGGGACGCTCATCAAAGTTGGCGCTACATGGACCAGACGTGAACGCAGTTTATCCAACACAAGCTTTACTCCCTGAATGCAATAGTTCCGTTATTTTGCCATATCAGATAAACGACATAGCGGCGTAAATCAACAATTATGTCGTGAGACAGAGGGATTATTGCCGTCATCAATACGCTTTTGTCTGCCTCAAATCAAAAATGATTAGCGATAGGTTAACTAAAATCCCTAATCATTAACAATAATGCGCCCCTGCTGGGCCGCGAACTCAGGAAGAATTATGGAGTTGCTCTGCCCTGCCGGAAACCTTCCGGCGCTAAAGGCGGCTATCGAAAACGGTGCCGATGCGGTGTATATCGGGCTGAAGGATGATACCAACGCCCGCCATTTCGCCGGTCTTAACTTCACCGAGAAGAAGCTGCAGGAAGCGGTAAACTTCGTGCACCAGCATAACCGCAAACTGCACATCGCTATCAATACCTTTGCGCATCCCGATGGCTACGTGCGTTGGCAGCGCGCGGTGGATATGGCGGCACAGCTGGGTGCCGATGCGCTGATCCTCGCCGACCTCGCGATGCTTGAGTATGCCGCAGAGCGCTACCCGCATATTGAGCGCCATGTCTCCGTTCAGGCATCCGCCACCAACGAAGAGGCGATTAATTTTTATCATCGCAACTTTGAGGTGGCCCGCGTAGTCCTGCCGCGCGTGCTGTCTATTCACCAGGTAAAACAGCTCGCCCGCGTGACGCCAGTGCCGCTGGAAGTCTTTGCGTTCGGTAGCCTATGCATTATGGCCGAAGGCCGCTGCTATCTTTCCTCTTACCTCACCGGTGAGTCGCCAAATACCGTGGGTGCCTGTTCGCCTGCGCGCTACGTGCGCTGGCAGCAAACGCCGCAGGGCCTGGAATCCCGTCTTAATGAGGTGCTGATCGACCGTTATCAGGACGGTGAAAACGCCGGCTACCCGACGCTGTGTAAAGGCCGTTATCTGGTCGACGGCGAGCGCTATCACGCGCTGGAAGAACCGACCAGCCTCAATACCCTGGAACTGCTGCCGGAGCTGTTGGCCGCCAATATCGCCTCGGTGAAAATCGAAGGCCGTCAGCGCAGCCCAGCGTACGTCAGCCAGGTCGCCAAAGTCTGGCGCCAGGCCATTGACCGCTGCATGGCCGATCCACAGAACTTCGTCCCACAGGCTTCCTGGATGGAGACGCTTGGCTCCATGTCCGAAGGTACTCAGACCACCCTCGGTGCGTATCACCGTAAATGGCAGTAGGAACAGCAATGAAATATTCATTAGGGCCAGTGCTTTACTACTGGCCAAAAGAGACGCTGGAAGATTTTTACCAGCAGGCCGCCGCCAGCAGCGCCGATACCATTTATCTGGGCGAAGCGGTATGCAGCAAGCGTCGCGCCACTAAAGTCGGCGACTGGCTGGATATGGCGAAAACTCTCGCCGGCAGCGGCAAGCAGGTGGTGCTCTCGACCCTCGCTCTGGTTCAGGCGTCATCCGAGCTGGGTGAGCTCAAGCGCTATGTCGAAAACGGTGATTTCCTGGTAGAAGCCAGCGATCTCGGCGTGGTGAATCTGTGCGCCGACCGCAAGCTGCCGTTTGTTGCCGGTCATGCGTTGAACTGCTACAACGCCGTCACCCTGCGCCTGCTGCAAAAACAGGGCATGATGCGCTGGTGCATGCCGGTTGAGCTGTCGCGCGACTGGCTGGTCAACCTGCTCAATCAATGTGAAGAACTGGGTATTCGCGATAAGTTTGAGGTGGAAGTGCTGAGCTATGGCCATCTGCCGCTCGCCTATTCTGCCCGCTGTTTTACCGCGCGTTCCGAAGACAAACCCAAAGATGAATGCGAGACCTGCTGCATCAAGTACCCTACCGGGCGCAGCATGCTGTCGCAGGAAAACCAACAGGTGTTCGTGCTTAACGGTATCCAGACCATGAGCGGTTACGTCTATAACCTGGGCAATGAGCTGACGTCAATGCACGGCCTGGTTGATATGGTCCGTCTGTCACCGATGGGTCATGAAACCTTCGCCATGCTCGACGCCTTCCGCGCCAACGAAAATGGCGCCGCACCGCTGCCGTTGACCGCCAACAGTGATTGTAACGGTTACTGGAAACGACTGGCCGGGCTGGAACTGCAGGCCTGATAAAAACCGCTCACTTTGTTAACAACAGTCATCAAATTTTAATGCATTATTAAAGATGCAGCTTTTCTGGCCGGGCATCCCCCGGCTGGATGAAGACCTTCAATCTGATGACTATGCACGGAATCATTCAGGTTTTTCACCGCGAATAGTGGGCTAGCCTGAAAGACAACGTGTATATGCTGTAGCAAAGTGAGCCTTTATGACTGACAAAAACGTTTCATATTCGGTGCTCGACCTCGCACCGATCCCTCAAGGTTCCTCCGCACGGGAAGCCTTCTCCCATTCACTCGACCTTGCCAGGCTCGCTGAAAAGCGCGGCTACCATCGCTACTGGCTGGCTGAACACCACAACATGACCGGCATCGCCAGCGCGGCTACGTCGGTATTGATTGGCTATCTGGCAGCCAATACCACCACACTGCACCTGGGATCGGGCGGCGTAATGCTGCCAAACCACTCACCGCTGGTGATCGCTGAACAGTTTGGCACGCTCAATACGCTCTATCCTGGCCGCATCGATCTCGGCCTTGGCCGCGCGCCGGGCAGCGATCAGCCAACGATGCGCGCGCTGCGCCGTCATATGGGGGGCGATATTGATAACTTCCCACGCGACGTGGCGGAACTGGTCGATTGGTTCGACGCCCGCGATCCAAACCCACAGGTGCGTCCGGTACCGGGCTACGGCGAAAAAATCCCGGTATGGCTGCTGGGTTCAAGCCTTTACGGTGCGCAGCTGGCGGCGCAGCTTGGGCTACCGTTTGCCTTCGCTTCACATTTCGCCCCGGACATGCTGTTCCAGGCGCTGCATCTCTATCGGACCCACTTCAAGCCGTCGGCGCGCCTGGAAAAACCGTACGCCATGGTGTGCATCAATATTATCGCCGCCGACAGTAACCGCGATGCGGAATTCCTCTTCACCTCCATGCAGCAGGCGTTCACTAAACTGCGCCGTGGTGAAACCGGGCAGCTGCCGCCACCGATTGAAGATATGAGCAAGTTCTGGTCGCCGTCGGAGAAATATGGCGTCGATCAGGCGTTAGGCATGTCGCTGGTTGGCGATAAAGAGAAAGTTCGTCATGGTCTGGAATCGGTGCTGCGTGAAACCCAGGCGGATGAGATTATGGTCAACGGCCAGATCTTTGACCATCAGGCACGTTTGCATTCGTTTGACTTGGCGATGGATGTAAAAAAAGCGCTGTTGGGATAGCGCTTTTGTCAGGCCGGATAAGGGTGACATCTTATCCGGCCTGTCTGTTGTGTCTGTCCGGGTACGGCCGCTTATTGATAAACCGGCAGCAGATTAAAGCTCGACAGAATATGTACCAGCGCGTTGCCCACACCAAACACCAGCACTAACGCAATCATCGGCTTCCCTCCCCAGACGCGGAATTTTGGGCTACCAAAGCGCTTACGGGATTTACGCGCCAGCAGCGCCGGAACAATCGCCGCCCAGATAGTCGCCGCAAGGCCTGCATAGCCAATGGCGTACAGGAAACCGTTCGGCCACAGCAGGCCACCAATAATCGGCGGCAGGAAGGTCAGAAGTGCGGTTTTAAAACGCCCCAGCGCGGAGTCATCAAAGCCAAACAGGTCAGCCAGGTAATCAAACAGGCCCAACGTCACGCCGAGGAACGAACTCGCGACCGCAAAGTTAGAGAACACCACCAGCAGCAAGTCCAGGCTACGGCTATTGAGCACGCCGCTCAGCGCCTGTACCAGCACATCGATGTTACCGCCCTTTTGCGCAATGCCAATAAACTCAGGGCGCGGAATATTGCCCATCGTTCCCAGTAACCATACGGTGTAGAGCACCAGCGCCAGCAGCGTGCCGTAAACCAAGCATTTCACGATGGTTCGCGGATCTTTGCCGTAGTATTTCATCAGGCTCGGCACGTTACCGTGATAGCCAAAAGACGCCAGACAGAACGGCAGGGTCATCAGTAGGTAAGGCGTATACGAGGCATTGCTCTCAGCAACGTTAAACAGCGTTGTCGGCGTAACGTGCCCCATCAGGCTGCCGAAGGTCAGGAAGAACGTAATGACCTTCGCGCCGAGAACGATAGCCGTCATGCGGCTTACCGCTTTAGTACTTAACCACACCACAAACGCCACCAGCAGCGCAAAGCTAAAGCCCGCGGCACGTGCCGGAACGTTCAGCGACATTTCGGCAAAAGTATGGTGCAGAATCGAGCCGCTGGCCGAAATATAGGCATAGGTCAGGATGTAGAGCACAAAGGCGATGGATATACCGTTAATCACGTTCCAGCCCTTGCCCAGCAGATCTTTGGTGATGGTGTCGAAGCTCGAACCAATACGGTAGTTGAGGTTGGCTTCAAGGATCATCAGCCCCGAATGCAACATACAGAACCAGGTAAACACCAGCGCAGCCATCGACCAGAAGAACCACGCACCGGACATTACCACCGGCAGGGAAAACATCCCCGCACCAATGATTGTGCCGCCGATGATCACCACGCCGCCAAGCAGCGAAGGTGACGTTTGGGTGGTGGTTAGTGTCGCCATACAGCCTTTTCTCCAGTGTATTATTTTGCTACTGCATTTTAATGTGTTGCACTGTACCAGTACACGAGTACAAAAGAAATAAAAAAAGCCCCAATCATAATGATCGGGGCTGTATCGTTTACTTTACGCTAATAAACCGTGAGGCTTATGCGTCACCGCCGAAGCGACGACGACCGGTAGAGTCATCACGACGTGGTGCTGTACCAGCATCATCACGGCGCGGCGCACGGTTACCACCGTCACGGCGCTCGCCGCTGAAGCGACGACCATCGCCACGGCCGCCTTCACGACGCTCACCACCGAAACCGCGGCCGCCTTCACGACGTTCGCCACCGAATGCACGACCGCCTTCGCGACGTTCGCCACCGCGACCACCACGGTCAGGACGAGGCTGAGCATCGCCCATCAGCTGCATGTTCATCGGCTTGTTCAGGATGCGAGTGCGAGTAAAGTGCTGCAGTACTTCGCCAGGCATGCCTTTTGGCAGTTCGATAGTCGAGTGCGTACCGAACAGTTTGATGTTACCGATGTAACGGCTGCTGATATCACCTTCGTTCGCGATAGCGCCAACGATATGACGAACTTCAACACCGTCATCACGGCCAACTTCAATGCGGTACAGTTCCATATCGCCAACGTCACGACGCTCACGTTTAGGACGATCTTCGCCACCACGGTCGTTACGATCGCGTGGACCACGGTCGTTACGGTCACGACGTTCGAAACGGTCGTCACGCTCGCGGAACTCACGCTTAGGACGCATTGGCGCATCTGGTGGAACGATCAGAGAACGTTCGCCCTGTGCCATTTTCAGCAGAGCCGCAGCCAGCGTTTCAACGTCCAGCTCTTCGCCTTCAGCCGTTGGCTGGATTTTAGCCAGCAGACCACGGTACAGATCCAGATCGCTGCTTTCCAGCTGCTGCTGTACTTTCGCGGCGAATTTTTCCAGACGGCGTTTGCCCAGCAGATCTGCGTTTGGCAGCTCAACTTCTGGAATGGACAGCTTCATGGTGCGTTCAATGTTGCGCAGCAGACGACGCTCACGGTTCTCAACGAACAGCAGCGCACGGCCAGCACGACCCGCACGGCCGGTACGACCAATACGGTGAACGTAAGACTCGGAGTCCATCGGGATGTCGTAGTTAACCACCAGGCTAATACGTTCAACGTCCAGGCCACGTGCCGCAACGTCGGTTGCAATCAGGATGTCCAGACGACCGTCTTTCAGACGTTCCAGAGTCTGCTCACGCAGGGACTGGTTCATGTCACCGTTCAGCGCGGCGCTGTTATAGCCGCTACGTTCCAGTGCTTCAGCCACTTCCAGAGTCGCGTTTTTGGTACGGACGAAGATAATCGCCGCATCAAAATCTTCCGCTTCCAGGAAACGTACCAGCGCTTCGTTTTTACGCATGCCGTAGACAGACCAGAAGCTCTGGCTGATGTCCGGACGGGTTGTCACGCTAGACTGAATGCGTACTTCCTGTGGCTCTTTCATAAAGCGACGGGTAATACGACGGATAGCTTCCGGCATGGTTGCAGAGAACAGAGCGGTCTGATGACCTTCTGGGATCTGAGCCATGATGGTTTCAACGTCTTCGATAAAGCCCATACGCAGCATTTCGTCAGCTTCGTCCAGCACCAGACCGCTCAGTTTAGAGAGATCCAGAGTGCCGCGCTTCAGGTGGTCAAGCAGACGACCTGGGGTACCGACAACAATCTGTGGCCCTTGACGCAGGGCGCGTAACTGCACGTCATAACGCTGGCCGCCGTAAAGGGCTACCACGTTCACGCCGCGCATGTGTTTAGAGAAATCAGTCATTGCTTCAGCCACCTGAACCGCCAGTTCGCGGGTCGGGGCCAGCACCAGAATCTGTGGTGCTTTCAGCTCAGGATCAAGGTTGTTCAGCAGCGGTAAAGAGAACGCTGCGGTTTTACCGCTACCGGTCTGGGCCATACCCAGAACATCGCGGCCGCCCAGCAGGTGTGGGATACACTCAGCCTGGATCGGAGATGGTTTTTCGTAACCCAGATCGTTAAGGGCTTCAAGGATAGGAG
>PPYF01242536.1_pt1 | contig 13437 bp, 10 predicted proteins | sample 1559871 | NCBI WGS metagenome assembly PPYF01 (sample SAMN08240021, study PRJNA423297) | Human gut metagenome, whole genome shotgun sequencing project. | reverse complement strand
TTTTTTTTTTCGATATACTTTCTGATTTGAATATCATAACCGCTGCATAATATACAAAAACAACATTTACAAATTTCAACAAATGAGTGATGGTTGCACCTATTTGAGAATCAGTATTCAGAATGACAATTGTTAAAAAGGACGGAATATAAACACAAGTAAAAAACAACAGCCCTTTAAATTTGGGCAATGAACACAACATTTTGCAAGCGACCAACAAGATAAATGCTTTAAAAATAATACCAATAGGAGATTCAATCCCTTTATTAAGAAAAAATCCGTTTACAGTATCCACTATAGCCAAAAAGAATAAGGTCTTTATCAGTAGCTGACTATCTTGTTTTACACTCATTATTCGTTCAATTCATTTTACATTTCACCCAATAACATAACTGTCGCTTCCAATACCCGCCAACGCCTCTGGCAAGATAGTAAAAATCTTTACTCCAAGATGCCTGGCGATGATAGCGCTTTACACGAAACGTTTCCCAGGCACCTTTTACAGAATCACTCATTCCGCCTACCTGCATAACCAATATTTTCCGCTCAAGAAAAACTGCATTCATTTTTTTGCGAAGAAGAAATTCATAATCCGCACTGATTTTAAAATGAATATTAAACTCACCTATTTCCTGAAATAATTTATGGTTATGCAATGTGGATCCATGAGAAATTTCCATCCTGTCAACGAATCGTTCCCATTGATAAGGGAGTCCCCAAATCTTTAAAACCTTTCCTTTTTCATCTACAAATAAACATTGCGCACAGATGAGATCAATTGCGTCCGTATTTTCCTTTTCTTGTAAAAAATTCAAATAAAAGCTCATCGCATCAGGAAGAAAATAATCATCCGCACCCAAAAACATAATCCATTCACCGGTAGCCAATCGCAAAGCTTTATTCCATGCATCATATAACCCTTTATCAGGCTCTGATTTAAAAATGTCGATTATATTGCCATAAGATTTTAAGATGTCCACCGTTTTATCCTTAGAATCACCGTCGATAACTAGTAATTCTATTTCATCTGACTTCTGGCATGCAATACTGTCAATACAACGTTTGATAGTATTCTCAGCGTTGTAAGTTGCTATAATTATAGAAATCTTTTTATCCATATTATATATCTCCTCTTAATATTCCCATCTCACATCCTCTTTCAACACTTCATCACAGCTTCATTTCTTGATTTTGAAGATTTTAAGATTCGACCATCATTTATCAAAATTGCTTGATACCAATCCTTATCCACAACATGCAACTCCCACAAAAGAAGACATTCCAAAGTAATGCGATTGGAACATAGCAGAATAAGATTATATATTCTAATAATCATCCTTCTTATTACTATTTTTTCACCAAATGTTTCCAATACTTCCAACCAATACAGAATTTTACAGCACCCTTTGATCTTTTTTTTAGACTATGCCAATAATAGGCAGAAGGAACTTCATAATAAAATTTGTGACCACGAACCGGAGTACGCCAATTTTTCCCATACCAGAACTCAAGAATTTTCTCTGGATTTTTCACACACTTACACTGTACCCCTAAAAAATCAATATCTTGATATTCCTTAAAAAACCTCTTGGGGGTCACGCAAGTGCAAAGCCTATAACACCATGGAGTCCAAATAGAAAAGCCCAAAGAACCTAATATATAAACATCAATAAATGAATTATCTCCAACTCTGAATGAATACAATCGTTTCCTCACCATACGACAGAGATATAATCCATTATCTTGAAAAAAAGGAAGATTATTAAACAATTTTTCTTCATCATCAATAAATACATCTACATCTTCATCGCCTTTAATCAGTCCGTGGTCTCGTACTGCTCCCAGCAAAGTCCCCACATTAAGATAAAACTCAAGGCCAACTTCGTCAAAAACTTCTTTCGTTTTAAGAAGAAGTTTACGAGCCTGTTCTTCTGTTATAGCCTCCATCTTATCATATTGTATATCAGAAAGTTCATCGTTATAAACAAAAGGCTTTCCTTGAATCATTATAGTTTTTTGAATCATATGCCTAAATCGTTATTACATCATTGTGGTTATAAAAATCAGCTATTGTTTGAACTATAGCCTCTGATATTCCATCATCTATATACGAGTTGCCAGTCAGCGTTTCAATACTTTTCACAAAAGATAAAATTTCATATCGAATTCCTTCGCCATCTAATTGATAAAAATACCGCTTATTATTTACAGGATTTTCAAATCGAACCTCAAAGTAATCTGTTTTCCACCAAGGAGCAGGAACATAAATATATCCTTTTGTACCACTAATAATAAGTTCTCCCTCACTCTTAGCTCCTTTACCTACTTTCAATGAGGCTACTGCATCCGAATATATATAGGTAATTTTTGTAAACAAATCAAATTTCTCTAATTCTTCATCAAAATGGGATATTATATTTTTTGAACGATAATTAGTGCCTAATAGTTGATATATAGGCAACATAGCAGTTGGTCCCCATGCACAAATACTATTCCATGTATTGGACAGTTCTTTCTCTTTCTTCAGTTCTAAGTCAGAAAGACTGGTACAAACAGAATCCACAGAAACAATTCTACCTATTACACCACTCTTTGCTAACAAAAGCATTCTATAATAAGCTGTTGAAAAGGCAGTCTTTATAGAATCCATCAGTATACATTTATTCTCCTCTGCTAATATTCTCAACTCTTTCAGGTTATCAGTATCTATTGCGATTGGGGATTCACATAACACATGTTTGCCTTTCTGTAAAGCCTTTTTAATTTGTTCATAATGTTTCAATGGAACTGAAACAATATAAATAGCATCCACATTCTCCAAAAGGATCTCTAAGCTATTAGTTTTTACCGGCAAATTCCTTAAACATTCAGAAAGTTCAGATTCATCTTGAGTACAAACACCTACAATTTTAACTCCATTAACAAAGCCGCTTTCTTTCTCAAATTTATTAAGAATACCCGATTCCCCCACAAGACCAATGCGTAGTTCTCTTTTCTCCGCCCGAAGTTCAGAACTTGATATACCTTGGGTACGATCAAGATAAACCACTTTACAAAACTCATTGAGATATTCAAAACGTCCTTTCCAATCACTACCTATTGCGAATATATCCACACCAAAACGCCGAATGTCATCAATCTTTTGACCTTCATACTCCTCAATGACAATCTCATCAGCCAATCCAGTAGCTTTAACAGCTTCTATACGCTCCATCAATGTTTGTCGCACATTAATTTTTCCACGAGCCACATCAAAGCTATCAGCAGTTACCCCCACTATGAGATAATCTCCAAGTGCTTTAGCACGCTTTAAAAGCCTTATATGCCCATAATGTAACAAATCATATGTCCCATATGTTATAACCTTTATCATACATTCGGATTGCTTAAATCATTCCACGTTTCTGCATATCTTTTAATGCATCTACCAACTTTATATTATCCTCAATGGTCAAAGCTCCTATATGCCCCACACGAAACACTTTATCTTGTAGCTCACCACCATTTGGGCAGACCCAAATATTATATTCATTTTTCAAAACGGTAAATATATTGTAGGCAGAGGTTGTAGTAGGATGTAATGGTGTTACACAATTGCTGAGAGACTCCGAAACTATCTCAAAAGGCATATCCTTAATGCGTTTACGAAAATCAGCCGCAATTGTAGCTATCTTACTTGTTTCATTTTCTACACCGCCAGCACTCTCAATCTCACGTAATCGTGCATTTATTTGCCGAAGTATACCCACAGCAGGTGTCCATGGCGTCTGCCCTCGTTCACCATTTTTCAAAGCTTCTTTCAAACTCAAATACATACATTTCATAGGATGTTCCTCTACACGCTCCTGTGCCCGCTTTGATAGAACTATCAGTGATATGCCCGGAGGACAAGCCAATGCCTTCTGCGATCCCGCAATTACCACATCGACTCCCAAGTCTGCCATATCAAAATCATCCGCTAAAAAAGAACTAATAGCATCCACTACAAAGAGCATATTATTACGACGACAAAAATCACTAATTAGTTTTTTATCATAAAGGACCCCTGTAGATGTTTCATCAACATTTACTAAAAATGCAGTATATCCCTTTCCTTCAAATTCGACAAGCTGTTCTTTTTTGATATTACGTCCAAACTCCATTTTAATAACAGAATGAGGAATATGATGCAATTCAAGCATTTGTACAAAACGGTGCCCAAATGAACCACCATCTATAACCAAAACTTTATCCTCAGGAGAAAATACATCCATTACAGTTGCTTCCATTGATGATGTACCCGAACCCGTTATAAATACCACACGAGCATCTTTCTCTGCTTTAATAAACAATTTCACTAACCGTTCATTTTCAAGCATTATCTCGGAAAATTCTGGAGTTCTGAAATAAGGTACCTGTTCGGCACCTATGCCCCGAACTGTCTCACCGGACATCACTGGGCCAACTGTAAAATTAAGCATATATAATATGTTTCTATTTTGATAAAAGAGGATTTATACACTTCTCAGCTTCACGGTATACTGATAAGCAAAATTCTCCATCAGTCTTCATATTTGTAAAAACTTCCAATAAAACAGGGCAATCATGGTCAATACGAATAAACTCACTTAACGCCATCGCAAATGATTCCTTATCATTTGCTCGCAAATATTTATATCCCACTGATTCAGCCCAGCCTTGCGCCTTGTGCCCATGAGCCGCACCAATATGCTTGTCAATTGTTGGAATGGCATTACTAGAGGGGACAATATGAAATTCTGCCCCACCACCATTGTTTATCAACATAATACGTATATTATTTTTTTTGTGCTTGATGGCTATCGCATTCATTGCATAAAAAAAACTTAAATCGCCAATCACAAGGAAAGACATTTTATCTGTTGCTATTGACTGCCCTATAAAAGTAGGCAGACAGCCATCAATTCCGAAAGAATTCACATTACTATATACTTTTATTGACGGATCAATTTCAAAGAATTGTGTCAGTCGTGTAGCATTCAAAATACTCAAATGCAAGATACTTTCTTTAGGAATTACTCGTGAAAACTCTTTTATAGCATAGAAATTTGTGAAAGGCATCTCAGGAAGCTTAATAGCATCTGCCAGTTCTTGCCAACGATGGCAATATGTACCATCGGTTGGAATCACATTCTTCGTAAAATAACTAAAAAAATACGCAGGTTTACATTCAAACAGAGCAGTCTGACTCTTAAACACATCACGAACTACCCCTTCTTGATCTATTGACCAATGCTCGAATTTGCCCTGATGAGCTTTTAACAGATCCTTAATACGTTCTTGAAAATTATTGCCCAAAGTGATTACAACTTCCGGAAGTAACCCTTCTATGCTATTCGCATTTAGTGCCTTAATGATAGGTTCTGCCCAAACCTTTTGAGAACAACGAAAATTACTAAGGTTATCAAGTAAGACAGGCACCTGTGCATAACTACAATACTGCATCAAAGCTTGATGAAGGTTTTTATTACCGCTGCAATCTTGTCCCATCACAATTATTATACGTTTCTTACTACTCAAAGTTTTGGCCATTTGTTGCCACATTCCCGTATCATCAACTGAAACATAATTTATTTTACGTGCTTGACCATTTCTTATTTCTTTGAGACTTTCATTCCATAATGCATTGGTATCACCTACTAAAGGTATATTTATGTGAACAGGGGCAGACTGATGTTGTTGCAAACTAATAAATGCTTCATTCAATAGACGCTGACAATACCATATATCATCAGCATCTTTAATAACAGGCAATGACACAGACTTCTTCACAACACTTGTAAAAATAGAAGGTTGATCTATCTTTTGCGTTTCAAGTTGATGTAGCGTATAAGGACTACGATCATAAGTTATTACCAACAATGGAGCATGGCTATAATAAGCTTCTGTTACCCCTGTCAAATAATTACTCGCCGCAGTTCCACTCGTACAAACAATAGCTACAGGTACATTTAATTGCTGGCATAAACCAAGTCCAAAGAATGCAGCATTACGTTCATCAATAACTGAGAAACACTCAAAAAAATCATCTGTTTCTACAGCTGTCACAAAAGGAATATTACGAGTTCCAGAAGATAATACTAGTTTTTTTATACCATACTGCTTTAGTAGTGAAATGAGTAGAAAATTACTCATATTTATTGTTTCCATATTCTAATTGTCTTTTACTTATTCAAAATGATAACATAAATCTTCATGGTAAATCACCCCCGAACCTCCTGTCATATACAAGATATCGCCTACAACCATACGGCACATACCACTCACTAATACCACTGCCATATTAGCAATCTCTTCAGGAAGAGCATAACGCCCTGTTAAATTATTCGAAAGACTTACATCTTCAATAACACCATCTTTCATCAACATAGGAGTTGCAGTAGGTCCTGGTGCTATTCCATTTACTACAATATCATAAGGTATAAGCATTCGTGCGAGTCCTTCTGTTAAACTACGGACTGCCCATTTAGACATTGTATAAGCCGAATTTGCAGGTCTTAGACTACTTGATGAACAAACATTTAAAATGTTTCCCTTAACACCTTGTTTCAGCATATGTCGCGCTACAATACGGGATAAAAAAAAGACCCCTTTCACGTTAGTATTAATAATAGCATCAAATTCCTCCTCGGTGCAATAATTGATATTCCCACCCTCCAATCCTGCATTATTCACCAGAATATCAATATTTCCCATACTTTTGATTATTTCTTTAAACCGTTGTTCCAACTGATTAATCATTGTAACATCCATTTCGATTCCATAGACGCTATTTTTCCATTCTTTACATTCTTGCAACAACTTCTGGCATGCTTCATTCACTCTCTCTTGTTTACGTCCAGTTATTATTACATGAGCACCTGCATGTAAAAATGAGCGAGCAATTTGGAATCCAATACCACTTGTTCCACCAGTAATTAGAGCAGTACGTCCTTTTAATAATTGGTTTGGCGATAAAGACGTAATCTCAACATTTACAATAGGTGCAAATTGTCGAAGAATCCCACTAATTATCTTTTTTATTCTTCCTATCATTTTTCTAAACCTTTCAATTCGTCTATAAGTACACTCAATGACTGTTTCCGTCGCAGAGTTATAATTTTATGCACTCTATCATAATCAATAGCATTATTCAACAATTCTTCACCAGTGACCATAGAACATTCTCTCAAATCAAGCATCTGTAGAACCTGAGCATTCTTTGTATCACATTGCTCGCGTGAGAAAAGATAAAATGGGCGCTTGTAAATAATACTAAAGAGTATTCCATGATAGGAGTTTGTCACTATACATTCTGCGTGTTTTACCAATGAAAGAAATTCTTCTACACCTGCATCATAACGCATTATATGACCATTTGGATTACTACTACAAAGACTAATATCAACGACTTTTACACCTAGTTTTTTTGACAAACGATCTGCATAGGCCGCCATTATAGGATTAAAACGGCGCGAGTAAAGCAACAGATAAGGTTCATCAATTTGACGAGGAGCTACAATAGTATCGTAATCATTAGCTGTTAATAGCAATGTTGGGTCAATGACCTGCTCAACTTCTACTCCTGTAGCTTTACGAGCAAAATCAACAAACTGATTTTCACGCAAAGCAAGATAACGAAAATTACATAATTTGGTCTTAAGGACCTCCTTATCAATTTTATCAAAATCAGTATCACCAAAACTAGCTGCATAAGCTACACTGTAACCTTCACGCATTACATTATAGTTTGCAAAATAACCATCATCAAAACCAAACTCCTTATAACAGAAAATAGTATCACTTCCACAAACAAAGCCATCAATATTTTCACGTTCACAAATTGTATTGAAATTTTGTGATGTGTACTTTTCCTTAGTATGCAAAAAGCACTTATCGTAAAATTTCATAAACTTTTCGTAATTCTCACGTATAGCTGGCATACTAAATTCTATGCGTTTACGGGCTTCCACATCTTGATCCCACATATTTTTAAAAGGATTCAATGGATCAAGCTTTGCCAATATGTCCGGACAATAATCTACAAACATTGCACGCCATCCCATTGATTCGCCGATCTTGTTTATCACTGTATTTAGAGCCCAAGACTGTAAAGCCGAACCGTAATTCGTAAAATTTGCATATTTATTGTAGCTGACAATGCCAAAGGTTTTCATTTTATTCATATTAATCTATTTTCTATACCCTTATGTGAAATACTAAAGATGCAACTTATCTTTAGCTATAGAGACTATCTTATTTGTTATCTTAATACGTTCATTTGTGGTAAAACCGAAAATATAGATACTGATAAATGCAGCCAAAACACTGACAAAGACTGATATTACCAATCGAGAGAAAGACTGTTCAAAAAAGAATATAATAATAACAGGAAAAATAGCGGCAATAAATGAAACAACAATTATCCTCCACACAACCTCTCGGACAAATTCTCCCACAGGAAAGTTTAGCAAACCTTTCATAATCCATAAACGGACACTATCAACACCTATATAAACACAAGCAAATACTAAATATGCAGTTTCCACTGGTGCACCTAATTTAAATGTCAACCATGTTATCGGAAATACAAGACATCCGACGGATGTTATCCAAAGCGCATAACGGCGAATTGTCCCTGTAGCCATACAAGCTGTATAACCAGTATAACCCAAACGTTCAATCATTGTTCCAATAATGGCAAGCCGTACAAAAGCTACCGTATGTTCAGGTACCTCCTCTAACCAAAGCCCAAGTATATAATCTGTCTCTATCAAAATAGGTAAGGACAAAATGAACAATAAAAAATAGGAAAATTTCGCTCCACGTATCACCAATTTATTCATGGTGTCAAAATCCTTCATTGCATACGACTTCGTTATTTGAGGATTCAAAGCCGTAGTAAAATCATTGACAAATTTCATTATAGCAGCTTCCACTTGCATAGTAATACCACAAGCAGCATTCACCCCAACACCAAAGAACATGTTAATAAGTATGTTTATTCCTTGCGTATTGAACATATAGGCAGTATTAGTAAAAAATCCCCAGCCTGCGAATGATGTCACATTTTTTATTAAGGCACGATCATAAACCAATTGGTAACGGGTTTCAATAAAACATCGATTACAATATACTCCATATACCATACGGATAATCATTGCAACTAAAACAAGAAGACTTGAATAAACAATCAACTTATCCCACATAGAAATATAAAGTAAATAAACTATTAAGAGTTTCAGTATCGCTTCTAAAATGCTAATATATGCAAAAGCAGACATTTTTTCATGAGCAATAATTGCAGCGTTATATGGCACACTAATAAGATTGATTATAAATGTAATCAGAGAACATTGTAATACCCAATTTGCCGCATCTAACCGTTCTACCGGAATATTCATTTTATAATTAAGAAACCAAACTCCAATTGTTTCTCCTAAGAGAAGAATAAGTAATGATATTCCTATTTGAATATTAATACTAGTAGAAAATATTCTCTTCAATTTTTCGATATCATTATGCCCTAATTCAAAAGTTATAAAACGACTAATTGAAGCGGACAACGCACCCGACACAACAGTAAACATAGCAACAACACCTCCTACAACATTATAGATACCATAATCATCAACCCCAAGTGCAGAAAGAATAACACGACTGGTAAAGAGGGACACAAGCATAACAAGAATAGTACGCATATACAACAATAGTGTATTCTTCGCGATTCTTCCATTATCTTGTTTGTAACTAAGTGGCATATAAAAAACGTCTAGTTTGTTATCTTAATACGCATTTTTCTCCCCTATAATCACATTCGCTATAGTCTTATAAATGATATATAAATCAAGCAATATTGTCCAATGCTCCATATACCAGATATCAGCTTTCACACGTTCCTCCATCTGTGAAAGCTCTCTCGTTTCACCACGGAATCCATGTATTTGCGCCCAGCCGGTGACTCCGGGCTTTATAAAATGCCGTACCATATATTTATCAATCAACTGGGCATAAGTCTCTGTATGGGCCAACATGTGAGGACGAGGACCTACGATTGACATTTCACCCTTAAAGACATTGATAAACTGTGGAAGTTCATCAATATTAGAACGTCGAAGAAAATCTCCAAAACGGGTTTTCCGGGGATCATCAACCGTTGCTTGTTTGCTATCAGCTTCATCATTGACTTTCATGGAACGGAATTTATAACACAAAAAATCTACGCCATTCAAACCAGTACGCATTTGTTTAAAGAATATAGGACCGGGAGAAGTCAACTTTATGATACTTCCTACAATGAGGTAAACAATAGGAAAAAACGTAACTAGAAAAATACCGGAGAAAACAATATCGAATAGCCGCTTTAATATACGGTTCTCCATCATACCAAGAGGTTCATAACGCAAATTTAAAATAGGCATATTACCAACCATACTGTGCCAGATACGACGGGGAAAGCCCTTGCAGACATTAGGAACACCATGAAAATAAAGCAGATGGTTCTCACAATAATTCATTATAGAGAAATTATAGCGTCCCTCCTCCATCGACAAGGAACAAAAAACATGCTTTATTCCTGTTTGGCCGGACATAAAATCGGAGAAACCATCTGGATTACCCAAATAAGGACAGTGGGAGGAAAAAGCATCATTAGGTCTAATATCGAAATAACCGATTACCTCATAAATAGAAGATGCCAAAGAACTCTCCATCTCCTCATATAGCATCTGCATATTATTACCTCCCCCAATAAATACGGCATAACGTTTATGTTTACCCTTCGCACAATAGACTATCAGCAGATGACGAATAATAATGCGATAAATACTTAAAACAGCAAAGAGTATAAAAAAATAAGTGACAAAAAAAAGAGGAGAAAAAATAGAGATTCCGCTAAAAGTCATGATACATGCCCAAAAAATGGAAAAGGCTATAATATTCTTTAAAACACGCAATACAAGCTGATCTGCACGAATTTCCCTACTATTCCAAACTTTTCCACGAGATGCTGAACAAGCTAAATAACAGAGACTAAGAGAAGTCATCATAAAAGAAACAGTACAGGAAAAAGGCAAATACATAGAAGCCTTTTTCCAGAAGAAAAGAAGTTGGAACAAACATAGGTTCAGGATAATCAAGTCCCCCAAAACAGCAATAGACTCTACTACTTTATTTATCTGGTTAGTTGACGCCATACCACTTCACTAAATTAGATATATTAAGCCCGGAGTTCTTTAAAAAATTTATTCAAGAAATCTTTTCCGAATAAATTCCAGGATATAACAACACAAACAGACAGGAAAATAAATACTAAAACATATATTTTCTTACTGATTCCCGAAGGTTTCAATGGTACTACAGCAGGCTCTACAACAGCAAACACTGGCTTCTCCTCCTGGACTTTAGCTCTGGCAACCTGAAGCTGACCTGCCACCTGACTATATACCTGATAAGCAAGACTCATATCATTTTGGAATCGTTCTTGTTCAGCACGGACACTATGCAAAATTATATTATCATGAGAATCCAAATAATCAGCATATTTCTGCTGCGCAGCATAATATTCCTGCTGGCGTTCCTTGAAGAGTTTCTCCAAATAGATACAATCTTCTTTCGCCTTGGAAGTACGATAGTTAATAATGTGTTCTTGCAACTTCTTCACTACCGAATCGGCAACAACTGCAGCTACTCTGGGTTTCTGCAAAGTGACAGCAACGGAAGTCATGGATGTCTTCTTATCCACAGAGGCATTTATCATTTTCTTCAGAGTTTCAATCTTTTTCGATTCTTCCTTTGATAATTCGATTGTACCCAGACTTGCTTTATCAGAAGATATTGATTCATCTTCTTCAGTAAACAATGACTTTATTCCATCAAATATCATATCAGGAAGCCCGATTACATAACTCCACCAGGGAAAAGATTCTTCATCTAGATAAGCATCCAATGTCATCATTTCATCTTTCGTTACCGGTATGTTCATTGTGGTAAGTTCCAGTAAGAAAGGAGTAGAAGATACAATATCAGCAGACAAAGAAGCATTCAAAGCATCGATACCATCACCCATAGTAACCCCACTTCCTAAAAAGGAAGCAGCCAAACCTGATAAACCACCACCTTTAGCACTACCCATCTCCGGAGAAAGAGTCACTTCAACTGTGTACTTTTTAGGAATACTTATTGCAACAATAAGACCTATTACCAAACCAATAACGGAAGCTTTGTAAATTAACTTACGAATACCTACAACCTTACGAAGAAGATCCATCAGATCAATCTCAAGCTCCTCATCCGTATGAATATCCTGTTGCTGTTTCATCTCTTTTTCAGATTTTTGTTCCATCAGAGTAGTCGTAAAAAGGATTCGTTATTTCTTTATTAAATTAGCAATAGAAGCAACCATCATTCCCAATGTGCTGAATGTAGTAGCGTAACCTAAGATATTACCCATATTAGTCTTCTTCTTAGCTTTACTGGGCACAATTATCTCACATCCTGGTTCTATCTGTTTCTTACCACTACCTTTCACCTTAGTCACCTGACCATTCATATAAACGATGAATTTCTTACTCTTCTTCGCATTGTCAGAATAACCACCAGCTTGATTCAGGTAATAATCAACTTTCTGTCCTTCTATATAAGAAACCGTATTCGGAACCATCACAGCGCCATTGATCGTAACTGTATTATTGTTCTTCGGAATGGAAATCACGTCACCCTCACGTAAGACAATATCTGCTGTACTGCCAGGATTCGCTAATGCTTTCTCCAAATCAATACCAACACTAAAAGTATCTTCCACACGAACACCCAAAGAGTCCATCATAGCTTCACCTAACTGCCTGCTCATCAAACGGATCACATCACCCATGCGTTTCTTCTCACTTGCATTGGCCACACGAGTCAATTTGGCACCACGTAAGTAGGCATAATTCGTTGCACCTCCCGCTTTATTAATTAAGTCCGAAAGACGTTCTTCACGACTGGTCATAGCATAAGAGCCTCCGAACAGAATTTCACCTTCAACAACTACATTCTGTTGAGCCTGATAACCCGGACTACGACGTACATAAACTTCATCGTAAGGTTGAAGGACAAAGCCGGGAGTTCCATCTACAATAAAACCTTCTTTTAGGGAGAATGTATATATCTGGCCGATAGTATCATTATCCACTGTACTACGAGGATTCTTAATTCTACGGGATACATCTACACGAACTACAGAAGCGGCTTCACGTAATCCACCTGCTTGAATAATCAAGTCTTCAAGGGTCATGTTATCCGCATAAGGATAAGAATCAGGTTTGGCTACTTCACCGTGGATTACGACGTTGCCTCTGTCTTCCAGGTCATGAATACTAGGAATATAAAGGATATCGTTTTTCATCAGGATGATGTTTTGGGAAGTACCGTCCATGATGGCTTTAATGTCTACTGGAA
>PPYF01172215.1_pt1 | contig 13442 bp, 12 predicted proteins | sample 1559871 | NCBI WGS metagenome assembly PPYF01 (sample SAMN08240021, study PRJNA423297) | Human gut metagenome, whole genome shotgun sequencing project. | reverse complement strand
GTTTGCGCCAGGGCAAATATTTACAGCACAGTGTTGATAAGATTGCGCGCGAGCTTCAGGAGAATCATGTGCGTCAGGGCCAATCCCGTTACTTATTGGGAATTGGAGCCACGTTACTATTGAGTGGGACATTCCTGTTGATTAATCGTCCTGAATGGGGCTATATGCCCGGCTGGTTGATGGCAGGCGGTCTGGCCGCCTGGATTGTCGGCTGGCGCAAAACTCGCTGATTTTTTCATCGCTCAAGGCAGGCCGGGTAACGTATACTACGGCCTTATTAATTCATCATCTATCACAGAGGAACATGTATGGGTGGTATCAGTATTTGGCAGTTGGTGATCATTGCCGTCATCGTTGTACTGTTGTTTGGCACCAAGAAGCTCGGCTCCATCGGTTCCGATCTTGGCGCATCCATCAAAGGCTTCAAAAAAGCCATGAGTGATGATGATGCTAAACAGGATAAAGCCAGTCAGGACGCTGACTTTACCGCGAAGTCTATTACTGACAAACCGGCAGACGCTGCTAAAGAAACGGCGAAAAAAGAAGACGCGAAAAGCCACGATAAAGAGCAGGTGTAATTCGTGTTTGATATCGGCTTTAGCGAACTGTTACTGGTGTTTATTATCGGCCTCGTCGTACTGGGGCCGCAGCGATTGCCGGTAGCCGTCAAAACGATAGCTGGCTGGGTACGCGCATTGCGATCCCTTGCGACCACCGTTCAGAATGAACTGACCCAGGAGCTTAAGCTCCAGGAGTTTCAGGACAGCCTGAAAAAGGTTGAGAAAGCGAGCCTGGAAAATCTGACTCCCGAGCTGAAAGCCTCAATGGATGAACTGCGCCAGGCGGCGGAGTCAATGAAACGTTCCTATAGCGCGAACGAGCCCGAAAAAGCGAGCGACGAAGCGCACACCATCCATAACCCGGTGGTGAAAGGGAACGAAGAACAGCATGAAGGGGTCACGCCCGCTACTGCTGAAGTCCAGGCCAGCGCACCGGAACAGGCTCCTGAGATTGTCGGGGAGACGTCTCCTGCCGTCAACGTGAAGGACGCTGAACCGAAAACCGCTGCCCCTGTTGCTGGCTCCTCCCCTACGTCGAGTGATAAACCGTAAACATGGCTGTAGAAGATACTCAACCGCTTATCACGCACCTGATTGAGCTGCGTAAACGTCTGCTTAACTGCATTATTGCGGTTATCGTGATTTTTCTGGCATTGGTCTATTTTGCCAATGACATCTATCACCTGGTTTCCTCGCCGCTTATCAAACAGTTGCCGCAGGGCGCAACCATGATCGCGACGGATGTCGCATCACCGTTCTTCACCCCGATCAAATTAACCTTCATGGTGTCGCTGATCCTGTCAGCACCGGTGATCCTTTATCAGGTCTGGGCGTTTATCGCGCCAGCGCTGTATAAGCATGAACGCCGCATGGTGGTACCGTTACTGATCTCCAGCTCGTTACTGTTCTATATCGGCATGGCGTTTGCCTACTTTGTCGTGTTCCCGCTGGCGTTTGGCTTCCTTGCCAATACCGCGCCGGAAGGTGTGCAGGTCTCGACGGATATTGCCAGCTATCTGAGCTTTGTCATGGCGCTGTTTATGGCGTTCGGGGTCTCGTTTGAGGTGCCCGTTGCCATCGTGCTGCTTTGCTGGATGGGGGTGACGACACCGGAAGATTTGCGTAAAAAACGGCCTTATGTGTTAGTTGGCGCGTTTGTGGTAGGGATGTTGCTGACGCCGCCGGATGTTTTTTCGCAGACGTTACTGGCGATTCCGATGTACTTCCTGTTTGAGGTCGGTGTTTTCTTCTCACGTTTCTATGTCGGTAAGCGACAGACACGGGATGAAGATAACGAGGCGGAATCAGAAGCCGAAGCTGAGAAAGCCGAGAAGACAGAAGAGTAAATTCAACCGCCCGCCAGGGCGGTTGTCATATGGAGCGAAGCATGTTTGATATCGGCGTTAATTTAACCAGCTCGCAGTTTTTAAAAGACCGTGATGAGGTTGTGGCTCGCGCGAGGGCCGCTGGCGTGAAGGGCCTGCTTCTCACCGGAACAAACCTGCATGAAAGCCAACAGGCGCAACGACTGGCGCACATTTATCCTCACTGTTGGTCGACGGCCGGTGTTCACCCGCACGACAGTAGCCAGTGGCAGCCTGCCACAGAGGAGGCGATTGTGGCGCTGGCGTCAATGCCTGAGGTCGTGGCGATTGGCGAATGTGGCCTTGATTTCAATCGTAATTTTTCCACTCCGCAGGAACAAGAGCGGGCGTTTGATGCGCAGTTGCGTATCGCTGCTGAGTTACAGATGCCGGTTTTTATGCATTGTCGTGATGCGCATGCACGATTTCTGACGCTGCTGGATCCGTGGCTGGACAAACTCCCGGGTGCGGTGCTGCACTGCTTTACCGGCACGCGTGACGAAATGCAGGACTGTATCGACAGAGGATTACATATCGGCATTACAGGCTGGGTCTGTGATGAGCGTCGTGGGCTGGAACTGCGCGAATTGCTACCGTTTATTCCGGCCGAACAGTTGCTGATTGAAACCGATGCGCCGTATCTGTTGCCGCGCGATCTCTCGCCGAAACCCGCATCGCGACGTAACGAACCGGCATATCTGCCACATATTCTTGAGCGTATCGCCCACTGGCGCGGAGACGATCCGCAGTGGCTTTCCGCCACAACGGATGCGAACGTCAGGACACTGTTTGGAATGTCGTTTTAAGTCGCCGTTAAAGCTTACGGAAACCGGTGTTTTTCACGCTCTGCTTCACCTCTTTATTCAACAGGTTGAGCAGCAGCATGGAACGCGCTTCACCGTCCGGTTCAGTGAAGATCGCCTGCAGGCCTTCAAAAGCCCCTTCCGTGATGACCACTCGGTCGCCGGGGTAAGGCGTTTCAGGGTCGACAATGCCTTCTGGCTTATAGACGGAGAGCTGGTGAATCACCGTAGCAGGGACAATTGCCGGTGATGCGCCAAAGCGGACAAAATGGCTGACGCCGCGCGTGGCATTGATCGTCGTGGTATGAATCACTTCCGGGTCAAATTCTACGAACAGATAGTTAGGGAACAGGGGTTCGCTGACTGCAGTACGTTTTCCACGCACCATTTTTTCCAGGGTGATCATCGGTGTCAGGCAGCTCACTGCCTGTCTTTCGAGGTGTTCCTGAGCACGCTGAAGTTGCCCGCGTTTGCAGTACAGTAAATACCAGGATTGCATAATGGCTCTTATCCGCTTATTCGGGGCGCAAGCATAGCAAATGTAAGGCGTGAAGTTAATTATAATCCCGGTGGCGGCGGTGGGCTGCCAGAGTTCACGCTAATTTAACAAAAATACAGCATCACGATGATGAACGCCGTATAATGAGGCGCTTACGAAGAGGCCACAATGGACGCCATGAAATATCACGATTTACGCGACTTCCTGACGCTGCTTGAACAACAGGGTGAACTCAAACGCATTACGCTTGAAGTGGATCCATATCTGGAAATCACAGAAATTGCCGACCGCACGTTACGTGCCGGTGGCCCTGCGCTGCTGTTTGAAAACCCCAAAGGCTATTCAATGCCGGTGTTGTGTAACCTGTTTGGTACGCCAAAGCGTGTCGCGATGGGCATGGGGCAGGATGATGTCTCTGCGCTGCGGGAAGTGGGTAAATTACTGGCCTTTTTGAAAGAACCGGAGCCGCCGAAGGGCTTCCGCGATCTGTTTGATAAACTGCCGCAGTTCAAACAGGTGCTGAATATGCCGACGAAGCGACTGCGCGGTGCGCCTTGTCAGCAAAAAATCATCTCTGGCGATGACGTCGATTTAAACCGAATTCCCATTATGACCTGCTGGCCAGAAGATGCCGCGCCGCTCATCACCTGGGGGCTGACCGTCACGCGTGGCCCGCATAAAGAGCGGCAGAATCTGGGGATTTATCGCCAGCAGTTGATTGGCAAAAATAAATTGATCATGCGCTGGCTGTCCCATCGTGGCGGCGCGCTTGATTATCAGGAGTGGTGTGCGGCGCATCCGGGTGAACGTTTCCCGGTGTCTGTCGCCTTAGGCGCCGATCCTGCCACCATTCTTGGCGCGGTGACGCCGGTACCAGACACACTCTCAGAGTACGCCTTTGCCGGTCTGCTGCGCGGTACGAAAACCGAAGTGGTTAAATGCCTGTCTAACGATCTTGAAGTGCCTGCCAGTGCGGAAATTGTGTTGGAAGGGTATATCGATCCGGGTGAAATGGCGCCGGAAGGCCCGTATGGCGACCATACGGGGTATTACAATGAAGTGGATAGCTTCCCGGTCTTTACCGTCACGCATATTACCCAGCGTGAAGATGCGATTTACCATTCGACCTACACCGGTCGTCCGCCGGATGAGCCTGCCGTACTTGGCGTTGCGCTAAATGAAGTGTTTGTGCCGATTCTGCAAAAACAGTTCCCGGAAATCGTCGATTTTTACCTGCCGCCGGAAGGGTGCTCTTATCGCCTTGCCGTCGTCACGATTAAAAAACAGTACGCGGGGCATGCGAAACGCGTCATGATGGGTGTCTGGTCATTTTTACGCCAGTTTATGTACACCAAATTTGTTATCGTCTGTGATGATGACGTCAATGCACGCGACTGGAACGATGTGATTTGGGCGATTACCACCCGTATGGACCCGGCCAGGGACACGGTGCTGGTAGAAAATACGCCAATTGATTATCTGGATTTTGCCTCGCCGGTCTCCGGTCTGGGTTCAAAAATGGGGCTGGATGCCACGAACAAATGGCCAGGTGAAACCCAACGCGAGTGGGGACGTCCAATTAAAAAAGACCCCGACGTGACCGCCCGCATTGATGCGATTTGGGATGAACTGGCCATCTTTAATGACGGTAAAGGCGCCTGAGGCGCTCGTTTTGCCCTACAGACCCATAGAGGGAGCGCATGACAACCTTAAGCTGTAAAGTGACCTCGGTAGAAGCTATCACTGATACCGTATACCGTGTTCGTTTAGTACCCGACGCGGCATTTTCCTTTCGTGCCGGTCAATATTTGATGGTCGTGATGGATGAGCGGGATAAACGCCCGTTCTCGATGGCCTCTACGCCGGATGAGCAGGGTTTTATTGAGCTCCACATTGGCGCGTCAGAAATTAATCTCTATGCCAAAGCAGTGATGGATCGCATCCTGAAAGACCATGAGATAACGATAGATATCCCGCACGGCGACGCATGGCTGCGTGACGATGAAGAGCGTCCGCTGATCCTGATTGCTGGTGGTACGGGTTTTTCCTACGCCCGTTCCATTCTGCTGACGGCGCTGGCGCATAATCCTAATCGTGAGGTCACGATTTACTGGGGGGGGACGTGAAGAGAAGCATCTCTACGATCTCTCTGAACTTGAAGCGCTCTCTGTCAACCATCCCAATCTGCGCGTCGAAGCCGTGGTGGAACAACCGGAAGCCGGCTGGCGTGGACGTACAGGGACGGTCTTAACGGCGGTGATGCAGGATCACGGAACGCTGGCCGATCATGACATCTACATTGCCGGACGTTTTGAGATGGCGCAAATCGCGCGTGACCTGTTCTGTAATGAGCGCAGCGCACGTGAAGATCGTCTGTTTGGCGATGCGTTCTCATTTATCTAAGAAGAGAAACGAAGAAGAAAAAACCCGCCCCTGACAGGCGGGAAGAACGGCAACTAAATGGTTATACCGTGACGTTTTCGTTGTAGGCCGGATGAGATGCTTTAGCGTCGCCATCCGGCAATCGAGCCGGGGGCGCTTCGCTTACCCGGCCGACAATGAGTGAATATCTTTACACCCGCTCAAACACGGTCGCGATACCCTGACCCAACCCAATACACATCGTCGCCAGGCCGAACTGGACATCTTTGCGTTCCATCAGGTTCAACAACGTGGTGCTGATACGCGCGCCAGAACAACCCAACGGGTGACCGAGCGCGATCGCGCCGCCGTTAAGGTTGATCTTCTCATCAATCTGCTCCATTAACCCCAGATCTTTAATACACGGCAGGATCTGCGCAGCAAACGCTTCGTTCATCTCAAACAAACCGATATCACTGGCCGAAAGCCCCGCTTTTTTCAGCGCCAGTTTCGACGCCGGAACCGGACCGTATCCCATGATGGAAGGATCACAACCGACCACTGCCATTGAGCGCACGCGGGCGCGTGGTTTCAGACCTAACTCGCGTGCACGACTCGCGCTCATCACCAGCATGGCGGCGGCACCATCGGAGAGTGCAGAAGAGGTTCCTGCGGTGACCGTGCCGCTGACCGGGTCAAACGCCGGACGCAGGGTAGATAACGCTTCAACCGTGGTTTCCGGACGGATCACTTCGTCGTAGTTAAACTGCTTCAGCACGCCATCGGAGTCATGCCCACCGGTTGGGATAATTTCGTTCTTAAACGCGCCGGACTGCGTGGCGGCCCAGGCGCGGGCGTGTGAACGTGCGGCAAAGGCATCCTGCATTTCACGGCTGATGCCGTGCATGCGTGAGAGCATCTCCGCCGTTAGTCCCATCATGCCCGCCGCTTTGGCGACGTTACGGCTCAGACCTGGGTGAAAATCGACGCCGTGGCTCATCGGCACATGGCCCATATGCTCCACGCCACCCACCAGACAGGCCTGTGCATCACCGGTCATAATCATTCGTGCGGCGTCATGCAATGCCTGCATGGAAGAGCCGCACAGACGGTTGACGGTCACCGCCGGAACGGAGTGTGGAACTTCCGCCAGCAGCGCCGCGTTACGGGCGATGTTAAAGCCCTGCTCCAGCGTCTGCTGCACGCAACCCCAGTAGATGTCATCAAGCGCCGCCGCTTCAAGCGCCGGATTACGCGCCAGAAGACTACGCATCAAATGTGCGGAGAGATCTTCCGCACGCACGTTGCGAAACGCGCCCCCTTTCGAACGGCCCATCGGGGTACGGATCGCATCAACAATTACAACCTGTTCCATTGTGACTCCTTAAGCCGTTTTCAGGTCGCCGACCGGACGGGCAGGCTCAACCGGGGGATAATACGGTTCGTTATGACGCGCTTTATTACGCAGACCTTCCGGAACGTCGTATAACGGACCGAGGTGCTGATACTGTTGCGCCATATCGAGATACTTCGCGCTGCCGAGCGTATCCAGCCAGCGGAACGCGCCGCCGTGGAACGGAGGGAAGCCCAGACCGTAAACCAGTGCCATATCGGCCTCTGCCGGACTGGCGATAATGCCTTCTTCGAGACAGCGCACCACTTCGTTGACCATCGGGATCATCATACGGGCGATGATTTCGTCTTCGCTGAAATCACGCTTCGCGTTACTGACGTCAGCCAGCAGGTCATCAACGGTGGCATCCTCTTCTTTCTTCGGCTTACCTTTGTTGTCTTCTTTATAGCGCCAGAAGCCCAGACCGTTTTTCTGACCAAAACGACTGGCGTCAAACAGCGCATCGATCGCGTCGCGATAATCTTTTTGCATCCGCTGCGGGAAGCCTGCGGACATCACGGCCTGCGCGTGATGCGCTGTGTCAATGCCGACAACATCAAGCAGGTATGCCGGGCCCATCGGCCAGCCGAACTGTTTTTCCATGACCTTGTCGACTTTGCGGAAGTCCGCTCCGTCGCGCAGCAACTGGCTGAATCCCGCGAAGTAAGGGAACAGTACGCGGTTTACAAAGAAGCCAGGGCAGTCGTTCACCACAATCGGTGTTTTGCCCATTTTGCTTGCCCAGGCGACTACTTTCGCGATGGTTTCATCGGCGCTTTTCTCGCCACGAATGATCTCAACCAGCGGCATCCGGTGAACCGGGTTAAAGAAATGCATCCCGCAGAAATTTTCCGGGCGTTTCAGCACGCTTGCCAGTTCACTGATGGGAATGGTGGAGGTGTTAGAGGCTAGCACGGTATCCGGGCGAACCTTGTCTTCCGTTTCGGACAGCACCGCTTTTTTGACTTTCGGGTTTTCAACCACGGCTTCGACCACGATGTCCACGCGATCAAAACCGGCATAGTCCAGCGTAGGGTGAATGGTCGAAATCACGCCCGCCATCTTCAGACCGTCAATTTTGCCGCGCTCAAGCTGTTTGTTCAGCAGCTTAGCCGCTTCGGTCATTCCGAGGGTCAGGGATTTGTCATTGATATCTTTCATGATAACCGGCACGCCTTTCCACGCCGACTGATACGCGATACCGCCGCCCATAATGCCTGCGCCCAGCACAGCAGCCTGTTTTGGCGTCTCAACGTCTTTGGTCAGCTTCTTCGCTTTGCCTTTCACATATTGGTCGTTAAGGAAGATACCGACCAACGCGCGGGCTTCATTGGTGTGCGCCAGCGGAACAAAACTTTTGTTTTCCAGATTAAGCGCTTCTTCACGGCCAAAACGCGCGGCGGCTTCAATGGTTTTCACTGCAGTCATCGGGGCCGGGTAATGTTTGCCTGCCGTTTGCGCGACCATGCCTTTGGCAATGGTGAAGCTCATGGCAGCTTCAATTTTGCTGAGCTTCAGCGGTTCCAGCTTCGGCTGACGCTTCGCTTTCCAGTCCAGATCGCCGCTGATGGCCTGACGTAAAACTGCTTTTGCGCCTTCAATCAGTTTTTCCGCTTTCACGACGCCATCGACCAGACCGATTTTCAGCGCCTGTTCAGCACCAACGTCTTTACCGGCAGCAATGATCTCCAGTGCGCTGTCCGCGCCTAACATGCGCGGCATACGTACGGAACCGCCAAAGCCTGGCATGATGCCCAGCTTTGTTTCTGGTAGACCGATACGCAGATCCGGCGTCGCCAGGCGGTAATCGGTCGCCAGTACGCATTCGCAGCCGCCACCTAACGCATAGCCGTTAACCGCAGAGAGCGTGGGGACCGGCAGATCTTCCAGACGGTTAAAGACGCTGTTGGCGAAATGCAACCACTGGCTGAGCTGTTCTTCGGGAACGAGAAACAGCGAAAGGAATTCGGTGATATCGGCACCGACGATAAAGGCTGCTTTATTCGAACGCAGCAGCAGCCCTTTTAACTCTGTTTGTTTTTCCAGTACGTCCAGCGCCTGGCCGAGGCTGGCGACGGTTGCCGTGTCGAGTTTGTTCACTGAGCCTGGGGCATCGAACACCAGTTCGGCGATGCCATCTTCCAGCCAGTCGAGGTACAGGTTGTCGCCTTTGTAAAGCATGTCAGTCTCCTGAATCCGCAAGGTGATCTGGTCATACCAGATGAAGCGAAGTGTGTATTTTATGTTAATAAAATGCAAATGACTGATTAAAAAAATGCCGATCCGATCACACCTGGTAGAAATCACGCTCTCGTGAATCGATGTGCTAAGATGCGGAGACTTGAGGTCGAAAAAAACAGAAGGATAGAAAATGGAATCACTGGCCGCACTCTATAAAAATCATATCGTTACCTTACAAGAACGGACGCGTGATGCGTTGGAACGCTTTAAGCTTGATGCGCTGCTTATTCACTCCGGCGAGCTGGTTAACGTTTTTCTCGACGATCATCCTTACCCGTTTAAGGTTAATCCGCAGTTTAAAGCCTGGGTGCCGGTGACTCAGGTTCCCAACTGCTGGTTGCTGGTTGATGGGGTGAACAAACCCAAACTGTGGTTTTACTTGCCGGTCGATTACTGGCACAACGTTGAACCGCTGCCGACCTCCTTCTGGACTGAAGAAGTTGAGGTGATTGCCCTGCCGAAGGCGGATGGCATTGGCAGTCAATTGCCTGCCGCGCGCGGCAATATTGGTTATATCGGCCCGGTTCCAGAGCGTGCGTTGCAACTGGAGATCGCCGCCAGCAATATCAACCCGAAAGGGGTGATCGACTATCTGCACTATTACCGCGCCTACAAAACGGACTACGAACTGGCCTGCATGCGCGAAGCGCAGAAAATGGCGGTGAATGGACACCGTGCGGCGGAAGAAGCCTTCCGTTCGGGGATGAGCGAGTTCGATATCAACCTGGCCTATCTGACTGCGACCGGTCACCGCGATACCGATGTGCCGTACAGCAATATCGTGGCGCTGAACGAGCATGCGTCGGTTTTGCATTATACGAAGCTGGATCATCAGGCACCGTCTGAAATCCGCAGCTTCTTGCTGGATGCCGGTGCGGAGTACAACGGTTATGCCGCAGACCTGACCCGTACCTGGTCGGCGAAAAGCGACAATGAGTATGCGCAGTTAGTGAAAGATGTGAATGACGAACAGCTGGCGCTGATTGCCACCATGAAAGCGGGTGTCAGCTATGTGGATTATCATGTTCAGTTCCATCAGCGTATTGCAAAACTGCTGCGTAAGCATCAGCTCGTCACCGACATGAGCGAAGAGGCGATGGTCGAAAACGATCTCACCGGACCGTTTATGCCGCACGGGATCGGCCATCCGCTGGGCCTGCAGGTGCATGATGTCGCGGGCTTTATGCAGGATGACACCGGTACGCATCTCGCCGCGCCGTCCAAATATCCGTATCTGCGCTGCACCCGTGTGCTCCAGCCGGGCATGGTGTTGACCATTGAACCGGGCTTTTACTTCATCGAATCGCTGCTCGCGCCGTGGCGTGAAGGGCAGTTCAGCAAACACTTCAACTGGCAGAAAATTGAAGCGCTGAAACCGTTTGGTGGTATTCGTATTGAAGATAACGTGGTGATCCACGAGAACAACGTTGAAAACATGACGCGGGATCTGAAACTGGCGTAATGGACAGTTGGTTAATCCCTGCGGCGCCGGTCACCGTTGTCGAAGAGATCAAAAAAAGCCGCTTCATTACGTTGTTGGCGCATACCGATGGCGTAGAGGCGGCAAAAGCGTTTGTGGAATCAGTCAGAGCGGAGCACCCGGACGCCCGTCACCATTGCGTGGCGTGGGTGGCGGGAGCGCCGGATGATTCGCAGCAATTGGGCTTTTCAGATGATGGTGAACCGGCGGGAACGGCAGGCAAGCCGATGCTCGCGCAGTTGATGGGCAGCGGCGTTGGGGAAATTACCGCCGTTGTGGTGCGCTATTACGGCGGGATCTTACTCGGCACCGGCGGACTGGTTAAAGCCTACGGCGGTGGCGTAAACCAGGCATTGCGTCAGTTAACGACACAGCGCAAGACGCCATTAACCGAATATACTTTGCAGTGTGAGTACGCGCAGTTGGCTGGCGTTGAAGCACTTCTGGGTCAATATGGCGGCAAAATCGTCACCAGTGATTACCAGGCATTCGTTCGGTTACGGGTGGCGCTTCCTTATGCGAAAGTGGATGAATTTTCAGCAAAGCTGGCGGATTTTAGTCGTGGTTCATTGCAATTGTTAGCGATTGAAGAATAATCCCCACCTCATTTTGAAGAACTAAGGAAGCGGCAGAGATGCATTTTCGCGCCATTACCCGAATTGTAGGACTACTGGTTATCTTATTTTCGGGCACGATGATCCTCCCGGGGCTGGTAGCGCTTATCTATCGTGATGGGGCGGGACGCGCATTTACGCAAACCTTTTTTGTCGCACTGGTGATTGGCTCCATGTTGTGGTGGCCGAACCGTCGTGAGAAAGGCGAACTGAAATCCCGTGAAGGGTTTCTGATCGTGGTACTGTTCTGGACCGTGCTGGGTAGCGTGGGTGCGTTACCCTTCATTTTTTCTGAAAGCCCGAACCTCACGATTACCGATGCGTTTTTCGAATCATTCTCCGGACTGACCACGACCGGCGCTACCACGCTGGTGGGGCTGGATTCGCTGCCGCATGCGATCCTCTTTTATCGCCAGATGCTGCAATGGTTCGGTGGGATGGGAATCATTGTGCTGGCCGTCGCGATCTTGCCGATACTCGGCGTCGGTGGGATGCAGCTCTATCGCGCTGAAATGCCTGGGCCGCTGAAAGATAACAAGATGCGCCCGCGTATTGCCGAAACGGCAAAAACGCTGTGGCTGATCTACGTCCTGCTGACGGTCGCCTGCGCGCTGGCGCTGTGGTTTGCCGGCATGCCAGCGTTTGACGCCATCGGACACAGTTTCGCTACTATCGCGATCGGCGGGTTTTCTACCCATGATGCCAGCGTGGGTTATTTTGACAGCCCAACGATTAACACTATCATCGCTATCTTCTTATTAATCTCCGGTTGTAACTATGGTCTGCACTTCTCGTTACTGAGTGGCCGCAGCCTGAAGGTTTACTGGCGTGACCCCGAATTTCGCATGTTCATTGGCGTCCAACTGACGCTGGTGGTCATCTGCACATTAGTGCTCTGGTTTCATAACATCTATAACTCCGCACTGACGACGCTCAATCAGGCCTTTTTCCAGGTGGTGTCGATGGCGACTACGGCCGGATTTACCACCGACAGTATTGCGCGCTGGCCGCTTTTCCTGCCGGTATTGCTGCTATGTTCTGCGTTTATCGGCGGCTGTGCAGGGTCAACGGGCGGGGGACTGAAGGTTATCCGTATCCTCTTGCTGTTCAAACAGGGGAACCGCGAGCTGAAGCGCCTGGTGCATCCCAATGCGGTCTATAGCATCAAACTGGGGAATCGCGCGCTGCCGGAGCGTATTCTTGAAGCGGTCTGGGGATTTTTCTCGGCGTATGCGCTGGTTTTTATTGTCAGTATGCTGGCGATTATCGCGACTGGTGTGGACGATTTCTCGGCCTTTGCTTCCGTGGTGGCGACGTTGAACAACCTTGGGCCCGGGCTGGGCGTCGTGGCGGACAACTTTGCCAGTATGAATCCAGTGGCAAAATGGATCCTGATTGCCAATATGTTGTTCGGTCGTCTGGAAGTCTTCACTTTGCTGGTACTTTTTACCCCGACCTTCTGGCGTGAATAATGGAGTAACACGTGAAAACACTGATTCTTTTCTCATCTCGCGATGGACAGACCCGGGAAATCGCCGCTTATCTGGCGTCAGAACTCAAAGAGCTTGGCGTTTGTACGGATGTCGTCAACCTGCATCGTACCGAAGAGCCTGACTGGGAACGCTATGATCGTGTAGTTATTGGCGCATCCATTCGTTATGGACACTATCATTCTGCATTTCTCGAGTTTGTGAAGAAACATGCGACGCGACTGAATCACATGCCAAGCGCGTTTTACTCCGTCAACCTGGTGGCGCGTAAACCGGAAAAGCGGACGCCGCAGACCAACAGCTACGCGCGCAAGTTTTTAATGAACTCACAGTGGCGGCCAGACCGTTCTGCGGTTATCGCCGGGGCGCTGCTGTACCCACGCTATCGCTGGTATGATCGCATGATGATTCAACTCATTATGAAAATGTCGGGCGGCGAAACGGATACGCGCAAAGAAGTTATCTATACCGACTGGGAGCAAGTGGCGAGTTTTGCCCGCGAAATCGCCCAGTTAACCCCCGATTCGGTGGTTAAATAAACGCAAAGAATAAAAAATGCGCACTCGGAAAATTATTTTAAATTTCCCCTTGTCAGCCCGAAATAACTCCCTATAATGCGCCTCCACTGACACGGAAC
>PPYF01525992.1_pt1 | contig 13443 bp, 8 predicted proteins | sample 1559871 | NCBI WGS metagenome assembly PPYF01 (sample SAMN08240021, study PRJNA423297) | Human gut metagenome, whole genome shotgun sequencing project. | reverse complement strand
GAAACTACCATTACGTATATGAAAAGTCTTAGAAATATCCAATTGAAGCTTCTGGCATCGTTGATGTATGCACACCTGCCTTTCTCATATATGCTGTCGTCCGTACGTTAAGAATGTGTGTTAAACAACAATTTAATCATTCTACTCATTCCTCAGTGCTGTCACCGGGTCACTCTTGGATGCCTTCTTAGAAGGTATCAATCCACCGATAAATGTAAGAAATACACTAAGCAGTATAAGCACTATCGCTGGAATTACAGGAAGTACTGCATTGATGTTGTTCACCCCTGAAAGTGCATGAATAACAGCATTTATAGGAAGCAGGAAAAGTAATGTTATACCTATACCCATAAGTCCTGAGCATAGTCCGATTATACATGTTTCTGCATTAAATACAGCCGATACATTCTTCTTGGAAGCACCTATTGCCCTTAATATTCCTATCTCCTTACGTCTTTCAAGTACACTTATATATGTGATAACACCTATCATAATAGAAGATACTATTAAAGATATAGCCACGAATGCAATCAGCACATAGCTTATAACATTTACTATGGTAGTGACAGATGACATAAGTGTTCCTACCACATCTGTGTAGCTTATAACCTGTTCATCCTTACCCTGTTTTTTCATGCTTGTATTATAGTTATCAAGTATATTTACTATCTTATCCTTACTTTCAAAATCCTTAGGATATATGTCTATTTCACCTGGTACTGACAAATCTGCATAGCCAAGCTTTTTCATATTATTGTCATATGAGGCAACATCCGTATCAGACATAAGTGACTTCATAAGATCTGAAAGGTCACTTTCGTTCATATTCATCTTTATCGCATCTGCGAAGCTGTCTGTATCTATACCAAATGCGCTGCTAAAATCATAGTCATCTGTATCTGTTCCCATGCCCATTGAACCTAGTGCAGCTGCCATATTATTTCCCATAAGCTGCATGGCATTCATCATGGCATCTGTCATAGAGGACATCATCTGTGTCATGACTGCCTCCATAGCCTGCTGCATATTCCCCATGATACTTTCCATCATCTTGTTCATGGCATTCTGTATATTGGCAGTAAACTGTTCCTGCAGACTGTTGAGCATATTGTTTATGACTTTATCAAGAATACCATCTATGTTCTGATATCCATTCTGCTTGGCATATTCTGCGTATCCATCTACTACATCCTTTTTAAATATACTCCAGAGCTGTTCTTTTGATATATCAAATGTCACAGCATCATTCATAAGTTCTTTTGCCGAATCTGATATCTGTTTTCTTGCCTCATCTGTAAGCAGGAACTTAAATACACTTTCTGCTGTTGTATCCTCAATACCATTCTTTTTAATATATTCAAAATATCTGGCTTCAAGCTTGTTTACCTCCTTAAGCACTCTGTCCTGCGATATATTTACATGCATTGAATCAGTAATAAGCTGTCTGATATCCTTACTTAACTGGGCTGATACTTCATCAGAGGACATATATTCCTTGAAACCATATAATACTTCAGATATAGATGCTTTAACTTCATCTGTAAGACTGTCTGATATCAGTTTCTTTACTGTGTCTGCATCTATACTGCCTATATCAAAGTCCATACCATTTTCCCCGAAATCAGAAGATATATCTCCAAAACTATCAGGGTTTAACACTGATGAATCCATAGAATCAAATATAGATGGATCAAATGCCGCTGATATATCATCTGGATTAATCAATGCAGCAAAATCTGGCATACTCATATCATATATACTATCATCCACCTTAAATGCATTACTTATTGCATCTGTATCTATCTGAAAAAGTGATTCCATGTTAAATTTACTTTTACTGTCACTACTTATACCAAACTTTTCACCAGTAAATATGTTGGTATCCTTCTTTTCCTTCTGTGCTTTTACTACATCACTAGCTGCAGAATATTGTATAAGCTGTCTTGTAAGCCCGGATGTATATGCTATACCCGGTGTAAGCATTGCTGCTGTGGTTCCATCAACCTGCTTAACTATACCTGATATTTTCAGATCACTGCCTTTGCTTATCAGCTCCTTCATATATTCTTCATTGCCAGTTTTATCCTTCCATATATCATACTCTGTATCATACTGATAATAATCAGCACTATTCACCACTTTAAAGGTCATGCCAATAAAATCATCATATGAAAAGCTGTCGTTATTCTCAGGAATATCTATCTCTTTTTCTGACATAAATGCAGATATCATATTCTCATATTCAGCATTATCACGCAGACCTAGTGTGTACTCAAGCCTGTCACTTATGTTACCGCTTGAGGAAAGCACAAGAACACATTCGTTATAATTTTGTGGCCAATGTCCTGCTTTTACTTCATACTGTTCTTCATATAAACTGCTGTTTGAGGGCAGCTCATAAAACACATTTGTAGACATGCCAGATGTCATGGAATTCTCATATGATGAAGACATTCCCATCATCTCATACGACTTGTCAGGATTTATCTGCCTATATCCTGTATTATCCTCCCTGTATATCTGAGGAGTTACTATATATTTGTATTCTATGGCATGCACATAATCTTCAATATTTTCCGGATTGCCTTCTATATATGTTTTAAGCGATGCCAGATCGTTGGTACTCATCTTAGAGAACATATCAGAAACAACAGGTGTAACACCGATATCGTTCTCCTTTTTGTTGTCACCTGATGCTGACATACCGACCATCATCGCTGTAAGATCAAAGCCCGTACTTTGTATCTGTAACGGATATTCTGACAAAGTATCCTCTTCCATCGCACTTATATATCCACTGACACCATTAGATATTGAAAGAATAAGTGCTATACCTATAATTCCTATAGAACCTGCAAACGATGTAAGAAGAGTCCTTGCCTTTTTAGTCTTAAGATTCTGAAAGCTTAATGAAAGTGCTGTAAGAAACGACATTGACGACTTTCCCATATTCTTGTGCACCGGTTTTTCTATAATATTTTCATCTATCTCTAACGGATCAGAATCCGATAATATCTTTCCATCTTTAACTTCTACTATTCTTGTAGCATATTCATAAGCCAGCTCAGGGTTATGAGTTACCATAACTACAAGTCTGTCCTTTGATACCTCTTTTAAAAGCTCCATAACCTGTACGCTTGTTTCACTGTCAAGTGCTCCTGTAGGTTCATCTGCAAGAAGAATATCTGGATTATTAACAAGTGCTCTGGCTATGGCAACTCTTTGCATCTGTCCACCTGACATCTGGCTTGGCTTTTTATGTATCTGCTCTCCAAGTCCTACCTTTTCTAGCGCCTCTTTAGCACGTTTTCTTCTTTCAGTCCTTGATATGCCTGATATTGTAAGTGCAAGCTCAACATTAGAAAGAACCGTCTGATGAGGTATAAGATTATAGCTCTGGAACACAAAACCTATCGTATGATTACGATATGAATCCCAGTCTCTGTCTTTATATTTTTTAGTTGATATTCCATTGATGATAAGATCCCCACTGTCGTATCTGTCAAGGCCGCCTATAATATTAAGAAGCGTGGTTTTTCCTGAACCACTTGGACCTAACACTGCAACGAATTCACTATCCCTTAGATTCAGCGACACATCATCAAGTGCTTTCTGTACTAACTTTCCTGTTCTATATTCCTTACGGATGTGTTGAATCTGAAGCATTATCTATCTCCTGTTCATTTATTATCATAATTAAATTTTATTATAAAACAATGTATACTTTTATTACAATACACTTTGGTTATAAAAATATTACTATTTTATAACATTTTCATAAAGTTATCTATATTTTTTCTACTACATGCCGTTACATAAGCATGTTATAATTATAAAATAATATGATACCAGGGTCAAAAGGTCTTTCACCCACATGAGCTCGCTCATAGTTGGGTGAAAGACCTTGGGACCCGCCCCGATATGAGCATAAAAGTGGGATGAAAATCCCACGATATGCGAATATTGGGGAGGGTGCTATGTGCCAGTGGCACATGTTTAGCACTGACCGAAGCGGAGCGGAGACGTGGGAGTGCATAGCACGGAACAATCCGTAGGTATCAAAGTCGGGGGCTTTTGACCCCGACATCATAAAATACTAGGAGGTATACAAATATGTGGGCTTATGAAAGTGTTTTTTATCAGATATATCCTCTGGGATTGTGCGGTGCGCCTTATGATAATGATGGTGTCCTTACACATCGTATCCTTAAGGTCAATGACTGGATTCCCCATATTAAAAAGCTGGGTGCCAATGCAATATATTTCTCACCTGTATTTGAATCTGATACGCACGGATATAATACCCGTGACTATACAACAATAGATAAAAGACTTGGAACCAATGAAGATTTTGCCAACGTATGCTCTAATCTGCACAAGGAAGGAATCAAGGTTGTTCTTGATGGTGTATTTAACCACGTAGGTCGTGGCTTCTGGGCTTTTCAGGACGTTCTTAAAAACCATGAGAATTCTGCTTATGTTAACTGGTTTGCAAGAATAGACTTTAATGGCAACTCAAACTATAATGATGGTCTATGGTATGAAGGCTGGGAGGGCTGCTATGACCTCGTAAAGCTCAATCTATATAATGAGGATGTTATACAGCATATTTTTTCTGCCATAAAAGGATGGGTAGATGAATTCGATATAGATGGCTTAAGACTTGATGTGGCTTACTGCCTGAATCATGACTTTTTAAGAAGACTCCGCTCCTTCTGCGATTCTCTAAAGCCTGATTTCTTTCTTCTTGGTGAAACTCTTCATGGTGACTATAACCAGATTATGAATGATGAAATGTTACATTCTGTAACCAATTACGAATGTTATAAAGGGCTTTATTCAAGCTTTAACTGCATGAATATGTTTGAAATAAACCATTCATTATTACGACAGTTCGGACCTGAAAACTGGACTCTTTATAAGGGAAAGCATCTGCTCTCCTTTGTTGACAATCATGATGTAACAAGAGTTGCTAGTATTCTTAATAACACTAACCACCTTCCTCTCATATACACCCTTGCATTCGGAATGCCTGGTATTCCTTGTGTATACTATGGCAGTGAATGGGGTGCAACAGGAAGAAAAGAGGATGGTGATCCTGCTCTGCGTGTTTCCTTTGATGCGCCTATATGGAATGACCTCACAACATTTATATCAAAACTGGCTGTCGCAAAGAAGTCGTCAAATGCACTGAATTATGGAAGCTTCTCATCTATCGTTCTCACCAACGAACAATGCATTTTCCTGCGTCAGTATAATGATGAACGTGTTCTTGTTGCCATCAATGCATCTGAACATCCTTACTTTGCTTCGTTTAATATCGGAACTGATACATGCACTGACCTTATAAGTGGCAGCGAAATTAAGCTTAATAACGGAATGGAACTGCCTGGATACAGTAGTTTTATACTTCAGCCATTCTCTTAAGCTCCGGAAGTACTGTACATAGCATTGTTATAAAACAGATACTTCCTCCTATTACATTGGATACTGGCTCAGCCAGAAATACTCCTGCTGTTCCCTTATTAAATGTATATGGCATAATATATGTAAGAGGCACGACTATAATTACTTTTCTTAATAATGAAAAGAATATGGCGTGCTTCTTTTTGTTAAGTGACTTAAATACTGTCTGTCCGATATATTGCAGATCCATAAATATAAATGCTGCAAAATACTGCTTTAATGCAACAATAGCATCACTAAGCAGGCTGCTGTCTGAACTGAATATGCTTATTAATGCTCCCGGTGCAAATATAATAATGCTCCACATAACAGCCGTATAAGCCAGTGTCATAATACTAAGAACCGCTATTGCTTTTCTGATACGTGTGGGCTTTCCTGCACCATAATTATAACTGATAACTGGCGAAGAGCCTTCATTAATAGCATGAATCGGAGTATCCACAAGCTGCCTTACACTAGATACTATTGTCATTACTGATATGTAAATATCTCCTCCTGTTACTGCCAATACATTATTGCAGCATATTGTAACAAGGCTGTTAGTAACCTGCATTATAAATCCTGCTGTGCCAAGACTGATAATATTCTTAGCATAACCTGCACACTCTGCAAGCTCATTTTTCTTTAAAAATCTCATCTTTAATTCGGATTTATGTGTCAGGAAATATATTGTAAACATCGCTGAAAAGCATTGTGAAATAACTGTTGCTACTGCTGCTCCCTTTACGCCTAAGCCAAAAACAAATATAAATAGTGGATCCAGTATAAAATTAAGAACTGCTCCTATTGCAACTGATATCATACCAGTTGTAGAATATCCCTGTGCATTAATATATGGATTTAGTCCTAAGGCAAGCATAGATGGTATTGTTCCTATAAGATAAATCATCATATATGGATATGCATAAACTATTGTACTATCTGATGCGCCAAACAACATGAGAATTGGTTTTGAAAACAGCATACCGCATGACATCAATATAAATGCACCTGCACAGAGCATTGAAAATGAAGTATCCATAATAAGTGCAGCTTCTTTATTTTTCTTTCTTCCCCTGTATATCGAAAACAGAGGTGTTCCACCGCTTCCAAACAAGTTAGCAAATGCTGTAATAATAACAATTACCGGGAAGCATATTCCAACTGCACCTATAGCTGTTGTACCGATATGTGGTATACGTGCAATATATATCCTGTCTACTACGTTATACAAAAGATTCAATAACTGTGCTACAAGCATAGGGATTGATGCACTTAAAATATTATCTGTAATTGTTCCATTCTCAAAGTCTATTTTTTTCATTTCTATTACCTGTCCTGCGTATTATACTGCATATTATCATACTGTTTTACATAATATTTTCATCTATTATACATATTCATCTGGAAATTTCAATTTCTAATAATCTTTTCTATTAAAGCCTCTTTTTGCTATGTCACAGACACAACGCTGTTCTAACAGCTTATAACTCTTCCTGTTCTAGCTGTAACCCTGTGTGAGATTGATATAACAGTCCTGTTTTCAGATACATTTTTTAATGCCTTTAGTACTTCTCTTTCTGTATCAGCATCAAGATTAGCAGTTATCTCATCTAAAAGCAGAAGCTGTGGATTAGCAGCAGTTGCCCTTGCAATAGACAATAACTGCCATTGTCCCTGCGAAAATATTTCCTGTGTGCAGAGTGTATCATATCCCTTATCAAAGCTCATAATTGTATCGTGAAGTCCTGCAAGCCTGGCTGCATTCACAACCTCATCCATAGATATAGCTTCATCATATAATGTAATCTGGTCTTTAACTGTTCCTGGCACCATATGAAATGTCTGTTCAACATAACCAAATATTCTTCTTTTCATATTATCAGGTATATTACTAGAATCAATTCCATCAATTAGTATCTGTCCCTTTAAAGGCCTGTATAAGCCTAAAAGCAGCTTGAATATTGTGCTCTTTCCCGCACCTGTCCTTCCCTGCAGTGTAACCTGTTCACCCATATCAACATTGAAGCTCTTATCTTTAATTATAATATGGTCAGCTTCATATCCGAAAGTTACATTATTAAACTTGACATATGGTGTGCAGGCTTTTCTAGCTTTTAATTCTTCACTATTATTGATGCTAGCTGTCTGTGTTTCTAACGCAGCATTAATATCTGCACTTATATCAGCATTAAAATCCGCCATAATATCTGCTTTAATATCAACATTAAAATCTGCCTTAATATCTGCTTTAACATCTTCAAATGCCGGGAGTGCAAAGAATTCATTTATTCTTCTTACACCGGCAATTGCTGACTGTATAGTCTGGATTTCCATACCAAGGCTCTCAACTGGTGCAAATATCTGTGATATGTAGTTAATAACAGCTACCGCCGTGCCTGCCGACATTCCAAAAAGTGTAAGAGCCTTTGCATTGCCCGATGCTGAAAACAACATAACTACCGCTACTACAATTGCATTTAGTATAAGAATAACCGGTGAATATATTGCATCGTAAAAGTTGGTCTTTTCCATAGCCTTATAGCTGTCACCTATATATTCATCATATTTTTTCTCCATATACTTTTCCTTGCCAAGATTATGTATTGTACGGATGTTATGTAGTGTTTCCGGTACATGTCCCGAAGCCTTACTTACTGCACGCCGGTTTCGCAGCTGGGCTTCAAGCATATTCCTCTGCACATATCGGGTAAACCAGAATATAAATGGCAGTAATATAAGCAATAATATTGAAAGCCCTTTATTTCTGAACCATATAACTGCAAGAATACTTATTATCTTACATGTATCCGCAAACATACTGACTATACCTGAGGTAAACAGATTCTCTACAGTATCAACATCACCAACGAATCTTGACACCACAGCTCCCGGCTCCTGCTTACTTAATGATGCGGCTGTCAGTCTGGTAAAATGCTCCATAAGACCACTACGCAGAGCATGCGTTATCTTTTGGCCAAATACAGTAAGAAGCCCTTCCCTTGCAGCCTCCATAAGACCTGTGATCACATTAAATACCATATAAAGAAATATAAGATATAAAGGAACCTGACATCCTGCTGCCAATGTATCTACTATTCTTCCAAGTACAAGCGGTGGATAAAGTGCAGTTATAACTGCACCACATACTGTTGTTATAATACCAAGTGAAAGCCACTTTTTCTTTATTGTAGTGTGCAATATTATTGAGCCTACACTAAGTACTTTGCCGCCATTATCAACATTGCTATTATGTTTACTCATGCTTATCCACTACCCTTCTGCTGTTTTCCACTACCTTTGCTGCAGCCAGCCCTTCATTCTCTGTTTCTACAGTTCTGCATTCTTCAACACTTACCGTTTCATACATTTTTCTGTAGCCAGGACATTCCAACATAAGTTCTTTATGTGTTCCAACATTTGCCTTACCGGCATCCATCCATATAACCTTATCCATCTTCGGAAACATATAGAGACGATGAGATATAAGAATAACGATATTATCTGATGCCATATCTTTAAGCTTCTTATATATCTGTTCCTCTGTATTCCTATCGAGTGCTGAAAATGGATCATCAAGCACCAGCACCAGCTTCTTATGGCAAAGCATTCTTGCAAGTGCTATTCTTTGTGCCTGTCCACCCGACAGCCTGATTCCTTCACTTCCAATAATGGTATCTGCTCCCTGCTCCATAGCCTCAACCTCTTTATCCATGCATACTGCCCTGAGGTATTCAAAAACATCATAATCATCACCTAACAACACATTATTCCTTACAGAATCGTTAAATAATTCAGGATCATGTCCAAGATAACTTATTATTCCCGACCTTACATTATCCGCAGCGTTTCTTAGCTCACATCCGTTATATCTGATACTTCCCTCATATGGATATTCACACAGAAATGTCCTTCCAAAGGTTGACTTACCACTAGCAACCGGACCTGTAACACCTATGATCTGTCCCGGCTCTGCAGTAAAGGAAATATCATTATATACATTTTTTCCATCTGGATATGTAAAGCTTAAGTTTTGTACCTCAAGCCTTCCTAATGTCTGATTTTTACAATCTGTATCCTTAGCCTGAATAACCATAAGCGGCTTAATACGTTTCCATGAAACCTGTGCCTTATGAACTGCATTAAACAGCTTCGCCGCCTTCGAGGACTTATCAGATAACTTTATAAAGCAGGTTAGGAATGTTGTAAATGCTGCAATATCCCAGGTTCTCCATCCTGTTCCAAGTACATTTCTGCTGCCAAAATATAATATAAATAAAATGCCCATCATTGATATTATTCTATATAATGGTGTAAGAGAAGAATTCCATATATTAGCATAAATAGCTGATTTCTCATACTCAGCCAGATTATCTTCGTACGCATTTTTTCTGTCAGCTTCCCTGCCATAAACTCTGTAGGTTATAGCATTGGATGCTCTGTCGAGTGTTGCATTACTAAGGATACCAGATTGTTTTTTATACGCAGAACCTGTTTTCTGGACTATTACTTTCATCTTTTCAGCTATGATATAAGATATAGGTGGAAATATCATTGCAATAAGTGCCAGCCTTACATCATATACAAGCAACATTCCTGCATATGCAGCCAGCGCAACTCCTGTATCAAATATTTCTGTTGTAAACTTTCTCATGCCTTCAGCACAATCATCTACATCAAGTATGGCCTTTGTCATAATATCACCCATACCTTCACCTTCAAGCTCTGTCCTGCTCTTTAATACAAGTGTTCCATATAATATTTTCTTCATTCTTCTATTAACATTATTGGCGAATCTACGAACATAAAAACGTTTTATATATCTTGATACCTGAACTACTCCAATTGAAATCACATATGCAATAACAAGTATAAGCATATCCTTGTATACAGCATTCTTTGCCAGTATATCTATAAGACAGCCTGCCATTTTTCCTTCAAACCATGGTCCAAACAAAAGTCCAAGATTGTATATAAAACCTGACACAGTTATTATAAGCAGTACCTTCCACTCTTCTTTAAAATATGATAGTATTCTGTCGGCTGCAAATTTCTTGTTTGCGGTCACATTTTTGTTATCTGAAGAATTTACTCCATTATTTCTTAATTTAAAATCCAATCTCATCTGGTGCCACAGAACATTTCCATGAGTAGATTTATCAGTTATACCCTCATCAATAAATCCAAACTTGGAATAATAGGGAACAAGACTTTCTTTACAGGTTAGAACCAGTCCCCTTCGGTTATGTTCTCTGGCATCTAAGATTGCCTTCTTAATCAGCTCTTTCGCATATCCGCATCTGCGATATTCAGGAAGAGTATTTACACCAAAAATCATCTGCCATGCACCATTCTCGTCATGCATTGATGCATTTTCATACATCTCATCTGTAAGATCAGCCTCATCCGTAACAAAACCATCTACAAACGCAATGAGTTTATCATCATCAAACATAAGCCAGAAATGATTTCCATAATATTTTATTCTCTGCTCAAATTCTTCTTTAGTTGCTGCCTCTAAAACAGGAAAACACTCGGATTCAACCGATGCAATATCGTCTAAATCAGCCATTGTTGCATATCTTATATTCACAATCATTCCTTCTTTACTATGATTTTTTCATTATAGCTTCCTATAAGACAGATAATGCACATTATATGCGTATTTCTAATACTTTCTACTCTATCACATACTCGTACATTCTAAACTGCCTGTTTCCAACCACCTCATAAAATATGTTTTCAGTACTTACATATTTAAAGCCAGCTCTTCAAGACATCCGGCTGGTATCCAAGTGTTGATGCTTTTCCACTAGTCTCTCAAAAGAGGCTTCAAAGTTTAAATCATCCTTATCACTTCTTTTTCTTGGACCTTTCATGTGGTTTTTACTGCTTGCCCGCCTTGCTTTTTTGCTTAAGTGTCTTTCCATCAACATAAGGTCAATATTTTCATTTGTATACCATTTCCCGGACTGATGAATGGCATATGCACCCTTACTTAATGCCATGGCAGCAACACCATAATCCTGCGTAACTACTAAATCTCCTTTTTCACAAAGGCTTATTAACTTAAAATCAACCGCATCAGCTCCGGCACCCACATATACCACTTCTGAATAGTCTGATGTAAGATAATGATTAGTATCACACAAAAGCGTTACGGCAATATTATGACTCTTAGCTATTCTTTCAACTATCCCTATCACAGGGCATGCGTCAGCATCTACATATATATGCATACTCTTATCTCTTTCATTCACAATCAATTGTTATATACATTTAGGAACAGTCTCTATTTCATTCCCACAGATAACTTATACCAGCGTTTTATGTATGGATCATCAAAAAGCTCAAGGTCGTTTTCTGTAAGTCTCACGAAAAGATCGGTAAGCCCGTCATACTCATTAATGTCTCCTGCAGGATACAGTTTCCAGTTTAGCTGCTCTAATGTCCAGTTACTCTTAACTGAATTGTGAATCATAGACGTTGTCGCATAATTAGACGGGTTATCCTCTCCTCCAATGGCAATAGGAATGATGTGGTCAATTGTTGGGACCAGTTCCCAGTAGGCACTGTGACATTCTTCCATCTTCCAATGGCTCTGATATGGAAATGCATCCGGCATGTAATATGATAACACCTTTAACAATCCCGGATTAACAAGCTTTTCCCCGGTATATCTGTCTATAAATCCGTCTCTTACAAACTGCTCATACTTTTCCTTATCTGTATAGCTTCTTCCCTCCGGTTTTAACTTCTTAAATGGGTATTCCTTATTTATTACATTCTTTGCCGATTCGATATTACCTGTGAGAATACTCTCTGCACTTTGTTTGATTGTTGTAATCTTATACATAAAAACGCACCTGCTTTCCTTTATCAGTTTTATAAACAGGAATTTAGCAATTTCTAATTTTTTTGACGTTTCGGTTCATTAAATGCCTGCCAAAGTGTTTATATAAAAATGCTTTTATCGCAGACATTTCTTGATGGTGTGCTTTTAGCAAGTCATCAGGCGAATCATAGACTCCAAAATCTTGATTAATTCCTTCACTCTGAATATATGTATTATTTCTATCAAAATCTATAATTGGATTTTTGAAGTCTTTTACGGCTACACCGTAACCACAAAATGCACCTTTACAATCACTATTTTTTTCCTGTAATTTTTGTAAATACTTTTTATCAAGAATAAACGCCTCTAACTCATACCATCTATCCTCAAAGTAAACTTCAACCCAACTATGAAATACATTTTGTGGTGCATTTTTATAGACAACCCCTGTCATTGCTCCCTTTTGTAATTTTTTATCAATGGTGAATCCATGTACCCTGCAAGGAATATTGCATGCCCTTAGTATTGCCATAAACAATGTTCCTTTTGTATTACATTGTCCATAACCATCTGCCAAAACCTTTGATGCAGGAACATTATCATCAATATTATATCCAAACAATATTTCATCCCTAACAAAATCATAAATCGATTTTAAGCGTTCAAATTCATTTATATTTTTCCATCTTCTTTCCCGAATTAACTGCTGTATGTTTGCGTTGGAATAATCTAACATTTTTGTTTCTTTTAAATATTTGTCCATAATGCACCTTCACAAATTGAAGTTTCCACTTTCCTGTACTTATGATTTTTCATCAAAGCGGCTGCATCATTTCAAGAATAATGCCATCCGGGTCTCTAAAATAAAAAGCTCGACTTTCCCCAAATCCATCTGCTCTAAAGTCGAAATACTGCGGTTCAGACAAGCAATCCACATGATTTTCGATAATGGTTTTGTAGACCGAATCAATATCATCCGTGTAGAAGCATACTTCTGAGATAGAGGTTGTAAACAAATCCGATTGTGCTTTATGGATTTCGCTGTCTACAAACTGAATCAATTCAATCGGTGGTGCTTCAAGAGCCTTCGAACCATTCAAATATGCAACCCTTGCTTTACAATTTTCCTTACGGAACATTTTATCTGTCTCTTCGCCTTCCAT
>PPYF01188472.1_pt1 | contig 13444 bp, 9 predicted proteins | sample 1559871 | NCBI WGS metagenome assembly PPYF01 (sample SAMN08240021, study PRJNA423297) | Human gut metagenome, whole genome shotgun sequencing project. | reverse complement strand
AAGAAGGCGAGATATTTGTCATCATGGGGTTATCCGGCTCCGGCAAATCCACCATGGTACGCCTTCTCAATCGTCTGATCGAACCGACTCGTGGGCAGGTGCTGATTGACGGCGTGGATATTGCCAAAATATCCGACGCCGAGCTTCGCGATGTCCGCCGTAAAAAAATTGCAATGGTCTTCCAGTCATTCGCCCTCATGCCGCACATGAGCGTACTGGATAACACCGCGTTTGGCATGGATCTGGCCGGTGTACCGGTGAAAGAGCGCCAGGAGAAAGCGCTGGACGCCCTGCGCCAGGTGGGCCTCGAAAACTATGCTCACGCCTATCCTGACGAACTCTCCGGCGGGATGCGTCAACGCGTTGGTTTAGCCCGCGCGCTGGCCATTAACCCCGATATCCTGTTAATGGATGAAGCCTTCTCAGCGCTCGATCCGTTAATTCGTACCGAGATGCAGGATGAGTTAGTCAAATTACAGGCCAAACATCAGCGGACCGTGGTATTTATTTCCCACGACCTTGATGAGGCCATGCGAATTGGCGATCGCATTGCCATTATGCAAAATGGCGAAGTGGTACAGATCGGTACCCCGGATGAAATTCTGAATAATCCGGCAAATGACTATGTCCGCACCTTCTTCCGCGGCGTAGATATTAGCCAGGTATTTAGCGCCAAGGATATTGCGCGCCGTAATCCGGATGGTCTGATCCGTAAAACACCGGGCTTTGGCCCGCGCTCCGCCCTGAAATTACTGCAGGATGATGACCGTGAATACGGCTACGTCATCGAACGCGGGAATAAGTTTGTCGGTATTGTCTCCATCGATTCACTGAAAGAGGCGCTAAAAGCCAATCAGGGAATTGACGCGGCGCTTCTTGATGAGCCACTGGCCGTCGATGCGCAAACGCCACTCAGCGAATTGCTCTCTCATGTGGGTCATGCCCCCTGCGCCGTACCGGTTGTTGGGGAAGAGCAGCAGTACGTCGGCGTTATTTCAAAAAGAATGCTGCTACAGGCATTAGATCGCGAGGGGGCAAACAACAATGGCTGATCAATCTAATCCGTGGGATACCACACCGGCCGCCGATAGCGCGGCTAACTCCGCCGATGCCTGGGGTTCACCGGCTTCGGCACCGTCCGGCGGCAACGCCGACTGGCTGCACAGCGCGCCCGCGCCGCAGCCCGAACACTTCGACATTATGGACCCGTTCCATAAAACGCTGATCCCGCTCGATAGCTGGGTGACGCACGGTATCGACTGGGTGGTTACGCACTTCCGTCCGCTGTTCCAGGGGATTCGCGTGCCCGTCGATTACATCCTGAGCGCCTTCCAGCAGCTGCTGCTGGGGATGCCTGCGCCGGTGGCGATCGTGCTGTTCGCCCTGATTGCCTGGCAGATTTCCAGCGTTGGGATGGGCATCGCGACCTTTATTTCGCTGATCGCCATCGGCGCTATCGGTGCCTGGTCGCAGGCGATGATCACTCTGGCGCTGGTGCTCACCGCCCTGCTGTTCTGCGTGGTGATAGGCCTGCCGCTAGGGATATGGCTGGCGCGTAGCCCGCGGGCGGCAAAAATTATTCGCCCGCTGCTCGATGCGATGCAGACAACCCCGGCGTTTGTCTACCTGGTGCCGATCGTCATGCTGTTCGGTATCGGTAACGTGCCGGGCGTGGTGGTAACCATTATCTTCGCCCTGCCGCCGATTGTGCGTCTGACCATTCTGGGGATTAACCAGGTACCCGCGGACCTGATTGAAGCTTCGCGCTCCTTCGGTGCCAGCCCGCGTCAGATGCTGTTCAAGGTACAGCTGCCGCTGGCCATGCCGACCATTATGGCAGGCGTGAACCAGACGCTGATGCTGGCCCTGTCGATGGTGGTTATCGCCTCGATGATCGCCGTCGGCGGTCTGGGCCAGATGGTGCTGCGCGGTATTGGCCGTCTCGATATGGGCCTGGCGACGGTTGGCGGCGTGGGGATCGTTATCCTCGCCATTATCCTCGACCGCCTGACGCAGGCCGTAGGCCGGGACTCCCGCAGCCGCGGCAACCGCCGCTGGTACAGCACCGGCCCGTTGGGTCTGCTGCTTCGCCCTTTCACTAAGTAACCATCGTGTTGGCCCGCGCTGGCGGGCCAACGCTCCACGACTATCACTATTAAAGGAACAACGATGCGACACTCATTTGTCTTAGCCACTGCTTTTACCACGCTGGTCTCCACCAGCGCGTTTGCTGCCGACCTTCCAGGGAAAGGCATTACCGTTCAGCCGGTGCAGAGCACCCTGTCAGAAGAGACCTTCCAGACGCTGCTGGTGAGCCGCGCGCTGGAAAAACTGGGCTACACCGTCAGTAAACCGAACGAAGTCGATTACAACGTCGGCTACACCTCGATCGCCGCCGGCGATGCGACGTTCACCGCCGTCAACTGGATCCCGCTGCATAACGACATGTACGCCGCGGCGGGCGGTGATAAGAAGTTCTATCGTGAAGGGACGCTGGTTGGCGGCGCGGCACAGGGTTATTTGATCGATAAGAAAACCGCCGATCAATACCACATCACCAACATTGCGCAGTTGAAAGATCCGAAGATCGCCAAACTGTTCGACACCAACGGTAACGGTAAAGCCGACCTGACCGGCTGTACGCCAGGCTGGGGCTGTGAAACGGCCATCAACCACCAGTTGGAAGCTTACGACCTGAACAAAACCGTCGATCATAATCAGGGTAACTACGCGGCGATGATGGCCGACACCATTACCCGTTTTAAAGAAGGTAAACCGATCTTCTACTACACCTGGACGCCGTACTGGGTGAGCGATGTACTGAAACCAGGTAAAGACGTGGTGTGGCTGCAGGTGCCGTTCTCTTCCCTGCCGGGCGTTCCGAAAGATGCCGACACCAAGCTGCCTAACGGCGCTAACTACGGCTTCCCGGTAAGCACTATCCATATTGTCGCCAACAAAGCCTGGGCCGAGAAAAACCCGGCTGCCGCGAAGCTGTTCGCCATTATGAAACTGCCGCTGTCTGACATTAACGCGCAGAACTCCATGATGCATGCCGGTAAAGCATCGGAAGCCGACGTTCAGGGCCAGGTGGATGGCTGGATTAAAGCCCACCAGCAGGTATTTGACGGCTGGGTGAAAGAAGCGTTGGCAGCGCAGAATAAGGACTGATAAACCTGGCGCCATCAAACAAAGCCGCCACCGGTCACCGGATGGCGGCTTTGTCTTATCCGGCCTATACGAGACAACGACCGCCATCAAAAAGCACATTCCGCTACGCGACATATTCCCGCACCTCCCAGCCTTTCGTTATTATCGTCCTCATTCTTCCTCACATTCTCAATACCATGACGAAACCTGCTCACGGGCTTAGCCCAGCGTTAATCGCCTTAATGTCCGTCGCCACCGGCCTTGCCGTTGCCAGTAACTACTATGCACAACCGCTGCTGGAAACCATCGCCCGTCACTTCTCACTAAGCGCCGGACAGGCCGGTTTTATCGTTACCGCCGCGCAGTTGGGCTACGCCGCCGGGCTGCTGTTCCTCGTACCGCTGGGCGATATGTTTGAACGTCGCGCGCTGATTGTCACCATGACGCTGCTCGCCGCGGGAGGCATGCTGATCACCGCCAGCAGCAGTTCGCTGGTCATGATGATCCTCGGTACCGCCCTTACGGGACTCTTCTCCGTCGTCGCGCAGCTTCTGGTCCCTATGGCGGCCACCCTCGCCTCACCGGAAAAGCGTGGCAAAGTGGTCGGAACCGTGATGAGCGGATTGCTGCTGGGTATCCTGCTGGCGCGAACCGTCGCCGGGCTGCTGGCAAGCCTCGGCGGCTGGCGTACCGTTTACTGGGTCGCCAGCGCGCTGATGGTGGTACTGGCCTTCGCCCTGTGGCGTGGTCTGCCGAAGCTCAAGCAGGAGACGCACCTTAACTACCCGCAGCTGCTCGGCTCCATCTTTAGCCTCTTTGCGCACGATAAGCTACTGCGCACCCGCGCGCTGCTCGGCTGCCTGACTTTTGCCAATTTCAGCATTCTGTGGACCTCGATGGCGTTTCTGCTCTCGGGCGCACCGTTCAACTATTCGGAAGGCACGATCGGCCTGTTTGGTCTGGCGGGCGCGGCGGGCGCGCTGGGCGCTCGTCCCGTCGGTGGGCTGGCGGATAAAGGCAAAGCACACCTGACAACCACATGGGGCCTGGTGTTGTTGCTGCTTTCCTGGGTGGCGATTGGCTACGGCCAGACCTCCGCCATTGCGCTGATTATCGGTATTCTGGTGCTGGATCTGATGGTTCAGGGGGTGCATATCACCAATCAGACGGTGATTTATCGCGTGCAGCCTGACGCCCGTAACCGACTCACCGCAGGCTACATGACCAGCTACTTTATCGGTGGTGCGGCAGGGTCGCTGCTATCGGCCTGGGCCTGGCAGCATGCCGGCTGGCTCGGAGTCTGTGCGGCCGGCGCGGCGATTTCCGTCGCCAACCTTTTGGTCTGGTGGTGGGGCTATCATCGTCAGGCAGCCGAATAGTGGCTACGGGGTGATAGACATACGTATTCATCACCCCTATACCATAGAGTCATCACATAAATTACTGGCAATAATTCATTTACTTTATTTGTCACTGTCGTTACTATATCGGCTGTAACTAATGAGGTAATGCCCAGATGGATAGTTCGTTTACGCCCATTGAACAAATGCTGAAATTTCGCGCCAGCCGCTGCGAAGAATTCCCTTTCCAGGAAATTCTTCTGACTCGCCTGTGCATGCACATGCAGGGTAAGCTGCTGGATAACCGCAATAAAATGCTGAAAGCTCAAGGGATTAACGAGACGTTATTTATGGCGCTAATCACGCTGGAGTCTCAAGAAAATCACAGCATTCAGCCCTCCGAACTCAGCTGCGCGCTCGGGTCATCGCGTACCAACGCCACCCGCATCGCCGATGAACTGGAAAAACGCGGCTGGATTGAACGTCGTGAAAGCGACAATGACCGCCGCTGCCTGCATCTGCAGCTCACCGACAAAGGTCGCGAATTCCTGAGCGAGGTTCTGCCTCCGCAGCATCACTGCCTGCATCAGCTCTGGTCGTCTCTCAGCGCGGCTGAGAAAGATCAGCTTGAGCATATCACCCGCAAACTTCTTACCCGTCTGGATCAGATGGAAGAGGATGGCTCAGTACTCGACGCCCTGCGCTGATACTACCGCGATCGCAATGAAAACAAACAGGCCAGCAGATAACCCCTGCTGGCCTTTCTGGTAAACAGGTCGGCATTGCCGATATCAATAATAAGAAATGTGGAGAATCACATGAGCGCAAATGCGGAGACTCAAACCCCGCAGCAACCCGCCAACAAGAAAGGCAAACGTAAACGCGCCCTCATCTTGTTGACCTTGCTCTTTGTTATTATTGCCGTGGCCTATGGGGCCTACTGGTTTTTGGTTCTGCGTCACTTCGAGGAAACCGATGACGCTTACGTGGCAGGGAACCAGGTACAAATCATGGCGCAGGTGTCCGGTAGCGTGACGAAAGTCTGGGCCGACAACACCGACTACATCCAGCAGGGTGACGTGCTGGTTACGCTTGACCAGACCGATGCTCAGCAGGCGTTTGAAAAAGCGCAGACCCAGCTGGCCTCCAGCGTGCGCCAGATGCGCCAGCTGATGATCAACAACAAGCAGCTGCAGGCGAATATCGATATTCGCAAAACCACGCTGGCTCAGGCGCAAACCGACCTCAACCGTCGTATTCCGCTGGGCAGCGCCAACCTGATTGGCCGTGAAGAGCTGCAGCACGCGAAAGATGCGGTGACCAGCGCTCAGGCGGCTCTCGATGTGGCGGTACAGCAGTACAACGCTAACCAGGCGATGATTCTGGGGACCAAACTGGAAGATCAGCCAACGGTTCGCCAGGCGGCAACCGACGTTCGTAACGCCTGGCTTGCCCTGCAACGTACCAAAATTGTCAGCCCGATGAGCGGCTATGTTTCCCGCCGTTCCGTCCAGCCTGGCGCGCAGATAAGCCCAACCACTCCGCTGATGGCGGTAGTGCCGGCCAGCAACCTGTGGGTAGATGCAAACTTTAAAGAGACGCAGCTGGCGCACATGCGTATCGGCCAGCCGGTAACCGTCATCAGCGATATCTACGGCGACGACGTCAAATACACCGGGAAAGTGGTCGGTCTCGATATGGGTACGGGCAGCGCCTTCTCGCTGCTGCCGGCGCAGAACGCCACCGGTAACTGGATCAAAGTCGTGCAGCGTCTGCCGGTACGTATTGAACTGGATGCCGATCAGCTGGCGAAACACCCGCTGCGTATCGGTCTCTCTACGCTGGTGAAGGTTGATACCTCCAACCGCGACGGTCAGATGCTGGCTAACCAGATTCGTACCAGCCCGGTTTACGAGAGCAATGCGCGTGAAATCAGCCTCGATCCGGTGAACAAGCTGATTAACGACATCGTCCAGGCCAACGCCAACTAATGCTGGGGTGCGCGTAATGCAACAGCAAAAACCGCTGGAAGGCGCGCAGCTGGTCATTATGACCATTGCGCTGTCGCTGGCCACCTTTATGCAGGTGCTGGACTCCACCATCGCGAACGTGGCTATCCCCACCATCGCCGGTAACCTTGGCTCGTCGCTGAGCCAGGGGACGTGGGTTATCACCTCATTCGGGGTCGCGAACGCCATCTCCATTCCGATTACCGGCTGGCTGGCGAAGCGCGTCGGTGAGGTGAAGCTGTTCCTGTGGTCCACCGTCGCCTTTGTCATTGCGTCCTGGGCGTGCGGGATGTCCAACAGCCTGAGCATGCTGATCTTCTTCCGCGTGATTCAGGGGATCGTTGCCGGACCGTTGATCCCGCTTTCGCAAAGTCTGCTGCTCAGCAACTATCCCCCCGCCAAACGCTCAATCGCGCTGGCGCTGTGGTCGATGACGGTGATCGTGGCCCCGATCTGCGGGCCAATCCTCGGCGGCTACATCAGCGATAACTACCACTGGGGCTGGATCTTCTTTATCAACGTGCCGATTGGCGCGATAGTGGTATTGTTAAGCCTCCAGACTCTGCGCGGGCGTGAAACCCGAACCGAGCAAAGGCGTATCGACGGCATAGGCCTGGCGCTGCTGGTGTTGGGGATTGGTAGCCTACAGGTCATGCTCGACCAGGGGAAAGAGCTCGACTGGTTTAACTCCACGGAAATTATCGTGCTGACCATCGTGGCGGTGGTGTCGCTAAGCTTCCTGATCGTCTGGGAGTTGACCGACGATAACCCGATAGTCGATCTGTCGTTGTTTAAGTCACGAAACTTTACTATCGGCTGTTTGTGTATCAGCCTGGCCTATATGCTCTACTTCGGCGCGATTGTTTTGCTGCCGCAGCTATTGCAGGAGGTCTACGGTTATACCGCAACCTGGGCCGGTCTGGCTTCAGCGCCGGTAGGCGTCATTCCGGTGCTGCTGTCGCCGATTATCGGCCGCTTTGCCCATAAGCTGGATATGCGCCGTCTGGTCACCTTCAGCTTTATTATGTATGCCGTGTGCTTCTACTGGCGCGCCTACACCTTCGAACCGGGAATGGACTTCGGCGCCTCGGCCTGGCCGCAGTTTATTCAGGGCTTCGCCGTCGCGTGCTTCTTCATGCCGTTGACCACCATTACGCTTTCCGGGCTACCGCCTGAGCGTCTGGCGGCCGCATCGAGTCTGTCGAACTTTACCCGTACGCTGGCAGGCTCCATCGGGACGTCGATTACCACCACGCTGTGGACTAACCGTGAAGCGATGCACCACGCGCAGCTCACCGAGTCGGTGACGCCGTTCAACCCCAATGCCCAGCAGATGTACGATCAGCTGCAAGGCATGGGGATGACGCAGCAGCAGGCTTCCGGCTGGATAGCCCAGCAGATTACCAACCAGGGGCTAATTGTCTCAGCCAACGAAATCTTCTGGATTTCGGCGGGGATCTTCCTGGTGCTGCTGGGGCTGGTGTGGTTCGCCAGACCGCCGTTTGGCGCAGGCGGCGGGGGCGGGGGCGCTCACTAGTCAAAAAGCCAGCTCGGTTGAGCTGGCTTTTTTGTTCGGCAAACCGGAAATGTCCTCGTATAACAGCAAGATGACATCGCCCTGACAAGCGCAACGCCAGCAGGCGAGCCGAAGCAAATAGCCAGATGGCGGCTTTGCCTTATCTGGCCTACAAACGGTACTCAGGAATCAACACGCTTAAACTCCAGCCAGTCGATTTCCAGACCGGCTTTAATCACGTCGGTTTGCACCCGGTAGTATCCCGGCTCCAGCTGCACACGACACAGCTTCTGTACCACTCTCTGCCCCAGGGTTCCGCGCGTCTGTATCGTGGCGACAAATTTACCGTTGAATAACAGGTTGGTCGCCGTCTGCGCCAGCGGCATCGCCGCCGCGTTCACGCTCACCAGCAGATCATATGCTCCTGCGTGCGGAATATAAATCGCCAGCGGTTCGGTGTAGCGTAGCCGCGACTCGGGCGCGATTTTGATCGCATCTGCGATATACAGCTCGTTGTCCGTGGTGATTATCGGCACCCGCACTTTTGGCACCTCGCCCCGCTTCACCACCTGCGTGTGCAGCATAAACGACAGAATATTGCTGGCGCAGCGCTGAAGCTCACCCAGCGTCAGGGTTCCGTCAGCCAGCGCCGTCAGCGTGTTATCCTCTCCGGCGTTAATCTCCGCGCCGTTGTTGTTAACCACCATATACAGATCGTTTTGTGCCCGGATCATCGCCGCCGTGTTGTTAACCGTCGCGTCACCGCCGACGATGGCATCATTCATCTTTGCCCACCAGTCGGTCATCACGATGCCTTGAAAGCCCCAGTCATCGCGCAAAATCGTCGTGTTCAGGCAGTAGTTTGACGCTGACCAGTGGCCGTTAATCGGGTTATACGCCGTCATCACCGCCATCGCACCGCCCTCTTTCACCGCATATTCAAAGCCGCGCAGATAAATTTCACGTAGCGCGCGCGCCGAAACCACCGCATTTGCCTGGGCACGCGCCTGCTCCTGGCTATTGCAGGCAAAGTGCTTGAGCGTGGCGATGCCGCCACCGCTACGAATACCGCGCACCGTGGCCGCCGCCATCATGCCTGTCAGTAGCGGATCTTCCGAGAAATACTCAAAGTTACGTCCGTTGAGCGGATGACGGTGGATGTTCATTCCCGGCCCCAGCAGCAGATCGATCTGATTACGCTGTAGCTCCTTGCCTTCCATCGCGTATAAACGCTCAATCAAAACCGGATCCCAGGTACAAGCCAGCAGCGTACCGCTGGGCATCAGCGTCGCATGCGCGCCGTTATCCATGCGGATACCGGAAGGGCCATCCGCCGTAGAGGCTAACGGAATGCCTTTTTCCAACAGGCTGTCACTGGTGCCCCCGAACGCTGAGGCCACGCCCGGCGTAACCTTGTGGCTACACATCCCCTCACCGCGCACCAGACAGGCCAGTTCCTCGGGCTCGAGCTGGGCGATAAATTCCGCCATATCGGCACGTCCCTGCGCCACATCAGCAAAGCGAATATTTCGATCGCCAGTCAGACTCAGCGCCGACGGCAGACGCGTATGAATACGGTGATGCAGAGAAAATTTTCTCCTCGGCGTCTCCTCCCACTCCTCAAGCCACGTGCCGGACGTCAGGCGTTTGCCGGGACGCAGTCGCGAAAATGGCACCGTTGGTGCCAGCGCCTGCTCATGACAGGACACAACCCGCAGCATCGGCTGTACGTAGCCGTCCTCGCCCTGAACGCCGATCGGCTGTAAATTACGCACCTGATTCCCACCCCAGAAACGGTATGTTCCCGCCTCCAGCACCCAACAGTTGGGATGACCGGTAGCACCGCTGTCGTCCCACGAAGCCAGCCGTTCCAGCGGCACCGTTAGCGTCAGCGTTTCACGCTCGCCCGGCTGTAGCACCCGGGTTTTCCCAAACGCGATCAGTTGGCGCGCAGGCTTACCTAACACCCCCTGAGGGGCTTCAAGATAGATCTGCACCACCTCGCTTCCCGCAAATCGCTCGCCCACATTGTCGACCGTCGCCGTAAACTGCAACGACAGCGAGGGATCGACAATCAACTCAGCCCGCAAAGCGTGGAGGGTAAAACGCGTGTAGGACAACCCAAAACCAAATGGATACAGAACGGACTGCGGCCGGAAAGTTTCAAAGTAGCGATAGCCTACATAAATATCTTCCTGATAAATATTTTGCACGCTATCGCCCCAGCAGGCAACTGAAGGGTACTCGTCCAGCGAGGTGGCGAGGGTATCGGTCAGCTTACCGGAGGGCGTCACATCGCCGCACAGCAGCGAAGCAACCGCCCGACCTCCGTGCGGGCCGCCGTGCCAGGCGTAGAGAATGGCGCCAATATGTGGCCGCAGCGCCGGATCTTCCGACCATGACATGTCGATGATTGAAGACACGTTCAACACAACGATCACGTTATTGAAGCGTTGGCATACCGCTTTCAGCATGGCGTATTCAGCGTCACTCAGGCGATAGCCGCCGGGCACATCGGCATTGTCTTTATCTTCACCGGCTGTGCGGCCAATCACAACCACCGCTTTATTGGAAACCAGGCTGGCCCTGGCAACCAGATCATCGCTCAGCGGCATTTCCTGTTGAAACCACGGTTCCTGCGCCCAGCCTCCGCCGCCGTTATCAAAAGGGTGCGAGATAACCCACTGCTCATAGCTCTGCGCCACAATACTATTGATCCGCGCGCCGCAGCGTTCGCGCATCGCATCCAGCAGGTTACAGGTTGATACAACGTTTACCGCCCCGCCGGACCCCGTGCCGCTACGATAGTAATTGATTTGGGTACGGCCAAAAATGGCGATCGTATCCAGTTCATCCAGCGGTAGCGTCCGCGGCCTGTTTTTCAGTAATACCGCGCCCTGTGCCGCTACGGTCATCGAGAATTCGGCAAACCCCTCCAGGGGTTTACCGATGAAAGCGTGATGCATACGTGATTCCCCCTTCCCGAGGATTTAACTTACGAATGGGCAAATGTGCCTTTTTTCAGGTCATCAACAACGCCGTTCATTCTGGTTTCGTTCAAACCATAGAACTTGATCGAGAACGCAGTCAGCACGTAGAACACTGCCGGAACAATCGTAAATAACAGCATCACGCCCTGAGCGGCGGAAGGGGACTGTACGGCCACGCCGGATTCGTAATGGAAATAAGCCAATACCCAACCTAAAATGGCGCCACCGACGGCAACCCCCAGCTTAATAATGAATATATTGGCCGCAACATTCATTCCTGTAATGCGACGCTGCGTTTTCCATTCGCCGTAATTATTTGTATCGGTAATCATCGACCACTGTAACGCACCGTTACCGCCCTGAATCACAGAAATAATAATGTGAATCACAAATATCACTATCCATGCCTGAGGGGGAACGAAGAAACAAATAACCCCAAATGCGGCAGTGAGCAGGTTAATCCAGAATGAAAGCTTCACCTTACAAAAACGGGTACCAAACGGTTTTGCCAGCACGGACCCCGCCATGGAAGCGAACATCCCGCCAAGCATAAACAGAGAAATAATATCAGCGCCTTTATTCAACACCGTATTGATGTAATACACCACCGCGCCGCCGCGCAGCACCACGGCAACCAGCATCATGAAGTTATAGACGGAGAGAATCAGCCACTGGTCGTTTTTAAAGAGAATTTTAACGTCGCGCGCAATGTTGAGATTCTCTTCTTTAATCGGCTGAACGCGTTCTTTGGTGGTGAAGAAGCAGGTAATAAACATCAGGCAGCCAATCACCCCAAACAGAGCCATAGAAACCTGGATGCCGGTCGCCCGATCGGCCGGATAGAGGAAATCGGCCAGCGGGAGAATAAGCGCGGTACCCAGCGCGCCACCGATAGGCGTAATAGCAAATCGCCAGGACTGCAACGACAGGCTTTCGCGCGGGTCAGAGGTGAGCGCTGCGCCGAGCGAGCAGTAAGGGATGTTAATCGCGGTGTACATCAGCGTCATAAAGATATACGCCGCGACCGCGTAAACCACTTTACCGGTATCCGAGAAAGACGGGATGGAATACACCAGCACGCAACTGACAGCAAACGGCACACAAATCGCCAGCAACCATGGACGGAAACGACCCCAGCGCGTAGAAGTCGCATCGGCGATGGCCCCCATAATCGGATCGGTTATCGCATCCAGCAGACGGACCAGCAGGAACATAGTGCCCATTACCGCAGGCGGCAGGCCGTAAATATCGGTGTAAAAATAGGCCAGAATAGCCACCGACGAGTCAAATACGATATGACTGGCGGCATCCCCAAGGCTATAGCCAATCTTCTCCCGAATAGAAATTCTATCCCCTGTAGACATATACACTCCCATTTTAATTTTTGGTCATGAAACCGGTTTCTCTGGGGGTATTTTTGACAGTTACGGGGCGGGATTCTATTATGTTTTTCGACTATTCAATTACGTTTTTCGTTTTATGTGATCGACAAACGGGTTAATGCCTGCATCCAAAATTATTTTGTTTAACAGCTCACAAAATAAAAATAGAAATCTTTATTTAAGATATGCATTACTTTTTTTCATTCAAATAGCAAATAATTACAACCCGAGAAATAAAAACCCCGAGGCTAGCCCCAGGGTTTTATTATCACCACATCCACATATCAACTAGATGTGCAGTTCCTGCAGTTTCTCTTTCGGCAGCGCAAGTTCATCATTGCTGTTGATGCGCACATCACGTTCGATAATATGGCGCGCAATCTCCTGCGCTTCACTCAGAGAATGCATCTCGTAGGTGCCGCACTGGTACACGTTCAGCTCCGGGATCTGGTTTTGATCCTGCACTTTCAGCACGTCGGCCATCGCGGCTTTCCAGGCATCCGCTACGCGCTGCTCGTCCGGTGTGCCAATCAGGCTCATGTAGAAACCGGTACGGCAGCCCATCGGGGAAATGTCGATAATCTCAACGCCATTACCGTTCAGATGATCGCGCATAAAGCCCGCAAACAGATGCTCAAGGGTGTGGATCCCTCTTTCCGGCATGACTTCTTTGTTCGGTACGCAAAAACGCAGGTCAAAAACCGTGATCGCGTCGCCGTGCGGGGTGTTCATTTTCTTCGCCACGCGAACGGCTGGGGCTTCCATACGGGTATGGTCAACTGTGAAGCTATCTAACAACGGCATTTCATAACCTCCGATATCACCTTCTTGCTCCCGCGCGCTGCATTTTTTTCATTAAGATAAAAACATTTAACTTATTGAATAAAATATGATTTATGCAATCTGCCACGTTCTGCTTCAGGATAATGTGATTTTTTTAAAAATAAACTGAACTCTTTGTTCCCATGCCAGTCTTACTATATGAAAGACGCGCATTTGTTATCATCATCCCTGATTCAGAGATGTATATTTTGGCCACAGTGATGTGGCCTTTTTC
>PPYF01103306.1_pt1 | contig 13444 bp, 10 predicted proteins | sample 1559871 | NCBI WGS metagenome assembly PPYF01 (sample SAMN08240021, study PRJNA423297) | Human gut metagenome, whole genome shotgun sequencing project. | reverse complement strand
ATGATTTTTTTAAAGAACGTAACGTAGAATCTAAAATCCTTCCCTGCCTAATCTGTTCCCGTCTTAAATGGTATGTATCACTTCTTCCTTTTAACATTTCAAGATTCTTAAGCATATTCTCTGCATATTCATTTCCCTGCTCTGCTGATTTTTCCAGCCAGTATTTTGCCTGTTTTAAATCTCTTTTGCAGCCTTCACCTTTGACATACAACATCCCCAAAGCTAATTGAGCATACTGATTTTTCTGCGCTGCTTGTTCTAAGTAATAAAGACCTCTTACAAAATCATGTTTTGGATTTGTAATGTCTGTATAAAACCTTCCTACTTTGTATTGTGCTGGTTCAAATTCCATTTGCGCCGCCTGCTCCAAATAAAAAAGCCCTTTCTCTTTTTCTGAATCGGTTCCTATTTCCAAATAGAGTTTCCCTAGTGTGTACTGTGCATATGGATTCTCTTTTAAATCTGACTTCTGTAAATAAAAGACTGCCTTTTCTTTACTAAAATAATCTCCATTCACATCTGCATATATTTTTCCCAGACTGTAAGCTGCATATTTATTTTCCTGCTTAACAGCAAGTTCAAGATAGTGGATACCAGTTTTCATGTCCGTTTCTATTTGATATTTTTCTCCATCCGTAAATATCTTCCCGAGGACATATTGTGCCATTTGATTTTTCCCCTTGTCCGCAGCTTCTTTCAATAACAAAATAGCATCCTTAATCTCTTTTACATCTCCTGTTTCCATTTTAAGTTTTGCCAGTTGATACTTAGCATTGATATTTCCGCTCTCCGCTGCTTGTTCTAAATATTCTTGTCCTTTTACCTTATTTATTTCTGTTCCCTGTCCATTTAAACTCATCATCGCCAGACGATATAACAAATGATCATCGGAATCTTCGTTTAACATTTCTTCAAAATGCCCGTATGCCCTTTTATAATAATTTTCAGCGAATCCCGAATCTTTTTCTGTTCCTTCCCCTATCTCATACATTTTTGCCAATTTATATTCCGCATAAGGATTTGATTGCAAAGCAGCCTTTTGATAGTATTCCATTGCACATTCAAAGTCCTTTTCCACACCATTTCCATTATAGTAAATATTTCCAAGTGCATATTGTGCATATTGGTTTCCAGCATCAGATGCTCCTTCAAACCATATTCGTGCTTCTTCAAAATCCATCTCGGTTCCTTGTCCGTAATAGTATTGTTTTCCTATTCTGTACGGAAGATAACTTAATAAAAACTGTTCGCCTCTAGCTTCCTGATCCAACGCTTCATAAGTATTCTTAAAAATGTCCAATGCTTTATTATAGAATTTATCAGCTTCTGCCCTATTGATTTCTACCCCTCTTCCATATTGATAACAATTCCCAATCTCATAAAGTGCAAGCGCATTATTCTTTTCGCCCCGTAAAATCTCTAACGCTTTTTCATATTCAGGTGGCTTCCTATAGATTAAACTTCTCGCTTTTTTATATTCTTTTGACCAAGCCACTTCTCCTTGTAAATCATTGTTATCTGGAAGCACATTCTTTTCTTCTTCCTCTGGAAATAATTGCTCAACAGCTTCTATATCATCTTCTCCGTATGGTTGCACTTCCCCTTGCCCTCTTAGATGTTTGTCGTATGCTCGCATCTCCTTTAGTATTTGATTTCCCATTCTGGTATATAAATCCTTCATTTTTGTTTCTTCAAATTTGCCCTTTTGAATACCACCATAGGCCTTTTGATATTTTAAGTCTTGGGCACGCAACATCCCTTGCAGTTCTTTAAATTCTTTTCCGTGATATTTTTCGATATATTGCATCGTAAGTCGATCAATCTCCGGTCGTAAATGAAACATTTGATTACTATTGTATACCCACATCTTACGGTCACAATCCGGCATTTTTTCATAGAGTTTTAAAAAGTTTTTTGCGAAATCTTTATCTTCTATAAATGGATAGTGCTTCTTTTGTTCTATAATGCTTCCCCGAATAATTTGATTGATTTTCAAATTGTTTTCTCGATCCTGAATGATTTCATTAACCATTACACTTTTACAAGCCTCAATACTCTTCTGCTTAAAACGCCCTACATATTCTTCTTTATTTATTGGCTGCCCCTTTCGATCCAATATCGGTTCCTTGATTTTCTTTCCGTCCTTTTCTACAGTACGATATTGGATATATTCCTTTTTCTTCCTCATAGGTTCCGGTTCCACCGTAGCAATATGAACATGAATATTATCCGTATTGAAATGAATAGCTGCGCTCCAAACTGCATTTTCCAGCCCTTCAGACTTCAACATTTTGCTTACCGCTTTTCTGGTTGCTTCACAAATCTTTTTTTCGTCCATCGTTTGTGTTTTGAGATCATAGATTCCCTGTTCAGCCAGCCAGCGATTATCAAATGAAAGAACAGTCTGCCACATCAAAGAACCGTTCTCCTGCGCTTTCGCAAACTGTTCCTTGAGCAACTTCTTTTCTTCCGGATTCAAATTGGTTTTTTCAGAAGTAAATAATCCAGTAGTTTTTTCCGGATTCCCCATATAGTCAGCATACAAGTTATATGCGTTGCTGTACTCTGTTCTGGCGGCTTCCTCTCTGTCAATATAATCAATGTAAGCCTGAAACTCCTTATTACCAGCACGACAGAATTTAGTTACACATACAACTCCCGCTTTTACATCAGCCATAACATTTTATCTAGTGGTCACGTGTGACCACCTGCTTTCTCCTTTCATTTAGTGGTCACGTATGACCACCCGTTTCCTTCTTCACTTAGTGGTCACGTATGACCACCTGTGTTCTCTTTCACTTAGTGGTCACGTATGACCACCTACTTTCCCTTTCACTTAGTGGTCACGTATGACCACCTACTTTCCCTTTCACTTAGTAGTCACGTATGACCACCTACTTTCCCTTTCACTTAGTGGTCACGTATGACCACCTACTTTCCCTTTCACTTAGTGGTCACGTATGACCACCTGTTTCCTTCTTCACTGCCCTTTACTTTTCCGTTCATCACTTTTCTGCTTAAAATAATGTATCCTTTTTTTTATGCGCTCTTTCGATTGTTCGACAACTGGTGATGGTGCAAAGTCTACATCGATACAGGTTGATAGTTTTTCTTTGTGGAGCAATGTATTCAGTACATCCAAGATAAAGGTGATATCAATATGCGTATCTTCCCATCCACCTTCAGCAAGCGGCGTTACATCTGTCAGTGTGCAGGTCACGGTCTTATTTTCTCCCGTCTGGTTATCTTTCACTGTCACTTGCTTGGTGGCTGGAACAGAAGCCCTAGTCACTGCTTTGTCGTAATCGGTATATCCGGTCACAGTCTGATCAGTAACTTCCTGCTTTTCCTTTTCCTCTACCTTTTCTAAGGTATATGTCACTCCGTCTTTTTCAATGGTCTGCTCCGGTTCATATTCCGTATCCATTGGCTCAGAGTCAATTGTTTTCTCTACCGGCGTTTCAATCTTTACAGGCGTCTGGTCTACCACTTCCTGTTTTACTTCCTGTAAGAGATATCGCTTCCCATCTACCGTAATGCTTCCTTCGAATTTATCCGATCCAACTTCTTTCGTATCCGTTGAAAACAATCTCTCTTGAATAAACAGATCTCCCTTTTTCATTCCTTCGGGTTCTTCTGCTTTAGCAAACGTTACTGTCTGCGTGAAAAGTAAGCCGACTAATAAACCACAGAAGCCTTTTTTTATCCATCTATGCTTCTTCATCCAGTGCCTCCTTCTTCCGTTTCCAAAAGATCACGCTGACGATTCCCGCAAGTGCAATTCCCATTCCGGCAAGTAAGATTCCCATAGGTGCATGATCTCCTGTCTTGATCCCGCCATTGGTATTGCTGCCATCACGGAAATTATCCGGTAAATTGGTACGGATGGTTCCCTCTTTCAATTCGTCTTTCATCACCACGTGCTGAACCTCTCCGGTACTCTTCACCGTAAAGTGGATGTCCTGCGCCACTTGATAGCCTTTTGGAGCCATCGTTTCTCTTAGCACATAATCTCCCTCCGGAAGCGCTTCTATCAGATGTGGCTTATCTGTGCTTGTCCATGCTTCTACTACGGTTCCATCTTCTTTCCTAACTTCCAGTTTCGCCCCCGGAAGCTCTTTTCCATTGGTAATATCCTGCTTGGAAATTTTTATTTTCGTAAAATCATTTTCAACGGTAATCTGACCGCCTCCGATCACCATTCCATTTTCATCTACTTCAAACTTTCGAATGGTTTCATCCAAAAGATAGCCCGGAATGGTTTCTACTTCTTTCATACAGTACGTTCCCGGTGCAAGATACTTCACGGTGATCTTCCCATCCTCATCTGTGGTATAGGTATATGTTTTCGATAAAGTTAATTCTGCACTTCCCACATCCGGTTTCGATTTAATGTAATTCATAAATGCAGATACCCCGATAGTCTTATCCATCGGACCTCCCAGTATGATAATGCTGTCCGGTCCGGAGTAATAGTAGCTAAGGACCAAAGATGTACAGACAATACCCTGTGCTTCGGAACCAAATCCACTCCACGGTTCGATTCCGCCCCAGCCATAGTAAAGTACCTTTCGTATAGTTGCATTATTATAGATCTGCTCTGTAAAAGATGTTCCTGTCGGTGGTGTTTCCTTCTGATGTTCCATACAAAAAGCAATCTTTCCATTTACCAAGAAATGTCCTACTGCGGTTCCACCATAACTAACTTTACCAAGATATGTAATGGTATTTGCTCTTGCTGCCATCCGTAATCCCTGCCCTGCTAAGTCCTTGGGCTGTATGGAAAGCAGCTCTCCCATCGGATCGTCTGTGGGTGTAACCTCTTCCGGTGTGACCTCTGGTTCTTCCGGTGTTGCTTCTGTCTCCGGCTCTTCTTCCGGTTCCTCTGGCTTTACCTCCGGTTCTTCCGGTTTTACTTCCGGCTCTTCTGGCTTTACCTCCGGTTCTTCTGGTTTTACTTCCGGTTCCTCCGGTGTGACCTCCGGCTCTTTCGGAACTTCAACAAAGGATGCTTCCAGTTCCATGTTTTCTTCCGCTTTCCAAAGATAGTAGCCATCCTTGGTTTCCGGCAACAATTCCTTCTGTGTATCCAGTCCTTTCATCACCAGCTCTTTGAGTTCGTATCCTTCTTCTGGTGCGATCCGAACTTTCACTTCTTCCTCTGGCTGAAAATAGTACCGCTCATCTGCCTGCTTCACTTTTTCAATCACAGTGACTGTTCCATGTTCGGCATCTTTCACTGTCAACGTAAGCTCTGCCTTTGTTAAAGGCTGCTGAGAACCCTCTTCCGGCTCTGCTGCAACTGCTGTTACAGATTGTAAGACCATCATCAGACAGAGCAACAAGCTGATCCAGCTTTTCATTTTTCGTTTCATGTTATCTCCCTCCTGTCCTTTTGAAACTATTCTTTCTTTTGCAGATTTTTATAATATTGATTCACAAGTTGAAGACTCATCCCTGTCACTTTTACGATTTCCTCTGGCGTGATATTTGATTTCAAGCCCAAACAGATTTCTACTCTCTTTTTTGACATTTCACTTTCTTTAATTGGATTTTTCTTGTTTTCCGATAGTTCCTTCCTTTTTAAATTGCGCCTTAAAATCTTAATATCTGCATCCTCTTGAGCTTCTTTTGCGTTGTACTCTCTTTCACAACGCATAAGCTCTCTTTCAAGCGTGTGATAATTTAATGTAAGATGTTCACAAATCTCTCCCTTGGGCTTCATTTTGTACATTTTTTCAATATATTTCCGATCTGCAAAGGTTAAATGCTTACCTTTTTGTCGAGTACTCAAGAAAAGCAAACCTCCTTTCTTCTTGATTTTTCGTACTTTATCTTTTTGCAAAAAAATAAATGCGCAGAGAATTTTACTTCTCTACGCATTTAATTTTATAATTTAAGATTTTTTTTATTTTCTTCGTTTTTCTTTTTTCTTTGCTGCAATCGTGCTTACTTTAAAGCTGCATTCACGCTAATTCTTTCTCTGTTTTGCAAAGCTTCTCTTCAGCATTAAGAGCGAAAATACAAGACATACCGCCTCTGCCATCAGAGGAGACCACCAGATTCCTTCCCCTCCAAGCACCGCGATCAGCAACATCATACATCCGACCAGCGCGATCAGACTTCGCGTTAATGAAATAAATGTAGCAAATCCCGCCTTTTCAATCGATGCGAAATATCCGCCGATAACCACATTATAACCTGCCAGCAGGAAAGACAGAATAAAGATACGAAATACTTTTACGGAATATACGCTAAGTGCCGGATTCTCCCCGTCGAGGAAAATACCGACGATTCCTGACGCCCCGGTATAACATGCGGCTGTCACTACAACCGAAAATACTGCTGCCGACAATATGCCATACTTTAAAAGTTTTCTGTACTTCTTCGGTTCGCCTTTACCGAAATAATAACTGATCAATGGCTGCGACCCCTGAGCAATACCAGTCATAGACATTACCACGATTGTATTGACATAAGAAATAATCGTATAACTTACCAGTGCATCCTCAGAAATGAACCTCAAAATTGCCTGATTGAAGAAGAAGATAATAATTCCTCCCGAAAACTCTGTCACACCGGAGGACATTCCATTTCGGATCTGTCGGAAAACAGTCGATACATCAAATTGGAATTTTGTAAATTTAATCGAACCTTTCGGTCCCAAGAAGTGCCAAAGGTAGAGAAAAATAACTGCCGCCTGCGAAAGTCCGGTTGCAAAAGCAGCTCCTTTTACTCCCCAGTCCCACACCATGACCATGAGATAATCTAAAATACAATTTAAAACTGCACCGGTTGTAACATAAATTGTTGCAAGCTTCGGATATCCGTCTGTCTTAATCAACGTCTCAAAAGAATATGACAACATGTAAGCCAGCGAAAACGGTGCAATTGTCCCAATGTAATCCTTGGCATAAGGAAGAATGCTGTCCGTAGCTCCTAAAAATCTTGCGAATGGTTCCAAAAAGGCAAGAACAACAACTGTCACCAGCACAGAAATCACACACAAAAGTACAATATTCTGCGTAAATACCTGATTTGCCCTCTTATGTTCGCCCTGTCCCAAAAGAATTGCTACAATCGTAGAATTTCCCACTGCAAACAATAATGAAATCGAGAACATCCCCACACTGAACGGCATAGAGATATTCACCGCAGTAAGCGCCACCTCAGATACTCCCCTTGCCACAAAGATACCATCCACCATGGTATACAAAGAAAATACCAACTGCGCAATGATCGACGGAATAATAAATTTGAAAAAATCACTTTTTAAAGACTTGCCTTCCAGCCTCACAATAAAACCTCACTTTTCATATTATATTTCTTACACATTTACTATAAACCTTGGTATAATACTAAGGTCAAGATGTTTTTTATATTAAATGTTTTTCATATTAAATGTTTTATGATAGGAGAAATGCTCTATGAAACAATTTTACAAAATCGGTGAAATCTCAAAGCTCTATCAGATCGGTCCTGATTCTCTCCGCTACTACGAAGAACTCGGTCTGTTAAATCCGACTCGCGGAGAAAACGGGTATCGCATGTACGGGCTCAATGACCTCTGGCGTCTGAATGTTATCCGCGACCTGAGAAAGCTGAACTTTCCCATGGAAAAAATCGCTTCCTACATCCGTTCCCGCAGCGTTGCTTCAACCAAAGACCTGTTAAACGAAGAGCTGTCTATTATCGACACTCACATTCAAACCTTGACACAATTGCGTGAAAATGTGTCTGAGCGCTTAAACACACTATGTGAAGCTGAAATACAACCCATTGGCAATGTAGTAGAAAAAGAATTTCCTAAAAGAAGCTGCCACATCATCCCACATCCCTTCCACACAGACGAAGAGATGGATATGCTGATCAAGCAGCTCCTGAACAAAGATAAGAACAATCTTTACATTATCGGAAATAATCGAATCGGATCACTTCTTCCGCTTGCGAAAGCAAAACAGGCATTGTATCAGGACTATGAGGGTGTCTTTATCATCGACCGTAACGGTAGCTCCGTCTTAGATGCCGGTCATTATCTGTCCATTAGCTATCACGGAGATTCTCACCAGCATCAGACCTATTTCCCGAAGCTCCTTGACTATGCCGCCACCCATGATCTGATACTAAAAGGCCCTGTTCTCGAATTACTGTGGGTAGATATTCACCAGTCTGAAGATGTGCGGGAACACATTACTGAACTGCAGATTCGTATAGAAAAATGTGCTTCGTAAGATTGACAAATATTTTCCTTGCTGTTATATTCATTTTATAATTTTGTTGATTAATCAACATCTTACAGAAAGAAGGTGTATTTCATTGGATGATCGTTTTGAAAAATTGACCACCGGCGTCGCCCGCATACACAAAAATGTTCAGAAAATCAAAAAGTATTACATGGGGACTCTCGGCTTAAAAGGAACTCACGTTATGTGTATTTATTTTCTTGCCGCACATCCAGACGGACTGACCGCTTCCGATCTCTGCAAGCTCTGTCAGGAAGATAAGGCTGGAATCTCACGTACGCTGACAGACCTTGAAAAAAACGGGTATCTTAATTATATTCCTTCTTCTGAAACCAAAAAATATCGCGCCAAAGCTATTCTGACGGATCTCGGCATTCAATGCGCCGAAAAGGTGAATCTTCTCATAGCCGAAGCTGTAGACAAGGCGAGCCAAAACATTACGCCCGAAGATCGCGCGATCTTCTATCGCACTTTATTTACTATTTCAGATAACTTACAGAAACTCTGTACTAATTTAGATTCATATAGCGAGGAAACATAAGAATGCATACACTAAAATCAATTTATTGCCGAACCTTTCAGACAGCCTTAAAAATCGCATTGCCCTTTCTTCCTTATCGGACTCCTAAGATTGTCGGCAGTGTAAAAAAACTTCCTGAGATTATACAGCAAGAAGAATGCAGCAGCGTACTTCTCATTACCGATGCACAGATTACGAAGCTTGGACTGACAAAACGTCTGGAACAATCGTTCTGTAACGCCGGCATCTCCTATACCATATACGATAAGACCGTTGCCAATCCTACTACCACTAACGTTGCAGAAGCACTCGAGCTCTACCACTTGCGCGGTTGTGACTGCATCATCGGCTTTGGAGGCGGTTCCAACCACTGCCGGAACCGGAAGCGAAACCACACTTGCCGCCGTAATCACAGATGCCCAAACTCGTTACAAATATGCTATTAACGATTTCCCGCTCATTCCGAAATATGCTGTCTTAGATCCTAAAGTTACCGTAAGCCTTCCTCCATTTATCACTGCTACAACCGGAATGCTTCTTACTATGCCGGATGTGCCTTTACAAAATCTTACGTTGGATATGTACACGCTGTTGCTCATTCGCTGGGCGGGCAGTATAACATTCCTCACGGACTTGCAAATGCAATCCTTCTTCCACATGTTTTGGAAGAATACGGGGAAACCATTCACAAAAAGCTTGCCAAACTGGCAGTTGCCGCAGGAATTGCAGAAAAAGGAACACCCTGTGCGCAGGCGGCTTATGCCTTCATCGATGAGATTAAGGCTATGAAGAAACGTTTTGGAATCGGAAATACCGTTCCCGATATCCAAGAAGAAGATATTCCTAAGCTGGCCCATTATGCCGATAAAGAAGCAAATCCACTCTATCCGGTTCCTGTTCTTATGAATGCCAAGGAATTGGAAAAGTTTTATTATATGCTGATGGAGGAAGATACAACTTCTCCTTAACTCTTCTTCTAAAACTTCCGAATCATAACAGAAAGGATGCTCTATGCTATGACTAAAACAGAAATTCGACAAATCGTTGAAAATCAGAAAACTTATTTTTATACCGGAGCCACTCTCCCACTGTCTCATCGAATCGAAGCGCTAAAAAAAATACAGTCTTACATTCTTACACATGATGCAGAAATCGGGAAGGCTATCCGAAAAGATCTTGGGAAAAGTGATTTTGAGAGCTATATGTGCGAGACCGGTCTCGTGCTAAGCGAGATTACATACATGCTAAAGCATATCCGTTCTTTTGCAAAAGAGAAGAACGTACTCACACCACTGGCACAATTTCACTCCAGAAGTTTTAAAAAACCGTCGCCGTACGGTGTCACTCTAATCATGAGTCCGTGGAATTATCCTTTTCTTCTGACTATTGATCCTTTGGTAGACGCTTTAGCAGCAGGCAACACGGTTGTCTTAAAGCCAAGCGCTTATTCACCTTACACAAGCGCCATCATCCAGTCTATGATCGAAGAATGCTTCGATGCACGTTATGTCGCTGTCATTACAGGCGGACGGGCAGAAAACACCTGTCTGTTAAATGAACATTTTGATTATATTTTCTTTACCGGAAGCCAGACCGTAGGAAAAGAAGTCATGCGCCATGCAGCGGCACATTTGACTCCTGTCACATTAGAGCTCGGCGGCAAAAGTCCCTGCATCGTAGAAGAAAGCGCAAACATCAAACTGGCTGCCAGAAGAATTGTGTTCGGTAAATATTTAAATTGCGGACAAACCTGCGTAGCTCCCGATTATATTTACTGCGACCGCAAGATCAAGGATCAGCTGCTTGCCGAAATCAAACGACAGATAAAAAGACAGTTCCGGTCTGAACCGCTAACAAACAAAAATTATGGAAAGATTATCAATGAAAAGCATTTTGACCGTATTACAAAACTGATAGATTCCTCCAAGGTTGTCTTCGGTGGAAAATGTGATCGTACAACATTAAAAATCGAACCGACCGTCATGGATCATGTAACCTTTGACGATGCAGTCATGCAGGAAGAAATCTTTGGTCCTATACTTCCGATTTTGACCTACGACTCTCTTGATCAGGCAATCCACAAAATCAATTCCATGCCCCACCCGCTGGCTCTTTATGTCTTTACATCTGATAAAACAGCAGCAAGAAAAGTAACTGCCCGATGTGGATTCGGCGGAGGATGTATCAACGATACGATCATCCACCTTGCCACCAGCGAAATGGGATTCGGAGGATTCGGCGAAAGCGGTATGGGTTCTTATCACGGAAAAGACGGATTCCGCACATTTTCTCACTATAAAAGTATTGTAGATAAGAAAACATGGCTGGATCTTCCGATGCGGTATCAGCCCTATCGAAAGATCAACGAAAAGCTAATTCATCTGTTTTTAAAATAATCGGTAAAACATTGCATGGGGCATTGCCCCAAACTGTTGAAGAATGAGAATGTGCTCTGGCACATTCTCATTCTGGTCTATGACCTTTCCTGATATACCATCCTCCTGCTGCCACAGCGCAGGAGAGGATAACCAGACAAATCATCGGTTCCTTCCACCGGTCTTTTTTTCTTTTTTCCTCTCCATCATTCACATTCTCCTGCTTCTTTCCTTCTTCTTTGTTTAGCTTTTGCACAACAGGTTCTGCTATTTTCTGAAAAATATTTTTCTTTGGAACGACTTTGAATAAGATACTCTCTTGTGCCGTATTTCCCGCCTGATCTACCGCTGTCACTTCTACCTCATAATCCTGATGAACCTGGAGCGTACATTGAAAGGAAGCACTTCCGGCATCAATCTTCTGGTCTTCTCCATTAATCTGTACTCTCTGGATTGCATCCTCTGCATTTCTAAGTTCCACCTTGCACACACATTTCTCTTCATACTCATTTCCTTCCTCCACATTCGAAAATACAATCTCCGGTTTCGTGTGATCAATTACAAATTCCGCTTTCGCCACCGCTTCATTTCCGGCTGCATCAACGGCTTGCACTTCCAGAAGATGTCTCCCTTCCGTTTCTATCTTTTTCCCCATTTGATACAGATTTCCGTCCAGCTTGACCCCGTAAGTATAAGTTGTAAAATCCCGTATCAGTTCTTCTTTCAAATAATTCCACATGAAGCTTTTTAAATACTTTCCCTGAAGATCGTCCACATAACCAATGACCGGGTTTGCTTTATCAATGATAATCTGTCTGTGATCTTCCGCCTCGTATCCTGCACGATCCTTCGCCTTTATGCGTATCTGATAGATCCCATCTTCCGCCAACGTCTGCGTCCCTCTTTTTCCGCTTTTTGTCTCCTCCCATTCCGACGCATCCATCTTGGTCTTCTTTCCCTCTACATCTTCCCACTGCGTCTCTGCAATAGCTTCACTCAGCAAATTTTCTTCTTCAATTTCATACACAGCTGTCACTGGTCTGCTCGTAATCATATACGCTTCCGCACCGCCAATTTTCACCCTCGGCGCCATTTGATCAATATACAGTTCTTCAATCTGACTGTTCTGGTTTCCTGCCTGATCTTTTACAATGATTGTCACGGTATGAGATTTCCCGCCTGCGGATGGTTTCTGAATAACAAACTCTCCTTCCACCGCCTTTTTCTTCCCCTCGTACACTCCATCTACATAGCATGCAATCTCCTGAATCCCACTTTCCCTATCCATTCCTCTTACATGGAGCTTTGCTTCTTTTTGATACCACACTGCAAAACCGGCAGACGCCGTCATTTCGAATTGGGGAGCTATTGTATCAACCTTAATCTCTTTCTCCAGCGTATTATTTTCCACCAGTTTTCCATCTTCATCCTCCATCCAGACAGACAACAAACTCTTTCCATCTCGAAACAGATCTTTTTTTAATAAAACCTCTTCGTCTTTCTCCTCTAATATTCCTTCTTTCAACACTTCTCCTCCCGCGGACACTTTATATTTTGTTACCCCGCGGCTTCCCCTGTGACAAAGTTTTATCTCTGGTCGCGTCTTATACCAGCCGTGTTCTCCGTCTTCTTTCGGAATCTCTATCTGATACGAAACTATCGGTTCTGCTGGCGTCTCCGGCTCTTGCGGCGTCTCCGGTTCTTGCGGTGGCTCCGGCTCTTGCGGTGGCTCCACCTCTTCTTTTTGGTCTCTATCTGCGCTTTCCGCATAAATATCCGGCGCCTGCTGTACATAGATCAGCGCCAAAATAATAACCAACAATGTCCATGTCTTTAATTTTCTTCCCATACTTTTCCTCCTTCCACACGAAATCCATACTCTTTCATCAATTTTTGAAACTGTTTCTCTTCCAAAATCGCCGGGAGTTCTTTTATCACTTCTTCTATTTCCGCCATACAAACAGCTCGTTCAATCGAACGATCCTCACACTGTTGCTTTAAATAAGCAATTCTTAATTCCAACGATTCCGGAAGTTCTTGAATTCCCTTTCGCAAAATTTCAAGTCCTTTCTCCGGCATATCTGCGGACACAGCCACTTGCGCCTCTCTCTCATAGAGCACTTCTTTCTCCCTATGATCCTCTGTCTGTTCCATCATTCTTTCGTAAATCCGCAGAGCCTCCTCATATTGTCCGCATTTTTCATTGGCATCCGCCATATTCGCCAATAGATCTGCCGGAACTTCTTCCGCAATCCTTTCATATGCCTGTCCCAACCGCAAAAGTTCCTTCTTGTCTTCTTCTCCGG
>PPYF01268610.1_pt1 | contig 13445 bp, 10 predicted proteins | sample 1559871 | NCBI WGS metagenome assembly PPYF01 (sample SAMN08240021, study PRJNA423297) | Human gut metagenome, whole genome shotgun sequencing project. | reverse complement strand
CCTTTCTCCAGAAAGGTCCCCCTTCCCCCCTCCAATCTTTTTATTTCGCCTCGGCTTCCTCAATCCACCGCTTCAGCGGCGTCTCCATCTCCTTGCGGATGGCGGCGAGGGCTTCGGCGCTGTCGGCCTCAAAACGGGTGACGAGGACGGGCTGGGTGTTGGACGCGCGGACGAGCCCCCAGCCGTGGGGGAAGTTCACGCGCGCGCCGTCGAGCTCGATGGTGTCGTAGAGGGCGCGGAAATGGGCCTTCACCTTCTCGACCACGGCGAACTTCGCGGCGTCGGGGCAGGGGATGTTGATTTCGCGGGTGGCGAAGGACGGCGGCCAGCCGGGAAGATCGGTCATGGGCTTGTCCTGCGCGGCGAAGAGGGACACGAACCGGGCGGAACCGTAGATCGCGTCGTCGAAGCCGTACCAGTTGTCCGCAAAGAACATGTGCCCGGACATCTCGCCCGCCAGCGGCGAACCGACTTCCTGCATCTTGGCCTTGATGATGGAATGGCCGGTGGTCCACATCATGGGGGTCCCGCCGTGCGCCTTGATGTCGGCGAAGAGGCGGCTGGAGCACTTCACGTCCGCGATGACCGTGGAACCGGGCTTGCGGGTCAGCAGCTCGCGGGCGTAGAGCGAGAGCACCTCGTCCCCGAAGAGCAGACGTCCTTCGGGATCGACGATGCCGAGACGGTCCGCGTCGCCGTCAAGGCCGATGCCGAGGTCGGCCTTCTCCGCCTTCAAGCGCGCCTTGAGCGCCTCCATGTTGGCTTCCACCACCGGATCGGGGTGATGGTTGGGGAAGTCGCCGTCCGGCTCGCAGAACATGGGAACGACCGTCGCACCGAGCTTGGTGAGGATGTCGGCGCAGATTTCGCCGCCCGCGCCGTTGCCGCCGTCGAGCACCACCTTGACCGGGCGGGCCAGTTTGAAGCGCCCGAGGATGTCTTCCTTGTAGGTGGGGATGATGTCGAGGCGGGAGGCCGTCCCGGAACCCTTGGCGAACGAACCTTCCTCGAAGAGGGCGCGGATTTTCTGGATTTCTTCGCCGTGGATGGTGGACTGTCCGGCCCAGACCTTGAACCCGTTGTATTCCGGCGGGTTGTGGCTGGCGGTGATCATGATGCCGCCCTGCCGGTTGAGGTGCTTGACCGCGAAATAGAGCGCCGGGGTGGGCACCATGCCGATGCTGACCACGTCCACGCCGGTGGACAGGAGCCCTTCCACGACGGCGTCGTGGTAGGCGGGCGAGGAGTGGCGGCAATCGTAGCCGATGACCGCGCTGTGGATGCCTCTTCCGCCCAGATACGTGCCGCAGGCTTTCCCGAGGCGGGTTACCCATTCGGCGTTGAAGTCCTTGTCGACGACACCACGAATATCATAGGCGCGAAATACGTTGCCTGCGTTCATTCTTCCTCCGAATGCGGTGGCGTCCGGTGCATGCCCGCAAACGGAAACAGCGGTGCCTGCGGACGCGTTCCGCGATGCTGTGCGCTCGTGCGCGGCCGTACAAGAACTGCCGGAGCGGAGCGCCGATAAGAAGTATAAGACGTTTTTACCGTCATAAACAATTATAGCAGACCCTGCCCCCGTCCGCAAATGAGAAGGAGGGGCGCTTTCGCAGAGTGGCGCCGGGGCATTGCGTCCGTTTCCGTCCACAGGAGAGCCTATGTCGGGAACGTGGTGCTTTTACAAGAAAAAAACTAAGTGAACTTGACCGCCTGTGCTGAATGCCCTATATTTTGGATACTCTGAATCCATTCCTGAACGACGGCCGCGCGTAGTCGGTTTCCGTCCGGAAGGGTGGATTTGCCCCCCTCCGAAGGGAGCTAGCGATGCCCGGTCGTGCCGGAGTCCCTCGCGTGTTCCGGCACGGAGGAGTTTTTCTGGCCATAATAAGGAACCTTGATGAACTGGGACTGGGACAAGCTCCAAGAGAAGCGGCAGAGGCAGAACTGGGGTAACAATACCGACAACAACGGCAATAACGGCAACAACAGAGATCAGGAGCCGTCCTATGACGGCGGCGGAAAGGGGCCGGATTACGACAAGTTGTCCGACGCCTTCAAGCGACTGCCCCATCTCTCCACGCCTTCCGGCGGCAAGGTGAAGTGGATTCTCCTCGCGCTGGTCGGCGTATGGCTGCTTTCCGGCATCTATATCGTCAATCCCGATGAGGAGGGCGTGGTCCTGCGTTTCGGCAAGTACGTGCGTACGGTCGGAGCCGGGCCGCATTATGCCCTGCCTTTCCCCATAGAAACCGTCTACAAGCCCAAGGTCACGCAGGTTCAGCGCGTTGAGGTCGGGTTCCGGTCCGTCGCGCAGGGGCGGACGTTCCAGCAGGGCGCGAACCGTTCCCTGCCCGAAGAGGCCTCCATGCTCACGGGCGACGAGAACATCGTCAACGTGCAGTTCAGCGTGCAGTACCAGATCAAGAACCCGGTGGAATACCTGTTCAATGTGACGAATCAGGCCGCCGTGGTCAAGAACGCCGCCGAAGCCGCCATGCGCGAAGTCATCGGCAACAGCCTCATCGATTCGGCCCTGACCGACGGCAAGCTGCAAATCCAGACCGAGGCCACGCAGCTGTTGCAGGAAATCCTCGACCGCTACAAGGTCGGCGTGCGCGTCATCGCGGTCCAGCTTCAGGACGTGCATCCGCCCAAGGAAGTCAGCGACGCCTTCAAGGACGTGGCCAGCGCCCGCGAGGACAAGAGCCGCATCATCAACGAAGCCGAGGCCTACCGCAACGAACTCATCCCCAAGGCGCGCGGTCTCGCCGCCGAGGTGGAGAACAAGGCGCAGGCCTATAAGGAAACCCGCATCCGCAATGCCGAGGGCGAGGCCACCCGCTTCCTCGCGCTCCTCAAGGAGTACGAGCAGGCCAGGGACGTCACGGAGCAGCGTTTGTATCTTGAAGCCATGGAAGACATTCTCAGCCGTCCCGGCATGGACAAGCTCATTCTCCCGAAGGACGCCGCCGACCGTGCGCTGCCGTTGCTGCCGCTCATGCAGTCCGCGCCGTCCGCCGCGAAGATCGCCCCGCAATCCTCTTCCGAGCCCCGGCATACGGAAGCAACCCTGAGCAGCCCGAGGGGGAACAACTGATGGAAAAGCGTTTTCCCTTTCTGATCGGACTCGTCATCGTGCTGGTGCTGATCGGTTCGCAGTGCGTCTTCGTGGTCAACCAGACCGAAAAGGCGCTGGTCATTCAGCTCGGCGATCCCGTGGACAGGGTGTACGGCCCCGGCCTGCACTTCAAGATTCCGCTCATTCAAACCGTGGTCCGTTTCGACGCCCGCGTATTAGATTATGAAGCCAGGGCCGCAGAGGCCTTGACCAGCGACAAAAAGACCATAGTTCTCGATAACTACGCTCGATGGCGGATCATCGATCCCTTGCAGTTCTACAGATCGGTGCGCACGATTCCGGGGGCTCAGGCCCGTCTTGACGACGTCGTCTATTCTCAGTTGCGCGCCCAGGTTGGTCGGCACAGCCTGACCGAGGTCGTCTCGAGCAAACGCAGCGGCATCATGGCCGACGTGACCCGCCGCGCTTCCGACATCATGAAGGAATACGGTATTGAAGTGGTCGACGTGCGCATCAAGCGCACCGACCTGCCCGCCGAGAACCAGCGGGCCATTTTCGGAAGAATGCGGGCCGAGCGCGAGCGTCAGGCCAAGCAGTACCGGTCCGAAGGTGTCGAAGAAGCGACCAAACTCCGTTCCGATGCAGACAGGGAACGGGCCGTCATATTGGCAGAGGCAAATCGCCGTTCATCCGTCATTCGCGGTGAGGGCGACGCTACGGCAGCACGGGTCTTTGCGGAAGCTTTTTCCCGCGATCCGAACTTTTACAAGTTTCAGCGCGGGCTTGAAGCGCTCAAGAAGAGCTTCGAGCAAAATACCCGCATCGTGATTACCAATGATGATCCTTTCCTCGCCCCCATCAGATAACCCCGGGGGTATGGAGTTACTTCAATGACGTTTTTTCAGGAAGTGTATGACCGCATCCGTTGTGCGACGAATGCCAGAACCCAGACGGAACTGGCGGCCGTGCTTGAAATCCGGCAGTCGAGCATTTCGGACGCGAAACGTCGGAATTCGATTCCTTCCGACTGGTATATGAAGCTGTTCGAGAAGTTCGGGCTCAACCCGGACTGGATCAAGAGCGGCACGGGCCCCATGTTTCTCAAGATCGATCAGGTGTACACGCCGGTCGAAGGGCCGCCGGAAGGGTTCCATGAGGAACCCGCCCACTACGCGGACCCCAACGCCATCAGCAGCCTGGTCAAGGTGTACTCCACCGAGTGCGCCTATGAAGAGGGGCAGCCCGCTCCCGAGTTGCAGACTTCCGGCAAGATCGCCTTGCCGCAGGCCTACGTCAACGCGCAGACGCTGGTGTTCCGCATCGAGTCGGACTCCTTCGCCCCGCTGATCCGCCGGGGAGCCCATGTCGGGGTGGACACGTCGCGCACGCATCCCATTTCCGGCGAAATCTACGCCGTATTCATGCCGCACGAGGGCGTGGCGCTCAAGCGCCTGTTTCTCGACGGCGATCAGGACCGGTTCATCCTCCGGACGGAGCAGCCCGCCCACCCCGGCGTGGCCCTGCTTCCGCAGGATTGCCCGGAGCGTATCCTCGGCAGGGTGTCGTGGGTATTGCAGAACGTATAGGACAAAAAGAAAACCGGGGGAGGACGCTTTCGGCAAAAGGCGTCCTTCCTCGCCCCACCCGCAAGACGTTGACCGCATCGAATCCCCGTTCGCCGCTTGTTCCGCAGTCGGAAAAGGCACCCGGGAATACGGAGGACGGGGATTCGGCCGGGGGAAACGCGGATGGGTGCGGGCCGCACCGGCAGATTTGAGGAAGGGGGCTTTCTTCAGAAAGCCCCCTTCCCCGATCTTCAACGACAGGAGACGAGTTTTTGAATACCTCAGTGATGCGGCGCGGCCTGTGCGCCGTTTTGCTTTTGTTGGCCTTGGCGGCTTCGGGATGCGGGCAGAACCGGATCGTATACGCCCAGCCGGACGCGGGACAGCCGACGCGGCAGGCTCCCCGGTTTCCGTCCTATCAGGGCGGCTACACCACCGGGACGATCCCGGCGCAGTGGGTGCCGCTGTACCAGCGTCTGCGCTCGGACGGGCTGGACGGGCCGGACTTGCCGGTGCTGTTCGCCTCGATGGGCATGCCGTCGCAGGACCCGATGGGTCGCAAGATCAAGGAACTGTACACCCGCGCCTTCGCCCCGAAGCCGACAAGGCCCGTGAAGCCGACGAAACCGGGCAAGCCGAAGCCGCTGGTGTACCCCGGCGTGATCACGCCGGAAAACGTGGAAAAATGCCGGGCGTTTCTTGAGGCCAACAAGGCCGCGTTCGACTACGCCGAGCGCACGTTCGGCGTGCCCCGCCAGATCGCCGTCTCGCTCCTGTTCGTGGAAACCCGTCTGGGGACGTTTCTGGGCAAGGAAAAGGCGTTTTACACGCTGGCGAGCATGGCCTCCTCACGCCGTCCCGAAGCCATTTCCGGCTATGTGGCGCAGCTCCCCGGCGCCACGGCCCCGGACCGGCTCGGGTGGATTCAGACCCGCATGGAGCAGCGTTCGGACTGGGCCTACAAGGAACTCGTCGCCCTGCTGAAAAACCTCCGTTCGTCCGGGGAGGACCCGCTGGTCATGCCGGGGTCGATCTACGGGGCCATCGGGCTGTGCCAGTTCATGCCCACCAACATCGGCCATTACGGGGCCGACGGCAACGGGGACGGCGTGGTCAACCTGTTCACCGTGCCCGACGCCGTGTCGAGCCTGTCCAATTATCTCGCGAAGCACGGCTGGAACAAGGCCGCCACCCGCGCCCAGAAGCAGAAGGTGATCAAGAGCTACAACCGCATCGACATCTACGCCAATACGATTCTCGGCCTTGCGGAGGCTCAGGGCTACAGGGCGGAATGACGTTCTCCCCCGCCCGGACGGGGACGTTTTTTGTCTCTTCACGAAACCGTGCGTATCCGTTCGCCGGAACGTCACGGAAGCGGCGTATCGGTTGGCCTGTCTCTGACGACAGGCCAACTTTTTTAGGGAGAGTACAATGAGGTATCGCGTTTCCGGCAGGCTGGTGAACAAGGGCATTCTGAGCGTTGCGGTCGCTCTGTTTCTGCTGCTGAGTCTGCTTGCGCCCGCACGGGCCGAATGGGTTCAACTGGTGTACACGTCCGACCAGCATTACGGGATCACCCGCAAGGCGTTCCGGGGGCTGGACAAGGTTTCCTCGCGTGAGGTCAATGCGGCGATGGTGCAGGCCATCAACGCGCTGCCGGGGATCACGCTTCCCGAGGACGGCGGCGTCCGGGCCGGTCAGCCCGTGCTGTGGGCCGACGCGGTGATTTCCACCGGGGACATCGCCAACCGCATGGAAGGCACCGACGAGCGCCTGATTCCCTCGGCCACGGAGTGCTGGAGCCTGTTCGAGAAGCAGTACGTCAACGGCGTTTCGATCACAAACCGTGCGGGAGAGAAGGCCGACGTGCTGGTCGTCCCCGGCAACCATGACGTGACCAACGCCGTGGGCTTCTACAAGGCGATGACTCCGGCGCAGGACAACGGTTCGCTGCTCGCCATGTACAACCGTGCGAACAAGGCCTCGCTGACGCCCGAAACGTTCGACGTGAAGCGGAACAAGGTCTTTCTGAACCGGGAATACGGCGGCGTGCGCCTGCTTTTCGTGCAGATGTGGCCCGACGGCGCGGCCCGGACATGGCTCGAAGGCCAGTTGTCCGAGGTGCCTTCCGGGGAGCCGGTGCTGCTGTTCACCCACGACCAGCCGGACATTGAGGCCAAGCACCTCCTCAATCCCAACGGCTCCGGGGACATCAACGCGAAGGACGGGTTCGAGAATCTGGTTTCCGACGTGTCCAGCGTCGCCTCGTCCAAGGAAATCCCCGTCAGGGAACACCGCGAACTGGCGGCGTTCCTCAAGAAACACCCCGCCATCGTCGCGTATTTCCACGGCAACGAGAACTACAACGAATTCTACACATGGGGCGGACCGGACAACGACATCGCCGTGCCCGTGTTCCGGGTGGACTCCCCCATGAAGGGCAACGAGTCCGGCAAGGACGAAACGCGCCTCTCGTTCCAGTTGGTAAGCCTTGATACCGAGGCCCGGAAGATGACCGTGCGCGAAGTGCTCTGGAACGCCGATCCCAAGCGCCCCGCGATCACATGGGGCGAAAGCCGGACCATCGGCTTTTAACGGACGGGCAGGAACGGAAGGTGTTCCTTCACCGGAACGAACGTTCCTGAAAACAGGCCGCCTGAACAGCGTTCGGGCGGCCTGTGTCGTCGTTTGTACGGAAAGGCGTACCTCAAGGATTCGATAAGGACGAAAGTTTTGGGAGGGATGGGGGTGGAGTTTGGGGAGGGGGACCTTTCTGGAGAAAGGTTCCCCTTCCCTTCCAACTTTAAATATCCTTCAAAATCAGCTTCCAGACGTGCGGCACGTCGTCGTTGTTGGTGAGGGCGTGCTGCGAGGCCCACGGCTTGCAGGCGGCGCGGACGGAGCCCCACCAGCCGGGAACGTCGTCCCAGACTTCGGCGGCCTTGGCGGCGGCGGATTCCGGGGTGTCGTGCAGGATGCCCGCCTCGCGGAGCTTGTCGAGCAGCGGCAGGGCCTCGGGCGTGAAGCTCGCGGTTTCGGGATTCCAGTAGAGCAGGAAGGGAATGTCCGCCGCAAGGGCCTGCGCCAGCGTGGTTCCGGCGTGATCGAGCACCAGCAGGCGGCACCCGAGCATGTGCGGTTCGAGCGGCCCGGCGCAGCGGATGATGTCGGGGAACCGGCGCAGCATCCACGGCGCATCCTCAAGCGACGAGGGCACGTCGAAATAGGGCCGGTACTGGGCCTGCGTGCGGATCGCGTCGGGCAGGGCGGCCATGAAGCGGGCCTTGTCCTCGCGGTAGGCGAACTGCTGGCGTCCCCGCAACATGGATTTGAGCGTGTAGGGCAGCAGGGCCATTTCCGTACCCACGAACAGCAACGTGGGCGAGGATTCGCGGTGCCTGCCGCGCAGGGCGGCGAGCTGCGGATGCGGCAGCGGCAGGAAGTTGCCGGGCATCGCGCCGTGGCGTTTCCAGCCCCATGTGATGAAGCGGTGCTGGCAATACTCCACAAGGGGATAGGCCACGGACGTTTTGACGTAGCCGTATTCCCCGCCGTGCTGGATGAAGATCATCCGGCAGCCGCGCCCCCGGTGCAGGGCCATTTCGATACGGTAGGCGTCGTCCTCGCAGGCCGCGACGCTGACCACGCGGGAACGGATGCGCGCCCGCTCGTGCCCGAGGGAAAGGGGAATGGACGCCTTGCACAGGGATTCGGGCAGCAGGGATGCGGCGAAGTCGAAGGCCTCGTCTTCGGTAAAGCCGAGGGGCAGGGGCGGCGCGGACGGTTCCCCGAGCAGCCGGAGAGGGATCGTGTCGTCGCGGCGGTCCCGGTTGAGCATGAGCACGAGGGACAGGTCGAGCGACTGTTTGAGGCCGAATCCCTTGATGCGCGGAAAGGGCAGGCTGAACACGACGCTGCGGGCCAGACGCCGCAAGGCGCCTTCCGGTTTGCGGGGGGAGGCGTCGCGCCGTACGGGAGCCAGCTCCTCGGCGGTCCATCCGGCGGGCCAGCGCCGTCTGAGCAGGCGGGAGAACAGCCAGTGGTTCCATTGCGGATTCAGGATGCCGCCCATGATGAAGTCCTGCGTGTCCGCGAACGTGAACGTCGAGGCTTCCGGCAGGAGGGGGACGGTGAGCGTTCTGCCGCCGAAGGCGTCCAGAATCCCGGCGGCGCGGTGCAGGCGGTCGATCAGGGTCTCCGAGACGCGCACGAGCCACGGGGCCAGCACGAAATCCCAATAGCGGTCGTCGTGCTGCGTGCCGTAACGCTCGTTCAGGGCGTCCCGGAGGCGCGGGGCGAGCTGCGTGACGAGCTGGCGGGCCTGCCGGGCGGCGGTTTCCAGCCGATCGGGATCGGCCAGCGGTTCCGAAGGCATGTCGAATCCGGCCTCTTCGGCGGAGGCGGTAGCCGTGCACCACGGCCCGGCCAGCACGAAGTCGGCCGGGGTCGCGTTTTCCGGGGCTGTACCAAGAATCAGCGTCGTGATGGGTGAGGTGGTCACAGGGGTGCCTCTTTCCGCGCCGCGGGCGTTACAGGGACGTGGGCGCTTCTGGTTTTTCCTTGTTGTACTGCTTCATCTGATCCCGGAAGAGATCGATGGCGTCGTCGAAAAGCTGGGGGAGCTGGTTGTTGAGGGTGTCCTCAAGTTTCGCGCCCAAATCCTTGCCGCCGGCCTTGGCCTTGTCCATGGTTTCGGTCAGGCTTTCCTGAAAGCTCGGCGTGCGCGCGGCCTTGTAGAACGCGGGAGCCACGTTTCCGGCGGCCTTTTCGATTTCCTTGCATTCGCCCACGGTGATCTTGCCGTCCTTCATGGCTTCGTCGATGAGGGGCAGCAGTTTCGAGCGGAACATCACCGGGTCGATGTCCCGCAGGCCGAGCAGGGCGGAATACTGCAACGGGGTGATCTCGTCCGTGTCCTTGGGACCGTCCGATCCGAACCACGACGCGTTCGCGTACGCGGGACTCAGCAGCATCGCGCAGGCGACGGCCATCAGCATCTTTTTCATGACATTTCCTTGTGAAGAAAGGTTGCGGAACGCCGGGAGAGGGAAGAACCCTCCTTTCCCGGACCTGCCGATACGGCCTTCCTCCCGTTGCGGGGCGTCTGGCCGGAAGGGCGGGCCGTTCTTATGGAAATGGAGCACAACGGACGGATGCTCAATGATAGTCTTTGCGGACGTTTCCGGGCGATGACGACGGAAGAGCGCCGCGCGCGTTTCCCCGGCCTCCTCACGCGCGTCCGGGAAAGGCGGGGTGGCGGGTGCGGGGAAGGGAAAGCCCCTCCCCCGGCGTCCGTCGCTATTCCAGATGGGACCACTGGAGGACGGTGTCCTCCTCGATGTCGGCGCGGGCGACCATGCCGAGCACGTCGTAGTAGTTGCGGGGGCTGATGCCTCCGGCGGGGCGCTTCCACGTAAGATCGTCCTTGTCGATGACCTTTCCGGCGGGAATGTCGCGGTTGGCGACGAGGGAGCGGCGCGCGTTCTGGCGGGCGGGGTCCTCGGAGGCCAGCGCCTCGATCTTCATTTCGCCGATCATGGACAGGGTCCGCTCGAAGTTCTTGCGGAACAACTGGAGGTCCTTGTAGTCCATCGCGTGGTAATGGTCGTTGCCGGGCAGGGTCTTGTCGTGGCTGAAATGCTTTTCAAGAATCCGCGCGCCGAGCAGGGTGGCGACTTCAAGCACCTTCATATCGTTGGGCAGGGTGTGATCGGAATAGCCGATCACGTGCTGCGGGAAGTGGCGGACGAGCGCCGGGATCATGCCGAGCGCGGCGTTTTCGTCCATCGTGGGATAGTTCAGCACGCAGTGCAGCAGGGCCAGCGGGTTGCCCTTGGCTTCGATCCAGCTCACGGCCTCGGCGATTTCGGCAAGGCCGGACGCGCCGGTGGACAGGATGATCGGCTTGTTGAAATCGCACATGAATTCGATGAAGGGCCGGTTCGTGATGTCCGAGGAGGAAATCTTGAAGACGTCCATCATGTCGTTGAGGAAGCGGGCGGATTCCACGTCGAACGGCGTGGACATGAAGGCGATCCCGGCCTGATCGCAGTGCTTTTTCAGGGATTCGAACTCGCCCTTCCAGAAGGAATCGTGCTTTTTGAACAGTTCGTACTGGCTCGGGGTGGGTTCCTTGGTGGTGTCCCAGTAGGCCGGGGAGTGCTTGGAGGCGAGGGTGCCCGCCTTGTAGGTCTGGAACTTGATGGCGTCCGCGCCGCCGAGGGCGGCTTCGTCGATGAGGCGGCGGGCGATGTCCATGCTGCCTTCGTGGTTCACTCCGGCTTCGGCGATGACGTAGGGACGCTCGAAGCGGGTGGCCGGAACGGGATGGCTGGCGATGAGTTCAACGAGATTCATAAACGCTCCATGAGACGGTGCGAAAGGTTGCGGAACGGGTTCCCTGCCTTGTACCCTTGCCGTGAACGCCGGTCAAATGGCCGGTGCGGTTCCGCCCCTCCGGCAGGGACAAACGCACCGCCCAGGGTACGGACGTTTTCCTTCTTTTGTTCCGTTCCCGACGTCAGGGGCACCTGGTCTGGATCATCCGCTTCCTGACGGGAACCCCGTCGTCCGGGAAACGGCCCCGGCTCGTCGGCGGCCCGGAACACCTCGGCCCGGAGCGGCCGCTTCGGCAGGGCGAACGGGCTTGCCTCGGCTTGCGCCATACGATAGCTTTGAGGCGTTTCGCAGTGATCACGCACGCCTTTCGGGATGCCTCCGGCGTTTCCGGGGCGCATTCGTTTCCGGTGCGGTCCCGCACGCGGATGGAACCATACCTTTGGGGGAAATCATGAACGGTTGTCTGAAACGGCCTGCGCGGGCAGGCGCTCTGATCGCATTGGCGGGTCTTCTGCTGCTCGCCGGGTGCGGCCGTACCGTTTTCGTTACCGGCGGAGGAAGCCCGTCCCAGTCCGGCCATGCCGTGAGCGGGCGGCCGCTCCCGAGTCAGGCCGACGCCGCGTGGCAGGCGGGCAACTACGCCGAAGCCGAGCGCCTGTATAACGTCGTCGCCCGCGATGCGGCGCTGCCCGTCACGCAGCGCGCTCTGGCGTGGGAACGGGTGGCGCGCGCCGCGCTGGCCAGCGGCAACGTGCAGGGCGCGCAGAACGCCCTGAAATTCTGGAAGGACCTTGCGCCCGGCGCGGAAGCTACCCCCGCGTGGCGGGAAATCCAGAGCCTGATGGGAGCGTCCGGGACGTCGCAGCCGTCGCTCAGCTCCGGGTGCGTGGCGCTGGCCCTGCCCCTGAGCGGCGCGTACGGACCTTTCGGCAACAAGATCGCCTCCGGCGCGACGGCGGCGCAGAGCGAGCTTTCCCGTTCCGGGATTTCGATGGACGTCCGGCTGGTGGACACGGAGGCTTCCGACTGGCTGGACAAGCTGTCCCAGATGCCGCCGCAGTGCGTGATGGTGGGCGGGCCGCTGCGCGCGGATCGCTATACCGCGCTCAAGGCGCGCAATCTTCAGGCCTCCCGCGCCTTCTTCGCCTTCCTGTCCAGCCTTGAGGGGAACGACGAAGGCACGGTGGCGTGGCGTTTCTTCTCCAGCCCGCAGGACCAGATCGACGCGGTGCTCGGTTTCACCCGCAAGCTCGGCATTTCCAGCTACGGCGTGCTCGCGCCGTCGGACAACTACGGGCGGCGCATGGCCGACATGTTCCTGAAGTCCGTACGCGCCGGGGGCACGGCGGCCAAGATCACGACCTATCAGGCCGGGGACACTTCGGGCTGGAGCGACGTGATGCGCGAGTTCGTGGGCGGCACCATGCGCGGCAAGACGCCGGTTCCGACCTCCACGTTTCAGGCGGCCTTCATCCCGGACAGTTGGAAGAATCTTGAACTGCTGGTGCCGTTCCTGTTCTATCAGGGTGAGGATCGCCTCGTGCTGATGGGCACTTCCCTCTGGGAGCAGGGGCTTTCCAACCGTTCGAGCGTCAACGTGGCGAATCTCGATCTGGCGATTTTCCCCGGCGCGTGGAACCCCACCTCGTCCTCTCCGGCGGCGGGCGCGCTCGTCCGGGCGATGGCCGAGGCGGGCAAGGGCGTTCCCGATTTCTGGGAAGGGATTGGGTACGACTTCGTCCGCATGGCCTCGGTGATGAATCTGCAAGCGCAGTGGACGCCCGCGCAGGTGAACGGCCGTCTGGCCTCCGCCCAGAATATGGAGTGGAGCATGGCCCCCATCCGCTGGTCCAACGGCAAGGCGTCGCAGGCGCTCTTCGTGTTCCAGCCGGTGCAGTCCGGGTTCGAGCTCGCCGATCCCGCGGCCTTCAAGGCTCGTTACGACGAAATCCTCGCCCGCCACGCCAAGCGCGTGGGAAGGTAGAGGAAAAAGACGACGCCTCCGGCGGCTGGGGGGAATGATTCCCCCCAGACCCCCTCGAAACGACAAGAAAGGGTTCCGCATCCGGCTTTCACCGGACACGGAACCCTTTCTTGTCGTCCCAAGGCCGTCAGCCGTGCCCCGTTGCGGATTCGGGAGACACCGGGGGTCTTTTCACGGGAAGCGTGCAAAGACGTGGGGAAAGGCTTTTTGACGGTCAATGGGGAAGAAGGGAAATCCGTGGAGAGAGGAAAAGGGTACTTGCGGATCGGCTCTTCCGGCGGCGCAGCGGGAAAATCTGCGGCGACGTGGAAAAGCTCTGTGCTCATGACGCGGCACTCGGAGGGGCCGGGAAATCGGCGGAGACATGAAAAGGGCCGCCGGGAAACCTGCGACAAGGTTCGGGCGGCGCGTCGCTCCGCACAAGAACCGTCCCGTTTGTGAAAGTCTTTGAAAGGAGAGGGGAGGGGTTTGGGGA
>PPYF01030096.1_pt1 | contig 13447 bp, 12 predicted proteins | sample 1559871 | NCBI WGS metagenome assembly PPYF01 (sample SAMN08240021, study PRJNA423297) | Human gut metagenome, whole genome shotgun sequencing project. | reverse complement strand
GATCCGGGACAGAAAGTGGTGAAAGAGGTAAATATAAAAAATGAAGGAACTGTGGATTCCTTTGTCCGGATAAAAATTGGAAGAGTGTTTGGGAGTATCAGTGAAACCGGTCAGTTTCTGGAAAATCGGGAACTGGATCCTGAGATGATCGAAATTCATTACAACACCGATCTCTGGAAGCTGTGTGAGGACGGCTACTGGTACTATAAGGATGTATTGCCGGCAGGAAAAACCACGAAAAAGCCTCTGATGGACAGCTACTATCTCTCTGAAAAAGCAGACAACCGTTATAAGAACAAAGAGGCAAGAATTATTGTAAATCTGGAGAGTATACAGGCAGAGAGCGGCGAAATGAAAGCAATATGGGGAAAAAATGAGAAGGATCTTGGAATTACCTATCAGCCATGTACTTGCGAAGTTGTTACCAGTGTGATTTTTGACAAAAATCATAAGCTGATCATTGGCGGCGAGAAAACAGATCTGTTTGCAAATTTTAAGAACCTGCAGCCTGGATGTACAAGAAGCCAGACAATAAGGCTTGCTAATAATTCGGATTTAAACATTAAGATGAGCCTTCGGGCGGAAGCTGCCAAACAGAACAAACACAGCAAAAAGAATCTGGAGCTGATACGGAAGCTTCTTACCAGTTATGCAAAGATTGAAATTCTGGAGAACAATAAAGTTCTTTATCATGGAACTGTAGATGGAAATCTGACGAAAAAAGGCTGGAGCATGAAAAAAGACATTTCCCTTGGTGAGTTTAAACCAGGAGCAGGAAAAAATCTGATTGTAAAATTGTCTTTAAGTGAAGAGATGGATAATGAATATCAGGAACTGTTGGGAAAAGTGAAATGGGTATTTTCTGCGAGTCAGGCCTCTTCGGATTCATCTTCCGGTCAAAATGGAAATGGTGACCGGGGGCACAATGACGATGAGAACAATGGAGATGACGGAAATAACGGCGGAAGTGGAAATAAAAGCGGAAATGGAAAGTATGGCGAAAACAGAAACAGTGGTGGAAGTGGATACAACGGTGGAGAGGAAAGCTTAAATGGAGCAGCAGGAGAAAAAGTGTATGCAACTGCGTCTGCAAGCCCTAAAACCGGAGATAACACAAATCTGCTGGCAAGATGGTTTGCGCTATTTGCAGCTGCGGTGGTTCTTGCAGTAACTGCAAGAAAACTGTACAGAAAGGAAAAAGACAGATGAGATTAAAAATCTGGGGAAAAGGTCTGTTGAAAATCATATGGGTGATTTTTGTCATTTTGTTAGTCGGACTTTCGTTTCCCCAGATATATGGCATGAAATGTTACAGCGTAATGTCTGGAAGCATGAGCCCTGATTTGCCAGTTGGAAGTGCCATATATGTGAAGGAAAAGGAGCCGGAAAAAGTAGAAAAAGGGGAGATCATTACATTTACCACAGAACAAGGGAGAACAATGATTACACACCGGGTAGCTGAAAACAATAAGGAAAAGCATTTTTTTGTAACAAAAGGGGATTCCAATCAATATCAGGATACAAAACCGGTAAAGTGGGAAAATCTGCAGGGCACGGTTGTATTTTGCATCCCTTTTGCCGGATATGTGCTGAACTTTACAGGAAGCAGAACGGGTAAAATTGCGGCAGTCTTTTTCCTGTTTGCAATTTATCTGGCAACAGAAATTTTTGAAGGGCAGACAAAAAGGAGAGTGAGATAAGTTGAGGAAAAAAAGAAGCTTTTTGGCAGTTATGGGGCTGCTTGTCGGAACTATGTCTTTTGCCGGGGGAACAGCTGCGTATTTAAGCAAATCCGCCGGCGAAGTAAAGAATGTTTTTACGGCAGGATCTGTAAAGGCGCAGCTTACAGAAGCCCACTGGGATACGCAAAAAGCGTCAAAGGTTTATCCAGGTCAGATCCTGGAAAAAGATCCGGTTGTAAAAAATATAGGGGAAAACAGTGCAAATGTTTTTCTGGAGGTAAATGTTCCTATGAGAAGTATAGCTGTTCTGGATGGCAGTACAGGCAGAAAAACAATAAGAGAAAACAGAGAATTGTTTACATTTCAGGCAGACGAGACGAAGTGGACTCTTCTTTATCAGGAGAAAACCTCAGGAAACAAAAAATATATTTACGGCTATAAAAGTGTTTTGAACCCAGGAGAATCCACTACACCGCTATTTCGAAAACTTGCTGCTGTTTCCTATTTAGAGGGGGAATTGGATGCAAGTGTAAGCTATGATGTACCTGTGATTGCCAGCGTTATTCAGGAACAGGATGGAAGCAAAACCATGAAAGAAATCTATCAGGAATATTTGAAACAGGCTGATATTGACCAGAAGGAGGCGAGGGGATGAGAAAAAGAAATCTGAAAAAAACTATATTGGCCGCGGCTCTGGCTGTGCCTGTAGCGTTCTCCTATCCTGGCTGGGCAGTAAGGGCACAGGAAGATGAGAAGGTGTCAACTGAAACGGAAGCGCAGGAAGTAATGCAAGACAATACAGCGCCTGAAGAAGCTGAATGTGAAGAAAATCCTGCTCATGATGAAATGGATGGGGCAGAAACAGATAGTACAGAAACAGACAGTACAGAAGCCGACAGGAATGTTTCAGAAGAGGAGAAATTTTTTCAGAGTGGACTGATTGCAAATGAGGATGGAGAATTTTTGTCTTCTTTGGAGGAAATGGAAACTTCAGGAGAGGATTCCATGTTTTTTCAAGATGGTCTGGAAGTGCTTGAAGATGGCAGCACAGATGACTTGATTGATGCATATGTTGCTCCGGAAAATTATGCACAGGAAGGAACTCCTGTAAGAGAAGGAAAGGGCGGTTTTACCGCTGTTGCAAATGGAAGTACGCTTTTCAGCAGCAAATATACAAGACTTGGCTGGAATGCGGATACCCAGGTTTATTCATGGAACAATGCAGGAAATGACGTTATTTCAGGAATGAAGCAGGGAGCAATGGTAGAGGGACCGTATTTTGTTCCACTTAATAACAATGCAAAAGGAAAATTTGGTTTTCGTGTTACACATGTAGGATACAATAAAGAAGCAAATACGAAGGTAGACCTTCTTCTTACCTGTAATAATTATCAGGATTATACCTACGATTACAAGGGAAATAAAATAACGGGAATTTATCCTATGTTTGGTGTCAGCAATTCAAATGAATTGTGGATCAGCTTTAAGGATGAGCTCTCTGCACAGGAAATCAAAATTGATATTGTAAAAAGCGGTACAGATATTCCGGTTGCAGGCAACTATCGTTTTCGATGGCTGGATATTGATTTGTACCAGAGATTTGGAATCAATCTTCAGAATGGTTCTATAGGACACCGGTATGCGACAACTGATTCTGTAGTAAATGTAGTGAAGAAAACTTTATTTTCCAAAAACTTTGAAGTTCTTACCGCACCGGCACCTGCCGTTGACGGAGAGATTCCGCAAAATACAGTTGTCTATGAGCTGGACAATTCATCCGGCTTCTATCTGGCAATTCTGCGGCCTGGTTGCGGAGCTTATTCTATTGAAACAGCAAGCAGGATCAAAAGTGTATTTGCTGATGTACAGACTGGAACCTGTAAAACGTCTGCCGGACTTAACTGGGATGCGAAAGGCTATGGTCCGGTAGAGTATCCTGGCCTTGTAAAAAAGACTGGAAATACACTGGCTTCCCAGGGAACGTCAAACATCTTGTCTGACAGTACCTCGGAATTTTATTATACCTTGCAGACAGATATCCCGGAAGAGCATTCAGCGTATTATTACAGCTCTTGCGAAGTCAGTGATACCCTGCCGGCAGGAGTCGATTTCGCTGGTTACGCAGCTGTAAAGATGCTGCCTTCAGAGAATGATGTAACCTCATGGTTTAGTATTTCTACAGATGGGGATGTGATAAATTTTCAGGCTACACAGGCAGCATTGTCACAGGCGGACTTTTATGGAAAAACATATGAGTTTCAGATAAAAGTGAGAATGGATCCTACTGAAATAACACCGGTTTACAGTGGTGACAGTTACCGTTATGAGGTAAAAAATAAGGCTTCGATTACCTGTCAGCATATAAATGGGCTCGCAGAAACTTCCTGGTCAGATGAAGTGACTACAGATTGTACAAGATATAAAAACAAAGTAGTGAATGCCTCTGTAAAGAAGTATACTGCCAATTTGCAGGATGGGGTATGGAGAGAAGACCTTCTTCTTCCAGGTCCGGACAGTGAGTATAAATATAAACTGAATATAAATGTGCCGGATAATGAATTTGGCGGGTATATGACCAGAATGGAAATTGCAGATACATTGCCGGCGGGAGCAGAATTGACAGCTGCAACAGCGGAGGTTTATGAAAACGGGCAGAACAGAGTGGATGGACGGTTCCAGATATCTGTAAATGGAAAGAACATTACCTTAAAGGCAACAGAAGCTGCTCTTGGTGACAGAGGATTTTATGGGAAATCCTATGATGTGATTTTTAACGCCAGAATGGTACCAGGAGAGATTTCCTGTACTTATAACGGAACTGTAGCTTCTTATGTGACCAGCAATCATTTTACTGTTACGACACAGCATAAAGGAGACTCGCAGGCTGTAACAATTACCTCGAACAATGTTGCAGATAGGGCAAGCGTAAACAGAACCGAACCAAAGAATCCTCAAAAATGGATTCTAAGGGAAAATCAGAGAATAGTTACTGCAGAGTATAATGGCAGAGATTTTGAAAGTGTGTTTGAAATTGTTCAGGAAATTCCTTCCAATAAAAGAGAATGGAAAATTTCCAAATTTAAAATCCAGGATACTTTGGCAGACTGTTTTGAACTGAAAGGGGTTCAGATATATCTTGATCAGACAGTAGAAGCTTCATTTGGCGCTTCTGACAGTGTACGCGGAGATTGGAGTCTGAATGTTGCTGGAAATTCGATTACCTTGTCTTCTGTGGCAGAATTGCCAGAGCGCTGTTATGGAAAATCCGTGCGTCTTTTACTTACTGTTGGATTGAAGAGTAACAGTAACTTACAGCAGTACTATGTAGCAAATCAAAATCCGGATGTACTGGAAGCCCATATATACAATATTGCTACAAGTACTTTTAACTGGATCGGAGGAGAACCTTCTTCCACATCAAAAAATACAGAAAAGACCAGGGTGATTGTAAAGGAAAAAGTTCCAAAAGGTCATATTACTATAAGAAAAGTGGATGAGACAGGAAAGGCACTGCAGAATGGAAAATTTCAGATCACAGCTTTGGAGGACATCCGTTCTGCTTCTGGAAATATTTTGCTGAGAGCTGGGACTGTAGCAGATACTATAGTAACGGGTGGAAATGGAACAGCCATTTCAAAAGACATTTATCTTGGGAAATATAAGGTAAGTGAGGTAAGACCACCAGCGGGATATGCAATCAGCCGGCAGGTATTTGAGGCGAATTTAAGCAAAACAGAGCCTGAAAAAGCGATCCTTGTCAGAAATCAGAAAATGCATCTGTACATCAAAAAAGTAACAGAAACGGAAGAAGCAGGAGGAAATCGTCCTCCTATTGAAGGCGTAAAATTCCGTTTATGGGAAAGCAGTGCAAATGCAGATTCGGCGGGAACAACATACACAACAAACAAAAACGGATTAATAAAATTGGAAGGGCTGTCACCTGCAACATATTGTATACAGGAGACAGCAGTACCTGCCGGATATGTTTTAGATAACACAGTTCATAAATTTACTGTGGATGCAAATGGATTGGTAAAGAATGAGCAAGGTTATACAATGGTAATTGAAAATCGTTATATAAAAGCGGAATTTTTAAAGACGGATAAGGTGACAGGTGAAGCTGTTGCAGGAGCTGTTATGCAGTTGACGGATAAAAGCGGAAAAGTGATCGACACCTGGACGTCCGGGAAAACTGCTCATAGGATTAATAAACTGCCAGCCGGAGAATATGTACTTACAGAAATAACAGCTCCTTCCGGTTACAAAAAAGGAAAACCGGTGATTTGTACGGTAAAAAGTACATCTGGAGTTCAGAAGTTCCAGATGACAGATGTGAAGATGGTGACTCTTACAATAAACAAAATTCTTCATGGAGATGAAATTGTCTGGGGACAGGGAAATCCGGCCTTTACATTCACGGTGAAAGGAACAGATCTGGATGGAGAAGAACGTATTTACTCTAAAACTGTGGAATTTACAAAAGAAAACACAGACACCCGGGCAGATGTAAGCAAAAGGGCTGTATTCGCACTTCCGGCAGGGAAATACCAGGTTCAAGAGAGTAAAGTTATGCGGTATAAACTGGAGAAAATTGACCAGGTAGTAAATGGAACTGTACAGGGAAATACTGTTCAGTTTGATCTGTCCGGAAATCAGAATGGGACCGCTTCCTTTACAAACAAGAAAAGCGGAGATGGCTTACTGACAGATACAGATTATGTGCGGAATATTGTTATTCCTGAAAAATGAAAAATGCAGTATAGCAGTACCTGCCAGGTTGCAGCGGCAGGTGCTGCAGCAAAGAATTTTAATTATTTTATATTTTTTGAAAAAATTTGAAAATAGGTGTTGACAATAAGATAACCTTCTGGTAATATAATCAACTGTGAGCGGCAGAAATGCCGGACATGAGAGTGCTGATGTGGCTCAGTCGGTAGAGCGTCGCCTTGGTAAGGCGGAGGTCACGGGTTCGATTCCCGTCATCAGCTCTTTTTAATCCCTGATTATATATCAGGGATTTTTTTGTGGCATAAATTAATATATTCTCATAGATAGGGATAAAAATCAATATTTTTGTAAGAAAAACTTTTAAAATGCACCTATTTATGATAAGATAAATCATCAAAGAACAGAATATGTTTGAGAAATTATTCCCGATACACATATTGAAGAAAATTTTTTAACATGCTCTGACAGATATTGGAATTTATGCTATAAAAGAGTTGATATCAGGAGGGAGAACCATGGAGAACGAAAAGGTTTCCAAAAATTCAGATCAGAGAATATCGTGGAACTTTAAAGGAGCCTGGCAAAGAGAGTCCGTATCGCAACAGAACTGTAGAAGAGAATCTTCAGCTTTTTGAAGAGATGAAAGAAGGCAAATATGCTGATGGTGAGAAAGTTCTGAGAGCAAAGATTGACATGGCTTCTCCAAACATGAACATGCGAGATCCGGTTATCTATCGTGTAGCTCATGTAAGCCATCACAGAACAGGAGATACCTGGTGTATTTACCCGATGTATGATTTTGCTCATCCTATTGAGGATGCAATTGAGGGAATTACACATTCCATTTGTACTCTGGAATTTGAAGATCACAGACCATTATATGACTGGGTGAGTACTGTATCCGTGAGGATCTGAAATTAAAGGCTCCTCGCTATATGGCAGTCCTTGATCCGATCAAACTGATCATTGACAATTATCCGGAAGGACAGGTGGAATATCTGGATGCTCCGAACAATATGGAAAATGAAGCCCTTGGTAGCAGAAAGGTTCCATTTGGAAAGGAACTTTATATTGAAAGAGAAGACTTTATGATCGATCCTCCAAAGAAATACAAACGACTTTTCCTTGGTACGGAAGTTCGTCTTATGAATGCATATTTTGTTACATGCACAGGTTTCGAGGCATTGGATGATGGAACAGTTACTGCTGTACATTGTACTTATGATCCGGAAACAAAGGGCGGAAATGCACCTGACGGACGTAAAGTAAAAGGAACCATTCACTGGGTTGAAGCGTCAAATGCAGGTAAGGTTCCGGTACGTCTTTATGAGAATATCGTAGATGAGGAAAAGGGTGTTTATGATAAAGAGACAGGAGAACTGAATCTGAACCCGAATTCTCTTATAGAGATGTCTGCTTATGTTGAACCAGAGCTTCTGAAAGCCAAAGGACTGGATAGTTACCAGTTTGTAAGAAATGGCTTTTATTGTGCAGACATTCATGATTCCAAAGAAGGGGCACCGGTATTTAACCGTATTGTTTCTCTTAAGAGTTCATTTAAACTTCCAAAAGCGTAAAAGAAACCCCCACGGAAAATTATATTCAAATTGCCGTGGGGGGTTTTGCAATAGAAAATTCTGTTGGAACTTCTTCTTGCAAAGTGAAATCTAAATACTGTCAACGAAAGTGGCAAGCCTGATTGTCACTATTTGTAAAATGTGGAATAATTATGAATTTACCTGCAATTAATCAATGTGGATAGAAGCTTCTTCTTCGTCCTGCTCTTTCTCAGCTTCAGCAAGTTCTTCCTCGAATTTATCTTCATCTTTCGCTGCTTTTTCAAGAGCATCGGCTATAGCATTATCCTGCTCTTCTGCATTTTCAGCAGAATCCTCTTCTGTATCCTCTGAACTTTCTTGTGAATCAGGCTCCTCAGAGCCTTCGGTTTCATCATCTTTTTCATCTTCGGAAGTAGCTTCCCAGGTTACGAAATCTTCGTGGACATCCTTTGCTTCAGGCTGCTCGTCATCTTCCTGCTCATCTTCAAAATCATCTTCAAGGTCAGCTGCCTCTTCCAAAGCATGTCTTTTGGCAAAAGCTGCTGCTACGGCACCGGCTACTGCTGCTGTTGCTGCTCCGAGTGCAACCATTCCCCAATATTTGTTAATCTTAGCCATATTGTCTGCTCCTTTCGGTATTTTCCATCTGTCTAAACAAAGCTTAATGGAGTTGTCTATATTGTAATACTTTTTACGCAAAAAGAAAAGAAAAAAATCGTTGCACCCATATAAATGGAGGGTTATACTGTTAAGACAGAAAAGGAGAGATTATGGAGAAAATTGTTTTAGCTTCTGGGTCCCCACGAAGAAAGGAACTGCTTGCAAGAACCGGTGTGGTTTTTTCTGTGGTTGTAAGCAATGGGGAAGAGAACACCAACCTGACAGATCCAGCGGAAACGGTGGAAAAGCTTTCGCAGGATAAAGCAATATCGGTTGCAGACAGACTTGAAAATGAAAGTGAACCTTGTCTGATCATTGGTGCGGATACCGTAGTTGCATTTGAAGGAAAGATTCTTGGAAAGCCGTCAGATGAAGAAGATGCATTAGATACATTGTTAAAACTTCAGGGGAAATCCCATCAGGTCTATACCGGTGTAACCCTTCTTGTAAAAGAACAGGGTATCTGGAAGCCTTATACTTTCAGTGAAAGGACCGACGTTGAATTTTATCCTGTTTCCAGGGAAGAGCTTCTGGAATATATAAAAACAGGGGAGCCTATGGATAAAGCAGGAAGCTATGGAATCCAGGGGAAATTTGGAATTTACGTAAAAGGAATCTGCGGAGACTACAATAATGTGGTTGGGCTTCCTGTAGGAAGACTGGTTTATGAACTTAAGAAAATGAAAATCAATATAAGGGGAATGAGAAAATGATAAAAGCATGTATTTTTGATCTGGACGGAACTTTAGCCTACACATTGGATTCCATGGCTGTTGTAGGAAATGAAGTTGTAAGAAAATACGGTTTGAAACCAATGCCTATAGAAAATTACAGATATTATTGCGGAAACGGTGCTGACATGCTGGTGAAAAGACTTCTGGTCGATGCAGGAGATCCGGAATTGCTGCACTATGAGGAAGCAAGAGCGTTATATAGAAAAGAATTTGATAAAGACCCATTTTACAAAATACAGCATTATCCGGGAATGCCGGAAACCTTAAAAGAGTTGAAAAAAAGAGGCGTGAAGCTGGGGGTGTGCTCAAATAAACCACATGAAGCAGCCGTGAAAGTGGTGGAAAGAATGTTTGGGTCTCAGATTTTTGATGCAGTTATGGGACAGAGTGATTCTGTAAGAAAGAAACCAGCACCGGATGGTCCGCTTAAAATCGCGGAGCAGTTTGGAATTAAGCCAGAAGAGTGTATGTATCTGGGAGACTCCGGAACAGACATGCAAACTGGAAAAGCAGCCGGGATGTACACGGTAGGTGTTCTGTGGGGATACAGGGAAAAAGAAGAACTGCTGAAAAATGGAGCGGACTATCTTGTGGATTCTCCAGAGGATATTCTTGATTTATATGAGGAAAAATGCGAAGAGTAAAATTTTGATAACTATTCAGCAGGCTCTAAACAGTTATAACTTTTATTATAAAACAGGAGGTCGGAAAAATGTATACAGAGGAGTGTATTCAGACATTTTTGGAAAAACAGGAGCAGCTTTTTGATGAACCGGTTGCAGAAACTTACGAAGAAGCAGAGGAATTCCTGGAGGATTGCATGGCTGTAGTTGCAGATTCTATTGACGAAGTGCGAAAATATCTGTCTGGAATGGGTGCAGATGTGGATGGCATGAGTAATGAAGAATTAGAAGAAGCAAGTGAAGTATTTGCCCTTCCAGATGGAAAATATCTGATTGTGGAGGGATGATCTTTTGAAGCAGAGGTTTGCAGCTGTAGAGTAACTGACTTTCACATAAGGTGATGAAACCGGCGAAAAGGCAGTATGTCCGGTTGGAAATTCAGAACAGTTATCGGATAAATTCATATTACATAAGTATAAAATCAGGTTGCTATAATGACACTAAACAAGAGAACATAATGTGTTATTGTTCAGAAGAGAGGATACATCCCATAGGATGTTTTCCGGAGAAAGAAGTGGCCAGCAACTATCGCGTTATGGTTCACTGGCAATGTTCCGCGAGGTGTTTTTTGTAAACAAAGTTCACAGAAAACCCGAGAAGCTGGGCGCGGAATCGTGCGGATGCATGATTCCTGTGCAGCGCGAAGTGGTTGCAGTGCGCGGAGCGAACAGTAGCACTGTCACATGCACTGTAAGAATTACAATAAAATAAAAGTGCTTGTGGAAATGTTTAAAATATGTTACAATAATGTTACAGGTCAGCCTAAAAGGGGAATGTAAAGGAGGATGGCATATGAGACCTAGGAAAATTATAGCAATGATTATGACTTTTCTTATGATGCTTTCATTGCTTCCGTCTCTGGTATTTGCGGCAGCAGCACCAGAGGGAGAACTTGGAGGTCAGCTTAAGATTAAGGGAACTGCAGCTGTAGGCTCTGAGCTTAGCGCAGATTATGAAAAGGTTACACCGGAAGGACTTACAGACGATTATGTAACGTTCAGCTGGTCAAGAAAAGTTGGAGATCAGCTTACTGAAGTAGGCACTGAGAAGACCTATAAGCTTGTTGATGAAGATCTTGGAAATAAGATTGAGCTGAAAATTACCGGAAAGGCCGAAATGGGCATAACCGGAGAACTGAAAGTAAATACAGTTGAAATTGTGGCTACACCGGAAGAAGCTCCGGAAGAGACAACAGAGCTTCCAGAGGGAGAGCAGGAGGCTGCACCGACAGAGGAAACCCCTGTTCAGGAGATCGCAGCAGAGGATACACCTGCGGAAGGTTCCCAGACAGATGAGAACACACAGCCGGCTCAGGATGTGGCAGAAGATACACAAACCGAGGAAGTAACTGACATTGGTGCTGATGAACCAACTGATTCTTCCGCTGATGTTATGCAGCCGGCAGATGGACAGGACACAGAGAATTCTGCTGACAATTCCCAGTCTGAGATCACTACAGATGACAGTGTGATTAACATTGGAACAGAAGGCTATCTGGAAGTTCCTGAGAATGGACAGGCTGAGGCTGCAAATCAGGGAGCATCAGCTGAATCCCCTGCCCAGCAGGAACCTGTGTATACAGCAAAAATTGTTGCAGAAAATACTGCAGAAGATGGTACTGCAGTACTTGATTTTGGAACCGTAAATGCAGGTTTCACACAGGAAAATGCGAATTCTTCCATGACTAAGAATGTAACTGTTAAGAATACTGGCAACAGCACTCTTAATTTCAAAGAAATCAGTCCGGAACATTTTATGGTAAAGGATCTGGGTTCTCTTGCGGCTGGAGAATCAGTCGATGCATGGGTTATGCCAAGAGAAGGTACAGCTGTTGGAGAATACAGTGATACGATCACTTATGAAACAGAGGAAGGTGTAAAGGTTTCCTTCATTGCAAAGCTTACAGTAGCTGAGCAGAAGCAGGATGATACGAATACAGATCAGCAGCCAGCAGAGAAACCAGCTACACCGGAAACCACCCCGGAAGTGACACCAGAGGTAACTCCAGAAGTTACCCCAGAAGTCACCCCAGAGGTAACTCCAGAAGTTACCCCAGAAGTCACCCCAGAGGTAACTCCGGAAGTAACACCAGAAGTCACCCCGGAAGTGACTCCGGAGATTACTCCAGCTCCTTCATTTACTACCGACATTTCCGAAGTGAAATTCGACAGTAAAGAAGCTGGTTACAAAGAAGCACCAGCTGCAGTTACAATCAATGTATCCAATACTGGAAATGTGAAATTAACCGGTATTGCTGTAAGTGTAAGCGGAAACGAATTTACAGTAAGTGCTCCGTCTGCTTCAGAATTAGAGGCAAATGCAAACCAGTCTGTATCCTTTACTGTTGCACCGGCAGTTGGATTGGCAGCAGGAACCTATACACAGACTGTTTCCATTAAGACAGATCAGACAGATTACCTGAATATTCCAGTAAGCTTTACAGTAACAGAAGCTGCTGCCAAGCTTACAGCTGTAGGCAAAGTATCTGATATCAGTCTGGCAAACGGGGTTGAGAAGTCAGCAGCTGGACTGCAGCTTCCATCTACTGTTAAGATTACTACAAACAAGGGCGATATGAATGCCTCTGTAAAATGGGATGTAAAGGGCAGTGCATATAATCAGAACAGTACAGAAGCACAGAAGTTCTCTGTGAAAGGTACTGCTGCTCTTCCAGACGGTGTTACCAATCCGGATAACCTGAGCCTTGTAGTATCTGTTAATGTCACTGTAAGCCGTGGACCGATTGTATCTGATGCAGGGAATAACAGTATCACAGGAATCAGCTCCGATGGAAACTATACTACAGAGACCAAGATTACTTTCACTGCAGTTGGCGCAGGTATGGATATTGAAAATCCGATTAAGGGAGATGTAAGATATCAGCCGCTGAACTGGGAGGTTCTTGAGGCAAGAAGCTGGGACGGCGCACCATATTCTGCAACTTTCCGCATGGGCAAGAATGGAAATTATACTTTGACTGTCACATATAATCAGCAGCAGTTTGATGGAAGCAACTGGGTAAACACTGGAACACAGGATACCAAGCAGGTTAATTTCACTGTAAATGCTGCACCGAATCAGACTCTGACACCGGCTGCAGACAAAACAGATGCAAATCAGAAGAATGCAGTAAAGACCGGGGATAATACTCCAATCCTCCCATTTGTAATTATTCTGATTGTTGCGATTGTATTAATTGCAGGAATACTTGTTTACCGCAATAAGAAAAAATAATAGTGGATTCTCAGATAAACAGTAATTGTGAATGAGAGCAGAACGAATGAGGGAGACCAGAAATGGTCTCCCTTCTTTTAATAAAAACTACTAGCACTCAATTAAAATGAGTGCTAAATTTTCCTTGACTTTTAGTCAGTTTGGTATTACTATAGTTTGTATAATTA
>PPYF01526230.1_pt1 | contig 13448 bp, 18 predicted proteins | sample 1559871 | NCBI WGS metagenome assembly PPYF01 (sample SAMN08240021, study PRJNA423297) | Human gut metagenome, whole genome shotgun sequencing project. | reverse complement strand
CCTTCCCCTTTTCTGTCCGGTAATTCCGTACAGCCTCTTCCAGAGAGTTGCAGAACGGTTTTCCCGACATCCGTTTGAGCGCTTTCGCCCGTTTTCCTGACTGGTAGGAATCCGCCAGCCGCCTGTTCGCCCTGATTTCTTTCGGGGAAGCGTCGGAATCCCGGTTTTCCCAGTCTTCCAGTTCCTCTATGGCGAAGTCATAGCAAAACGCCTCGGAGACATTGCAGACTCCGTGATGCCGGACGAATTGCCGGATGAACTCCCTGACAATGTTCCTCAATGGTACGGGAAGCCATTCCGTAAAGTCGATGGGAATCCAGAACAATGCGGGTTCCGGCCAGTCGTGATGGCGGAACAGACAGAAATGGAGCCTTCCTTCTTTCTCTTCCAGATTGATACATTCCGGCACGCTCTCGTCCATCGCCTTGTACAGTTCGGTGATTTTCAGACGGGGGCTGCCCCCTTTCCTGTATCGGAAAGGGAGCTTTATACCCATAAGTCCGGCATAGTTCAATGCCGATTGGTAGAGATAATTGAAATTTTCCGGTGTCGTGAGATTGACCGGGGAACCGTCATATCTGTCTTTATGCCAAAAATCCGGAGAGAGGGGAGGAATTTTATCTGTCAGAAAATCATGACGCTTCCCGGTGGCGGCAGTATCCTCCTTTTTTGTCCCGCTGTTCCTCTTCGGATGTCTGACGGGCTGGCCGAGCGGATAATGAGTCCCGCCAGATTTTCCTTGGCTGATTCTGATAGCAGTCTGCATGGCTTGTCCTCCTTTTTCTTTCTCTTGCCCATACGCTTATCCTTTTACTCCGATGGTTGTCTTGAAGCGGTAGACCGCCTTGTCCTCCTCCCATTCCGGCCCATGAACGGTCGCCGTTGTCAGTTCGGGATAGGTCATGGAATAGAAGTCCATCACCTCGTTTACGGACAGTTCGTTGTTCGGGTCGCTCAATACCAGTTCCTTGGAGTCCTTCCTGAATTTGAAAATTCTCTGCAATCCTTTGATTTCAAGTGCCATAATTTCTCTTCTTTTATAAGGTTTAACAATATACCATGTCCATTTGTGCCATGTCCGTCATGCGACATTCCTTCGGGAAGTCCGGATATTCCGCATACGGGTCTTCCCTGAGCATTTCCCGGTCATCCTCGCAGTCCTTGTCGAAGTTGTACATCACAGCCTCTTGCGTTTGCCGGTATTGTTCCGGGCTCTCATAAGTTCTTGCGGTCTCCTGCGCCGGTGCATACTGTGACGAGGCCGGTTGCATCCATTGCTTTCCCTGCGGCTTGGGCATTGGCGGTTGTTCCATGCCGAACAGGCTTCCCTCCGATGCCTTTTTCTGTACCTCCGCCATCTTCACGTCAATCTCCTTCTGCTTGTCCGGAAGTGCCAGTATCCTTGCCTGCTTGAGCCATGTCAACGCTTCGGAATAGCGTTTGCCGGTCATGGCATCCTCAGCCTTCTTAAGCAGCTTTTCCATCTTTTCCCGTTTCTCGCGGACCTCCTTGGACTCTTTTTCCGCCGCAGACCTGGCGGCTTTGCTTTGTGAGATCACCTGTGCCGCTTGCTTCTCGAACGTTTCCAGGTTGGTAAGGATGCCCTGCGCTTTCTGTAAAGGTGTGCCGACAGCCTGCAGGAAGCCCGCATCCAGCTCTTCCGGCGTGCCGTTCAGGATGAGCGGGACGATGCGCTCCCCGTCCTTTACCCCCGACCGCCTGGGAACAACGGCCACCGTCAGGTTGTTGTTTACTCGTCTGATGTTGATACTCAGGTCCGTGCCTGCCGTGATCATTTGGTTGATTGCTTGAAAAAACATAATGGTAAAATTTAAAATGTTATACATAGGTTTCCTTGAAAAAATCCTTCAGGATTCTCTGCCTGTCCAGATTCGAGGCGATGCCCTTCAACGGTTCCAGATAGTAGCCGATACGTTTCGGCCCGTCTGTCGTATCGGGAATCCGTTTTTTTACAGGTCTCACACGGCTTGTGGCGGGCCATGCGGCCGGCATGACCGGAGCCGGCGGGGTGAATGTAGCGGTTCTCATGTCTTTATGCTTTAAGGGTTATACAAGCATGCCCATGACGGTCAGGGCGATAATTATTTTTACAATGAGGGTGAACGTCCTGAAAAGGAGGCTGATGAGCGTTCCCGACAAAAGGAACAGGACGATCAGTGTCACCATGTCCCCGTTCCCTTTCCGGTCGCACTGGATGACGAAACGGCAGTCGGAAAAGAAGGACATGTCGGCATGGCCGCTGCCTATGCATCCTATCTCCTCCTGTACGAAGAAGGCGCATTTCACCGCCTTGAAATCCTCCAGGCATTTCAGGCAGATCCAGATGCCGTTCTTGTCATCCGCGCCGATTCCGGCCATCCGTTTACGCTTGCGGTCATAGCCGACAATCATCGAGTCCGCCACAAGATGGGCTGCATAGGTGCCTGTCTTGCGCCGGTGTACCTCGTCCATGTGCGCCACGACACAGGGGTAGCTTTTCCGGTTGCCTTTGACCGCGTAGATGTTTCCGTGCCGGTCTTGCCGGAAAGGAATACCCATCCGCCTGAGTTCCCCGATGATGAACCCGGCCATCTTCCCCTCCTTGCCGGAGGGGGAGGAGATGTTGTAAAGAGCCATTAATTTTTCCATGATACTGACTTTTCAGGAGATGAACAACTTTTCGATTTGCAGGTACCGTCTGAACTCCGGTACGGGACGTCCCTTCTTGAAGAGGAAGGACGGATATTTCTTTCCCTTGTATTCCGCGGACGTGCCTTTCAGTACTTTTCCGAATACGGTGGATATATAGAACATGTCCTGACAATTCTTGCAGAATGCCGTATCCGGAAAGGAATGTATCTTTCCGCATTTGGGACATACATATTTTCTCCTGTTTGCGCGCCCTTCCGTGCTCCGGCAGGTGGCTATGCTCGTGTCGCCCTCCGTATTTCTCAGTTCCAGGTTACCGTCCGTCAGATGGAGGCTGTAGAACGTGTCGAGGTAAGGCACCCCTTTCTTGTGCCACCTGCAGGCGGGCACTTTCACCGTCAATGAAACCTGTATATTGTCTCCGGCCGCCCATTCCTGCCCCTCAATGGGATTCAGTACGGTGAAATCCGTTGTATGTGTATAATCGTTGTATCTGCGTCGCAACAGGATGCCCGCCTCCTGCGCCTGCTTGCGGATCAGTTCGGCGACGAATGCGTGTGAGGAATAGATGCGGTCCAGCAGGGAGGCGGCAATCGGTGTGTTTATTGATTTCCACAATGTTACCTCGTTCCATACGACAGCCCGTCCGAGTATGTTGTTGCTCTCGTCCCTTGCCACAAGGATTTTAGCGCCGGCGAAGTTGGTATAGAAGTCAGCGGCGTTGCGTGCCTTGTCCTCATACCGCATACAGGAACTGTGCAGGCTGGATGTGTCACTGTCGGAGATGGGGCTGTAGTTGCTTTCCAGATAGGCTTCCATGAAGTCGTTCATGCTTTCATGCAGCCTGACCGTGACTTTGCTGTCCAATGAGAGAGAACTACAGAAATAATTGATTTCGTCGGGTGAGTACTTGGGCAGGTTCTTGAACAGTTCCACAAACGTGGAGGGTTCCAGGTCTGTCCGGTTCTCCGGGAACCAGGGTGCCTGCGGGTTGTTCCGGTCCGGGAAACTGGGATGGGCCAGATCCTTGCTGCAGGCCGTGAACACGATTCGGATTTTCTTGAACGTGCCCGCTTCCGTCCGCTTGCGCTTGGTGGAGAAGCAGTTGTAGGTACCGCGTATGATCTCTTCCACCGGTACGTTCTTTTTTACTTCCGAAAGGATGTCTTTGGCTATCACACTTCCGTTTTCCGCCGCATGCACCAGGCGGGATTTCAATTCATTGCTAACATTCAGTTTCATAATCATTCGTTTTATTGTTTATAAATTCTGCCATGTTTTTATGGCAATTGTTTCTTGTCCGGCTGCATTTGGCGCAATTTCTCTTTCCGCTTTCTGAGCAGGTCAACGGACATGTTCCTGCTTGTCCGATATTCCTCCTCGCTCATCCGGCGAATGGAAGGAATGCCCGTCTGGGTCAGTGTATGGTTTACCATCCAGCCGTCCATGAAGTTTTCGGTGCAGAGGCTGTCATGGTGGATGACTTCCCCCACGCAGCCGTGAATGAGCATATTGCATATGGTCATCAGGCAACAGGTACGGTTGACATCTTCCGCGACAAGATAATTACCCAGGTGGCGTACATGATATGCCAGCAGGAGACGCCCACTTCCGCAGGTAGGGTCGTTTATCCTCTGCCCGGTCTTTTTTCCGTCCGTTTCCGTACACATTACCATCAGGTCGCAGATATGTACGGGAGTGAAGAACTGCCCTTGCGCCTGTTGTCCCTTTCTGGAACTGAGCGCCATGAAAAGGTCTCCTAACGCGTCATACCAGGATGCGGCCTCCAGCTGCTTCTGCATGAGCCGCACCCATTCCGCAAACATTTTCATGAATGCGGCATTCTGCTGCCGCTTGTACCTCCAGTCTTTCAGCGGAGGAGCGCCCGGTGAGAATCCGTGTATGACGTAACGCAGGAAATCTGTGAACACGTTCATCGGATCGTACCCGTTCAAGCCTGCAAACTCACAGATTGTCTTTTCAAGTGGCCGGACTTCTGGGGATGTCTCATAGCGTGTCATATTGTTCTGTTTTTTTATAGAAGGTTACTGTATGTCCGTTATGGTCTGTCCGTATCTTGACGGGGGAGACGCCAAGGAAAAAGAGGTGCGTTTCCGCTTTCAGCATGTTCCATTCCCATGTGGGAAGTTCCTTCCATTCCATACGGTATGCCCAGAGTATGAACAGACCGGGACGGAATCCGTTGAAAAGTTCTCCGTGCAGAATCCCGACCAGCCGCTCCAGTTCTTCCCGCGAGTAAAGGGTGAATGACTCATTCCGATAGATAAAGGCATCAGCCGGTTCAATATCCGGCTGACACTCGATGATGTATCTCGTCCATTCTTTTGTGGTGTACTTTCCGTACAGAGGATCGGGTTCCGTGTATTTCCATGCCCTGACGAATGTGTGGAAGAGGACGGCACCGTTCCTGTGCCTTCCGGTATGCCCCCACATCCGGAACTGTTTGCTGCGTATGCCATCGGGAAGCAGCAATTCCGGACCGGTTATAACCCAAGGGCCTCCTTCCGTATTGTAACCGGTACACTTTTCATTTTCATGGCAGAAAGGTGTCTGTGGGAGAAGGCAAATATGGACTTCCCGGTCATCGCCCCTTTCAATGTGTGCCTGCGGATAATAGTCACCGCCACGGGTAGTATAAGTGACGACATCCCCTGCGGTCGGTAAACTGACTCTTTCCCTGTCCTCCCGCATCCTTGAAATCAGCCGGTTCACCTTCTCCACGTCGCACTCCTTTATGGAACAGGCACACCCTTCATGCCTGTTGAGCAGAGTCAGGCTTTCCAAATCATAAAAATTACCGTACTTCATATTGAGAGCGTTTTTGTTGGTACAATTTGACCTGGCGGGCAACCATATCACAGAACTTCTGTCCGTTCTCCTTCTCGCTTCTGAAATAGGCAATCATGTCCCAGAGATTCTGATTGAAGTAGCCGGTCCATTTTTCGTAGCAGTGACTTCCATAGACCTTTCCGAACGTTTCCTCGAAAAGTGCGGGAGTCAGCCCTTCATCCCCATGGTGGTTGTATTGCCACAGAGAGACAAGCAGCAGCCGGTTATAATCCAGTGTTTCCATATCCGTTCTTTTTTAAGTAAAACATCGGCCTACATGGGTAGGCATTTTTATTTCTTGGTGTCTTTCCGGCCTGTTTGCCGGGGATTGCGACAAGGCTTGGCGAAAGAAAATACCGGAGCGAAGCGAGGATGATTTTCTTTCAGCCAACCCAGCCCCTGAAAGGGGCCGCCTTGCGCAATCAGCCCGGGAAACGGCTATCTTTACAGCAAGAAATGAAAAAGCAGACCTCGGATTCTCTGTTCTGAAGTCTGCTTTTCGGTCATTGTCGAGTCTCATGTTTTTCAGGTATGTATCTGCCATCCGTGGAACGGCTGCAATGTTACGGCAAACGATCTGTCAGGTATTCCATGATAGAGCAGACCTCCCACGATACCTGTCCTTCCGTCGGGATAGCGCTGTGTAAAGCCGAACGAGTACGGGGCATGGTCGTAGTAGAGTGAGATTTCGCAGGGACAGTCAGGGTTTTCTTCCCAGCTTTTCAACCGTTCCAGACATTTTTGGAGCGAGGTGTCACCGATGGATTCGGCATAGCGCCTTACATTCTCGAAATGTTCTTCATTCAGGATTTTCATGACTTTTGTATTTTTATCTGTTAAACACGTCCGGCTCCGGGAGCCGGTATTTTTATTTCTCGCCTGCCTGACAGTCCCGTGGCCGTACCCGCAAGGTTTGGCGAAAGAAAATACCGCAGCGAAGCGAGGATGATTTTCTTTCAGCCAACCCCGCAGGGGCCTGACCTTGTACGGGTACACAGGACACGGGACTACCTTTGCAGGGTGGGAAATAAAATATGCGGTTGTTCCTTGTTGCGGGATCTTGTATGGCTTCCGGAGATAATCTTCCTGATTTGTTCGCCATTGCCGGACAAATGGTGTATTTTTGCAGTTTCTAATTTCAGGATCATGGAAAACTATATAAAGAAAGCGGCGGATGCTTTCCTTGTGGAGCGTCCGTATGGTATGCGTGTGGATTACAGGAAGAAAGGATTCGTGCTGTTTAACCGCAACCTGAACGTATTGGGCAATGCGGAGCATGCCCGTCTGGAAGAGCTGCCTCTGGAGCGGTTCAATGTGGAGGAGATTCCGTTGGATGGTGAAATTGTGGAGGAACACGCGGGATTTACCGATGTATTCTTCTATACCGATCTGACCAGCCCCTATGCCGGATATGCGCTGAATTTGCAAAAGCTCAAGGCCTATAACCGGTTTATGTTTCCGTTGGCGATGGCGCTGAACCGTAAGTTGTGAGTCCGGAAGCCGGCAACGGTAACAGCCGCATGGAGCACGCCGTTACCGCCAGGTTTTATTATTTGCCCTTTCTTGTTGTTATAAATGCAAGATAATCGCCCACGGCCTTATGGCATCCGGTAAAGTCCGGAGTCCGGAGACCTTTGATTTTCCGGTAACTGACGGTTCCGTTCCTGTCAATGCCTCTTACATGCCTGTTGAATGTCCCTTTGGTTCTGATATGGATGTCAAAACCGTCCCTTCCGGTGATTTCAAGGAACATTCCTCCCGTGATCCGTTCCCCGTCCAGGAATTTCTGTTTCTGTTCATCGAGCAGCCGCTGATATTGCTCTTCCCGCGCTCTGCGCTCTTCCGCCTCTTTCTCCTCCTGTTCCCTGCGTTTCTGTTCCTGCCTCCTTTTGTATGCCTCACGGGCTTGCACCAGGGGGGTGGTGTCAAGTCCGAGAGCCTCGAACACGCGGACGGAGATCAACCTGACAAAGGCTCCTCTTTCCGCGCCCTGAAGCGTATCCGCGATCCAGTTCCTGCAATAGGCGGCAGTTTCGTCCCTGCGGTTTTCTCCGTTGAGGAACCGGCGTGAATACTGCCCGCTGGAGAAATAAACGTTTTCAATCCGGCAGACCACATGGAAACAGTCATCGTCCTCATTCCCATATTCGTTCTTTCTAGACAGGGAGAGATATACATTCTCGGCGTACGGTTCCAGTTCCATATAAGGAGCCACGACGGTATTCCCGTCAGACCTGTACTTGAATACTTTTGCTTTCATACTATCGTTCAGTTTGTCGGTTGTTGCATATTTCATCTATAATCTCTTTCCCGCTTCTTTCACCCTTCAGGAAGGCAAGGAAGCGCCTCAAAAAGAGCCGGGCACAGTCAGTTCCCAGCTGGGAGCTTTCACCGTCTTTGGTAGCGCATACCGCAAAACGCCCCAGTCCGAAACTGTCCTGTTGCGGTACGATGTGGTAAGACAAGTCCTCGCTTGCGTTGATGTGCAACCCACGACGGAAAACATAGAAAGTTTTCGGGATTCTTCTGTCGGTATCGATTTCCATACGCTTGTAACCGTGATGTTCCAATAACCGGACCAGTTCCCTGTTTGTCGGAATTGTATGTCCGATCCAGTCCGGCCAGCTTATATTTTCTATTGTATGTCCGTAATTGTCATATAATATGTCGAACTGTTCCTGGTATTCATCGTAAAATTCCCCGTTCCCGTTGCACATTTTCTCCAAAGCGATGCCGTTTTTACGGACAAGGGCAAGGTCGCCCAGTCCGCACGCGATTTCATTGAGCAGCGTGCGTTCCTCATCCCTGTCCTTTGCCGTTCCGTAAATTCTAAGCCGGGAATACCGGTGTAGCGCCGAACGGGACGGCATATCCAGTTTTTCCCATATCCCATCGTTTCCTATAGCCTGTCTGGTGTTTTCCGGAAGTCCGTACCACCACTTGTCCAAATTGTTTGTATCCATAATTTCTGAATCAGATTGTTTTTAAATTCTGTTTTGAGTACCATGCCTGATACGCGGCGGCATACTCCTGACGTTCCCGTTCCAGGGAATTTCTCATCTCAGGGGTGTATCCGAGCAGGCGGATGTATCCTCCGTTATAGCCGGTGAGTTCGCACCTTATTCCGGCTTCCTCCAGTTTGTCGATGCGTTTTTGGGCCATTTTTGCGCTTGAATATTCCTTCGGCCAAAAATAGACTTCGCCCCGTGAGCCGAAACAGTCTTCCCCCAGAATTATTTCCCCGGCATACTTCCGGCTTTCGATGAAGCCGAAACGCGCTTTGCCCAATGCCCGGCGCATTGCCTCGTGTGCCGGACCTTCCGGATGCTTGAATATCTCCGGCTTGTCTTTGCTGCCGAGTTTGGGCGGTTCCACCTTGTACGGCTGTTTGTAACTTCCGATTCCGAGCGTCAGGTAAAAGTTGGTGTGAAAATAGTCCGTCATGGGGTCGCTGTCATCGAAATTGTACGACATGATGAAATCGCAGATATTCACCATTACATCCTTTGCCCTGTCCGTCAAGGATTTGTCTGAATGGATATGATGGTGGTTGACATCGCCTTGAACTTTTCCGGACTCTTTGGTGAACGCCTCGAAATCCGCTTTCATCAACCGGATATGGATGGAGTGGCAATTCTCCCGTCTGACAGAGAACTTGTATCCCGGATAGGTCTCCTTGAGCCATGCCCGTACCAGTCCCACGATTTCAGGAGCGTGCTGCCCCTTGTAATTGCGGCCTTTCCAGCGGTATTCGTTATACACATACTTGGTGTATTCCTTTGCCGTGGCTCCCGGATAGTCATATTCATATCCGGTTGAGGTCGAGGGAATATCCGGTTTTTCTTTCCAAGCCTCAAAAAGCCTTCCAAACTCGGTGTTCACCTGTTGCATGATTGCGGTGTCACCACCCTTGTCCGGGTGGTGCTCCAATGCCAGCCGGCGGTATTCTTTCTTCAAGTCCGCCAGAGAGTGTATGTTCTGAAAATAAGTCATAGCCATAAGTTTTTTATGCCCCTGCGAGGCGGTTGATAAAATATTCCCGGTAGTCAAGGTCAAGACCGAGGTTGAGACAGGCCGTTTCCATGTCATCTTCTCTCAGGTCGTCCGCCTCCTGCAATTCGCGCAGGTACCGGATTTCGGAGTCCAGGTATTCCTGTGCTTCCGTTTGACCGCAACCGCATGAGTTGCAGATCAGACTGATAATGTTTCCCTGCATGCTGTTTGATTTTTTATGTTTCTGTTCCTGTTTCTGAGGCCTCGTCCGTCGTATATCGAGACGGCCCGTTCCACCAAAAGCCTGCGGTTGTCTTCCGAAAGTTCCAGATAGAACCGTTCCGCCGCGCCGAATGTGCCCTTGTCTGTCGCCACGCACCATTTTTCCCAGAAATGCGGGTACATGCCGCCATACACGGTTTTGCATTCCTCCTCGCTCCAGGCGTTCCACATGTAGTAGAAGAAACTGGAGACGGTATTTTCCGCTTGATATTTCATGGTTCTTCTATTTGTGATTCTACATTGTTTGTTTCTCTCAGTTGATGCCACACAGCCTCATACATCTCATGAAGCCAGTCTATGTTCTTCGCGCCGAGTTCAAACGGGCTGTGACACTGCACCTCGTCACCGCTTTCTTTCTCTTCGGCAAGGACGGTCAGGCTGTCCGCCGTTACCCGGAGTCCTGTCACCCTGCATTCATATGGTTCTCCGTTCTTGCCAAACCATATCACCCAGACCGGATCATAATCCTCTTCCGGAAGACGAATTTCTTTCACGCAGTGAGCATGGAGCAACTGCCGTATCGCGTCGATGATGTCCCCCCGCAGTTCCTTGATCCTGCCGCTGAAATCAACGGCTTCTGACGGTAAACTTCCTTTTCCGCCTCTTTCCTGCAAGGAGAGAATCCGCGTGTCGGGATGGATACAGAAATCCCAGTCCAACACTTCATCGTCATCGCGTGTCGTGTGGATATCGCCGCCCAAAACAAGACCGCAATCGTCATTTACCATTCTTTTTGCTTCATCGCGGTCTTCTGCCGCTACCGTGTAAGTGCCCTCGAAGGAATACCTTACTCTTATGTCATATCTTTTCATGATTCTTTCCATTTGATTGTTGATACCAGATTCATTGCCCGGAAGGATTACCGGATATTCAATATTGCGCTAAAGGCATGTGGGTCAAGCCTGTAAAACGTCGGAAGGTTAAGTGTGACCATCGGGTAGCTTACTCAGCCGCTCTGACGTCTATAACCTGTATCCTCAGCCAATTTGTTAGACAGAAGGAACTCCATGGCATCAGGATTGTTGTTGATGTCCACGAATGCCCTGTCAGGCAGTGAGAATGCCGCCTTATCTTCTAAGTTGACCGTCAGGACCGTGTATATCTCATGGGTCACGGGATCTTTCAGAGACAATGCCGGCCAGCCGTTATGGTACATTTCAATCACGATTGAGAGACGGCTTTCCTGATACAGGAAAGTCTCTTCCATGGACGGATGGTCGCATTTGGCAATTTCAAAATCATCCTCCCCTTTGGTAAATGTCACCATCGGATAGGATACATCGACAAAACATTCCTCTTCCCGGTAGCAGAGATGTTCTTTTCCCTCTGAACGGATTATAGCCAATCGGGTGTTCATATTCGTAACTGGTTTTAAAATTATTGACTTGCAAGTTAATTGGCCGGCATTCACCTGCCTGTTTCTTTAAACGTGTGATTGTCACCGCCTGCGGACATTTGGGAGAGTTGCTGTCTCACCGCCTTGATTTTCCCAATCAGTTCGTCCTCCCTTCGGAATGAGGGGGTACATTTGGTACGCCTCATCCCGGCTCCCCAGGGGATGCCGCCGCATACTTTTCTCAGGCGTGCCTTTTCGCTTTCCAGGGCCGACTCCAGACGGGCCAGCCTGCGTCGCAACGATTCTTCGGTCACAGTTCTCATGATTTCATTGTTTTTTTAGTATGGTGACGGGTCGGAAAGACAGTCACCATACCGTCGTTATGTGTCACGTTATATTTTAGCTTTTTCCCTTTTGATGCCTCTCAGGACGTACAACAGGTGCAGGAACAGCTCCCTGTCGTAAATCCGGAAGAAGAACGGCTCGCCTGTTTCCCTGACCGTTCCGGTAAAAGACACGGACTCCCGGTTCACGGGATATTGGAGGAAGTTGCCGTTTGCCAGCAGGGTGTGCTTTTTCTTCATCACTTCGCCTAGGAACTTGTCCATATCGTCGTTTCCCTCATAGCCGGAGAAGTAGAGGAAATGATGACGGCGCAGGCTTCGCAGGATTTTGGCGGTTTCCAGCCTTACATCCCTGCCTGACGATTCGTCCGTTCCTCTCATCAGGTTGCAGATGAACTTCTTCTCGCCATTTATGTCAAGAAACAGATAAGGAACTATAATTATAGAGGCATGCCGTGCGTGGTCAGAGATGACCATCGGCTTTTCTTTCAGGATGTCTCCTTTGAAGGTAATGTTCCGGTAATGGTTGTCCATCTGCCGTTCCAGTTCCTTTCTTGGCGTGGTAACGGAGCGGAGTCCCGTGAAGTAGCGTCCGCCCGCCCGGAAGCATAACCGGTAGATGTCCGCATGATAAGGCTCTCCCAGGAAAAAGAAATTCCGGGTATGGCGGATGGGGGGCAAGACATCCATGTAGTCGAAATATCTTTCTTCCGTAATCTCACTGAACGGGGCGCAGAGGGATTGCAGGTGGATGCGTATCATCTTGCGGACGGTATTTCCGGACACGGCTGTGAGGTACGGGTTCTTTTCCCTGTCCCTCAGTTCCTCCAGTGTCTCATGATGGTAGTCGCCGTGTATTCCGTCAGACATGGTGGTCACGCAGCTGCCGTCAAAACTGCGTGAATCGACTACGAATTTCAGTTTGTCGTTATTCATGGTTCAGATGTTTTGAAGGTTCAACACTCTCTTGGCGGCACTGAGGGCATTGGAGGTGAGCTGCCGTTGCCATGCCTTGTTTCTGGGTGACCAGCGGAATCCGGAGGATTTCAGTTCCTTGCGTCTGTTGTCTTCGGGAATCCTGTCAAACAGGATCTGAAGGCGGTCTTCCCCATAGTTCCATACAAGTGTCCCGCCCTCGAACGGCACTTCCTTGTTTTCCCGTCTTTGCACCGCTTTCAGCCTTTCGCGCATCCGTTCCGCAAGTTCCGGCAATTGGAAGAATTTGTTTCTCGGGGTGATGACGGGTTTCCTTACCCTTGCGTTATATTCGGAAATGAAGTCCACGGCCCTGCGGACGATTTCCACTTCCCCGTGATTGGCGAAGGTGGATACCTTGTTCAGGATGCTGCTGACGAACAGGGCACGGCTATAACCCCGGCATTGTCCGGTATCAATCCCGTGGATGGTGTCGGCGCTGCTCCTGATGTCGCGTTTGAGCGTCTGCCATGCCTTTTCCAGTTTTTCTTCCTCCGGTCGTGCGGCTTCCTTTTTCCGTCTGACGGCTTCAAGAACCTTTTGCCGCCAATTGCGGAACTCCTCGTAGCGGTTCCGGTAGCTTCTGTTCGTATTCTCCTGCCTGTGGTAATCGAATCCGCCCCGTCCCGTCACCATCGGGTTGGCGCAGCGTGAGAGGGCCGAGAGCTGGGCGGACAGCTTTTGCCGGTAGGCGGCGATGTATGTATCCCGTTCCTCTTCCTGCATGAGTTGCAGGTCGTTGTGCAGCTCCTCCCCGTAGATCATGATGTCCGTCTCGCCACGAATCTCCGGGTCGAAGGAACTCCATGCGTATGCGTCGCAAGCCTGTTTCCACATATCCTCCAGATAGCCCGGATGTTTGAACGCTACGGCTTCCCAGTCTTTGAAGTCCCTGGAATGCAATTCATTGCGGTCTTCCGGATTTCCGTACAGGTGTACGTAGTTGCCCGTTCCATGATGCTCCTTTCTGAAATGGAACGGTACGGGAGGATGGTCCGTACCCTTTTCCCGGATCATCG
>PPYF01270344.1_pt1 | contig 13448 bp, 10 predicted proteins | sample 1559871 | NCBI WGS metagenome assembly PPYF01 (sample SAMN08240021, study PRJNA423297) | Human gut metagenome, whole genome shotgun sequencing project. | reverse complement strand
TCACGCTGGTTATCCGGCAAATGCTTTACCAATTTCTTCACGTCAGACAATACTTGATGGCGCACGATATTATCCTCTATCGTACCATCGCAAAGCTTGATATTATTAAATAAGTCGATTTCTACCTCATCATTCGAGATCGTGTTTTCGCAACGTTCTTGACGGAAATTATCGATAATCAAGTTATGGGCAATACGAGTAATCCATGCCTTAAACTTGCCGTTCTCAGTATAGCGACCTTGTTTTATAGTCATGATAACCTTCACGAAGGTCTCTTGAAAGATATCCTCCGTAAGCTCTTTGTTACGTACTATGAAATAAATGTAAGAATGAATGCTACTTTTGTATCGATTTAATAAAATATCGAAAGCGGCATTATTACCTTCTGCATAAAGGACAACCAATTCCTCGTCGGTCATCATTTTTAAAGTCTTCATTACTTTCACATTTTTAGTTTATTCGAGTAATGTTTATGCTATAGGCGATGGGGTTTTAACTGTTATACAATGTTATTTATGGAAGCAAAAGAACGAAAAATATTTTAAACCAACAAACATTTTATTTCAAATTATAAAAAGAATGTCCCCTGCCCGCACCTTTAACGTACGAACAGGGGACTTTACTGATCTAAAATATATGTATATTAGAACTTGTATCCCAATGTCAAAGCTACACGAGTCGTGTTTGTTTTCATCGTGGCGGGTTGGGCTTCGAGGAATGGTTTCGGATCATCTCCCGCAAACATATTAGAGAACGCATAAACATCTTCCTTATGCGTACGGAATACACAAGCCAAGTCCGTATAGAAGTTCGGGGTGAAGCGATAACCGATACCTACCGTATAATTCATGACCCCTTTATCGATCGTATAATTAGGAATCGTACCAACCGTAAAGACCTCTTTCTCTCCATTCTTCAGTTTATCCTTGATCGGACTATCGCTGTAGGCGACACCTGCTCTTACGGCAAATTGAGGAGTAACCTTTACCTCCGCACCTACACGGATCGTATTCATTGACTTGAAATTATCCGTTATATCTTGGTTAGTATACACGTTACTGCTACCATCCGTTTGATACATACGCATATTCTTATAATTCATCAACTCGTAATCAACGCTTATCAAAGCGGTCGTACCCAAGATAGCGGCGGCACTAAAGATCCATTTATCCGGAGAACGGAATTCATAGTCATAATAAGCATTATTAGGGGTAGCGGCATCTAGTTTACGCTCTTTCATCTCCCCTTTATCCATAAAGGTCAGATAAGAACCGGCCTCACCATAATAACGATCTGTCATCTTATACCACGTAGGTGAATTATAAGCCACACCCAAGCGAAGAAAATCGGCGGGACGGACGATAGCACCCACATTAAATGAATACCCGGTACCATCCGTATCCAAGTAATTATCTAAGTATAAATTATTGCCGTTCGTAAATTCCTCATCATACGATGACTGATATCGATAGTTCAGATCCGTAATCGCAACCGTAGCGCCAAGCATCACAAGTTCCGATATATTTATACCGAAAGCCAAATCATATTGATCCACGGAACCTCGCTCTGAAACTTTTAATTGACCTCCTTGCAATAAATATGGACTCCATTGCCCATCCGCATTATTATCTCCGAACGCACTATAATACTCTTTATCATTATCGTTATATGAATCCATATAACCGGCATTGTATCCTAGAATAGATAGCCAATCACCCAAGTCTTGATTGTTATAAGGATTATAGTCCTTATCCTCCCCTAACAGTCCGCTAGGCATTCCTGCCGCACGCATGGCCACATAATCAGAAAGAGAAGTATTCAAATCACCTCCTGTAGCCATCGTATAATTCCGGCTATAATTCTTCAAGCGATTATAAGAGAAACCAACGTTCCAGCTCACGATACCCTCATCATTCGCTGTCGGGAAATATCCTACGTAAGCGATATTATCGAAACTCACCTTCGTACGGCTGTTATCCACCTTCGAACCAAGCCAATCGGTCTTCGCCGAGGCCGAAGACAAACTCAATGTCGTAACCACCTCCGAGCTTTTATAAATCGCCAAGCCTGCCGGGTTCGTATTCATAGCGGAAATATCACCACCTAACGCACCAAAAGCACCACCCATTCCTAAATAACGAGCCGTACCATTCAACTCCGTCTGGGAATACTTAAAGGCATCCAACTGTGACTGCGAAAAAGCGGTGCCGCCACACAGGGCAAGCACCGACATTATAATTCCTATCCTTTTCATCGTATCTCTAATTTTATCAACCTAACACTTTTACCTGCGACCACCACCGGCACGGCCACCTCCGCCACCAACAGAGCCTCCACTAGAACGACCTCCACCGAAGCTACCGGAAGAAGAACCTACCGAACTACTACGAGAAGGAGAGGAACTTCTAAATTGACTGGAAGAAGAGCGACTATTTGAGAAATCGCTACTGCTCCTAGAAGAGGAACGTGTTACCGGAGCTGAATATTGACGTCCGGAAGAAGATGCGGCTCCAGAACTACTTCTGGAAATCCTTGTTCTCGCCGAGCTATTACTTATGCCCGAGCTACTTCTTGTCGTTGCCGAATTTCTAACAGAAGAAGAGGAACGACGTCCCGCACCAGAGGATATAGCAGATTCCCTACGGGTAGATCCCGCACGTCCATTGCTCAATGAACTTGAAGACGAAGGTCTTGTAGTCGATCCTGAATTTCTCAAGGAAGAAGAGCCACTGCTCCGCCCACCTGTATAACCGGAACCTCTGCCACTCGCATAAGAGCGATTATCTCGATAAGAGGAACGTCCGTTTGAATAATGTCTACTTGGAGTCGAGTAGTAACCGGGATAGTAATGGTGATGATGTCCCCAATGGCCACCCCAATAGCCTCCACCCCAGCCCCAAGACGGGCCATACCATGGATCGTACCACGGACTATAATAGCCGGCATAAAAGCCTCCCCAGCCCCAGCCGAATCCCCAAGACGGGCCGTAGAAGCGAGATGAATAAGTCCACCAAGGGCTATAGCTATAGAACCAAGGATCGTACCAACCTGTATACCAAGGCGAGCCCCAGCCGTTGCCGACATTGATATTAAAATTCACGTTCGCGCTACCGTTCGAATAATCCGTATCATAGCCGTAACCATAATATCCGTCACTCAGATACAAATCGACTTGATCCGCTCCGGCGATCGTAATCTTACTCGGCGAATGATAACGAATGATACGTTCCGTATATTCAGTATCCGAACGACGCTCGGAAGAAGACTCATTCTCATCGCTATCCTCATAGATAACGGAATCATCCTCACGATAAGGCTCCTCTACCTCGACTGATGTATAACGACGGTTATATTCATCCACATCCCGGCTGTCTGAAGAAGCTGGGCTCTTGGCTGTAGCGACCAGGGCCCTAGACTCCTGTTTCGGCTGAACAACCTTTTTCTCTTCAACCTGTTCTTTCTTTTTCTTGTTTTTGGAAGAGAAATACACATCATCAAAGAACTCCTCCTGAGCCGCGGCACTAAACGCGATCAGAAGCATCATCACTAAAGATGTTAATTTCATGGGTTTCATATTTGTTTCTCCTCTACATTAAATAAATATTTTTCTCTTTTCATGTTTGACACCCTTTTATGCAAAGGGTTTAAACGCTTTTTAGTTTTATAACAATAAACTCAATGCAATGTATGTACAAATATAATCGGTTCACGCTAATGTCCCAAGATTTACATATACTTTAACTTATAAAACTCACACATTCATTGTTATCTATAAAAGAAGATGCAAAGTTGGCGTAAACGCTGCAATCTCCGCAAATTCTTATTATTTTTGTTTCAAATTATAACGAAAAAATTACGCATATGGTATTAGCCTCGACAATAGATTTCACATTGCCCTTAGCGGACCCGGTATTAAAATTTCTCTTGATTCTTTTAATTATCCTGGCCGCTCCCCTTTTATTAAACAAGCTGAGAATCCCTCACCTGCTTGGACTGATCATTGCCGGCGCAATTATCGGACCGCACGGCTTTAATCTCGTATTACGGGATAGCAGCATTATCTTGTCCGGGACGGCGGGATTGCTTTATATCATGTTTCTCGCCGGATTGGAAATCGATATGGCGGACTTTAAGAGAAATAGTACGAAAAGCCTAGTATTCGGCATGTACACATTCCTCATTCCGATGATCCTAGGAACGGTTGTCGGAATATGGGTCCTGCGATTCAACGTATTGACCTCCGTTTTACTCGCCAGTATGTTCGCCTCCCATACATTGATCGCCTATCCGATTATCAGCAAACTGGGTATCAGCAAAAACAAAGCTGTCAGTATCACCGTAGGAGGAACGATGATCACTGATACCTTGGCATTGCTCGTCCTAACGATCATTGTCGGCATGGCCACCGGACAGGTCAACGATATGTTTTGGATTCGTCTGGGCGTTTCCATCTTGATATTCGCATTAATCGTATTATTCGGTTTCCCTTTCATTGGGCGTTGGTTCTTTAAGCATGTACACGATAATATATCACAGTATATATTCGTGCTGGTGATGGTATTTCTGGGATCTTTCCTAGCTCAGGTAGCGGGTATGGAGGCGATCATCGGGGCGTTCTTATCCGGACTAGCCCTAAATCGCCTTATCCCGCAAAGCTCACCCTTGATGAATCGTGTAGAGTTCGTAGGAAATGCCATATTCATCCCATTCTTCTTGTTGGGCGTAGGTATGTTAATAGATTATCGTACGTTCTTTACCAGTTTCGAGACCATTAAAGTTGGGCTTATCATGATTATCGTAGCTACGGCCGCCAAATACATAGCCGCTTGGATGACCCAAAAGACTTTCCATCTGTCCACGGATCAGCGAAGCGTTATTTTCGGCCTAAGTAACGCACAAGCCGCCGCTACATTGGCCGCCGTGATGGTCGGATATAACGTAATCACCGGAACAGACGCTAATGGGGAACCAATCCGGTTATTAAATGAGAGCGTGTTGAACGGTACGATCCTGATGATACTTGTCACTTGCACCATCGCCTCTTTCGCCGCCCAAAAAGGCGCTCATAACATAGCGGCCCAAGATATATCCGATAAGGAGGAAAACAAAAAAGAATCAGAGCATATCTTGATACCAGTCAGCAATGAAGAGACCGTGGAAGAGCTGGTCAACCTCAGCTTGGCGATCAAATCTCCCCAAAACAAGAACGGCTCGTTTGCCCTAAAAGTGATAGATAACCATCATTCAGACGAGAAAGCGTTAAAACAATCCCGCAGGGTTCTACAGACCGCAGTCAATACGGCTGCCGCCACGGATACCCGGATGAAAGATTTATTAAGATATGACTTAAGCGTATCGAATGCTATCGCCAGCGTGGTAAAAGAGCGGGAGATCACAGATCTGGTAGTGGGATTGCACAAGGAAAAAGATATACCGGCGGCCTTCCTAGGCCATATCGTGGAAAGTGTATTGGCGGAAAGTAGTGTAAGTACATTCATATACAAGCCCGCACAACCCATCTCTACCGTTAGACGGCATCTGATCATCATCCCGGAATTGGCCGAAAAAGAAATCGGTTTCAACCAAATCATCTTCCGGTTACGAAACGTGACCCAGAACACAGGTGCAGCGACAGTCTTTTACGGTTCGGAAGCGACCTTGAATGCCTTAAAGAAATTATTAGCCAAGAAAAGCGGAGAAGCCAGTTATATCGAATTCAACGACTGGGATGACTTCCTGATCGTTTTCCGGGATATAAAACCGGACGACACGATGTGGATTATCCTTAGCCGCAAGGAAGGACTTTCCTACGCTCCCGCCATGGCCCGTATCCCCAAGTACCTCAACAAATACTTCCAGGCAAACAGTTTCGTATTGGCATATCCCGTGCAGGCTGGCATGAACGAGGGTACTCGCTATCTGACTTAACCATTACGGAACCAGCCTCTCACGCCAAGACTTTCGAGGTGAGTACGGCATTTTCCGCTTGGCGTATCCCAGACGGAGGATCAAGGCTGGAATCTCGTTGGTGAAAGACAAGTCTTTCGCCAGCAAACCGGAAAGATCACGCACCTCACAAGGCTGGTTCAAAAAGGCGAAAGCGATATTCTTTTCCGTAGCTCTCAAAAGAAAACGTTGCAAACTCCGGCCTAGCGCAAACCATTCCGGTAGCGTATTTATCCGTAAGGCGAACAAGGCTAAATGAGAAGAAGAGTCCAGCTTCTTCTTGTCTCCCCTATTTTGTATGCCGGCTTTCAAGACACTTCCCATGATTGTCTCTGAGATAAGACGGGGAAGGTTCGGCGCCCCGAACACCGCATAACTCAGGCCGTCCGATGTAGCTCGTACATGATTCTTATTAAAACGCATCCATGATTTCAGCTCTCGCTTAAACAGACGATCGTTCATTTGCCGGTTATTCCCCGCAAATATATAAGAAGAAAGCGTATCGAACTCCCACTCTCCTTTCGACCACAAATGCAGACTGATATTTTCCTCCAAAGGCGTATTCCTCAAATAGCTCAGTTGATCCGATGGAATCATTTCCCCGGAATATATGCCTCGATTCGTCTGTCTCACCGAAATTTCCTCGATAAGCCCACTCGTCTCCTTAATCATCGATGCCTCCGACAAGAGTACGGTGATCTCCCCCGATCCTGAAAAAAACGGTAGCGGAGTATATCCTTTTGCCTCAGCCGCAATGCAAAGATTCTCGGTGGCGCATCCTAAGCTAATAAATAACTCACGGTTATCCGGATCTACGGCCGGAAGGGACTTACTCATATCCGGAAGAATCTGTATCCTATCCTTTTGCACACGAAACAACCAAGGTTGGGTATTATGCCCCGATGGGGCTTTCACGGCTTGTTCCATCATATAGATAAAATCCGGCCGTATATCACTTATCCGCAATGATCCTGTTTCCATATTATTATACACTTTCTCATTCTAGCGATGCCCGCTACCTCTTTCCGTTTGTGCCCGGACAAACGCCTCAAAAACAAAAAATCCCGTAAAGCTTTCGCCTTACAGGACTCTCTGCGAGTGACCTGGGAGGGGCTCGAACCCTCGACCCAATGATTAAGAGTCATTTGCTCTACCAACTGAGCTACCAAGTCATTCTGTTTCGCTATCGTTACTTTTTCAAACCACCGTTTGTTTCTCGATTGCGGGTGCAAAGATAGAGGTTTTATTTTTCCCCGCAAACTTTTCGACTACTTTTTTTCATAAAATTTTAATCAAACTCGTAAATATCCGAGGGTGTAGTCCGCTTCAACGCTACCAATGAGACATCTTTCCCTACCCTTATGCCCTCTTGGAAAAGACGTATATCCACTGTCTTATAGGCCAGTTCGGGATGGTTATTGTCCCGGCTGAGATGGCAAAGCCAGATATTCTTCAAACCGGTATTATAATGGGTCGCCAAGAACTCCGCGGCCTCCCTATTACTCAAATGCCCGGTCGGGCTCGCCACCCGCTCTTTCAAGAAAGCAGGATATGTACCGAAACGAAGCATCTCCTCGTCATAGTTCGCTTCCAATATTAAATGGTTCGCCATGCAGATATATTTCCCCACCGTGTCCGTGATATGGCCTACGTCGGTAGCGAAAGTGAATTTATGATTACCATACTCGATATGGTACCCCACATTATCAGTACTATCGTGAGGCACCTCGAAAGCCGTGATACGGAAATCACGGATAAGGAATGGAACTTCTTTTTCTATAACCTTGCGAGAGACACATAAGGTCTCCTCCACATACCGGCTCTTATCAATCCCCCGGTGCACGTCGGCTGTCGCATAGACAGGAATGCAAAGCTTCTCGCCCAAATACCCGACCGTCTTGATATGATCCGCATGATCGTGGGTAATCAACACGGCCACGATCTTGGTAAAATCGATCGACCGGTCCTTCAATACTTTCTTTATGGTCCGGATTCCGATACCTGCGTCAATCAGCATACCGAATTCCGAAGTCCCCAAATAATAGCAGTTCCCACTGCTCCCACTAGCTAAACTCAGAAATGATAGTTTCATACTCTCCTATTCCGCAACACTGCTTTTTTTCTGTTTTACATAGTATACACTAGGGGCGGAACGTCTCAGGGATCGATACCTCCCCGATCAACGAGCAGTTCATATGCTCCTTCACCTCGTCGGGTGTCAGCCCATGGCCGAAGAGGAACATTAGCTTCGTCACGGCGCTCTCCGTCGTACTATCGAAGCCGCTCGTCACGCCTGCCTCCAACAATTTGTGCCCCGTCTCATAACGGTGCATCTCCACACTTCCGGCCCTACACTGAGTAACATTCACGATAACGATACCACGGTCTACAGCCTCCTTCAACATATTCAAGAACCATTCCTCGCACGGAGCATTTCCGCTTCCGAATGTTTCCATCACCACACCTTTCAGACCCGGGATATTCAGGATACTTTCCACTACTTGCGGAGAAATTCCGGGGAATAGTTTTAGTATAGCGATATTTCGGTCCAACAAATAATGCGGCTTCAGCGGCTTACGCGATACCGGATGATATACCTGCGGCAGATCATACTTGATATAGATACCCGCATGAGCCAAAGCCGGGTAATTGTACGAACGGAACGCATTAAAATTATCTGCATTTATCTTACTCGTACGATTCCCCCTCAATAAATCATTCTCAAAAAAGATACAGACCTCCGGGACCAACGGTAAGCCGTTCTCCTTGGCAGCCGCTATCTCGATCGCCGTAATCAAGTTCTCCTTCCCATCGGTACGCAACATCCCGATCGGTAATTGCGATCCCGTAAGGATCACCGGCTTACTCAGGTTCTCGAGCATAAAACTCAATGCCGATGCCGTATACGACATTGTATCCGTGCCATGCAGTACCACGAAGCCGTCGTATTTCTGATAATTATCGGCGATGATTTTCACGATCTTCATCCACGAGTCCGGCCCCATCTCCGAGGAGTCCATCGGAGGATCAAACTGTATCGTGGCCACCGAATACCCCAGTTTCTTCAACTCCGGCATATTGTCCTTCAAATGCTGGAAATTAAACGACTCTAACACTCCAGTCTCCGGATTCTCGATCATACCTATCGTCCCACCCGTATATATCAACAGGATGGAAGCCTTTTCTTGTTGAGTATGCATGTCCATATAATTATGCAAAGTTAATAAATTATTCTTCTCCTTTCAACACCGGAACACTTATATGATATTTTACGGCGATTATACGTGCGAGGAACACGCTCAACGCCGATACGAACTGTATCATCGCCGCCGACATAGAAGTTTGCATACATATATAATATATCAAACCGCCAAAGACACAAGCCAACGCATAAATATCTTTCCGGAATATCAAAGGTTCCTCATTAATCAATATATCCCTCATCATACCGCCAAACGAGCCGGTTATGGTTCCCATCACGATCGCCACCCACATGGGGAACCCGAAATCCAAGGTCTTGGCGATACCTACCACCACAAACAACCCCAATCCGATAGCATCGAATATAAAAAATGTATTGTTCAAACGGATCACGTATTTTCGGAAAGCGATAACGAACAACAAAGCCAAGGCCGAGACAACCAAATAAGAGGCTTGTTCCATCCAAAAAGGCACCGCGTTCAATAAAATATCACGAATCGTACCTCCTCCTACAGCGGTCACGACACCCACCACATAGGCGCCAAACCAATCAAATTGTTTCGCAGAAGCCAATCTTATGCCACTTATGGCAAACGCAAAGGTCCCTGTATAGTCACAAAAGGTGATAAAATCTATCATTTTGTTTTTTTCGCAAAAATACGGAATAGTTCGCAAATAACAGCATTTATAGAAAGAATACCTAACAATAATTTAAACCAAACGAATCCCTTAATGTTTATTATATATAAGTTTGCGGAGTGGTTATAACCGTAACCTATTGATTTTTATTTACAAAAGAGAATTGAATTAGATGAGGATGAAAAAATGCATGTTGATCGGGTTGATCTGTCTGCTATCCAGCCAATGGATGTGGGGGCAACACTTCCCTCAGATGGATGCCCGCAATTACGTGAGCGACACGGCCCTTTTCATTCCACGCCGCCCTTGGTTGGCAGCAAGCGAGGTATTCGGAATGAACATGGCCGTCTGGACTTTCGACCGTTTCTTAATGAACGAGGATTTCGCGAAGATAAACGGACATACGATTAAGCAAAACTTCAAGACGGGGCCTGTTTGGGACACGGATAAGTTCTCTACCAATCTGGTGGCCCATCCCTATCACGGATCGTTATATTTCAACGCGGCCCGTAGCAACGGACTGAATTTCTGGCAATCCATTCCATTCGCGGCGGGAGGCAGCCTAATGTGGGAATTCTTTATGGAAACGGAACCGCCCTCCATCAATGACATGCTTGCCACCTCTTTCGGCGGTATAGAATTAGGTGAGATTACCTACCGGCTCTCCGACTTATTCATCGACAACCGCTCCCACGGGGCGGAACGTGTGGGACGGGAGATCTTATCCGGTTTGATATCTCCGATGCGGGCGATCAATCGTATCATCACGGGAGAAGCTTGGAGACACAGCAGCTCCAAGGGGCGTGTCTACACCTCGGTTCCCGTAAACTTCATCGTGGGTGTTGGTCCTCGCTTCCTTGCCGAGCAGGAAGGCTCCAAGCATGGCACTACGAGCATGCACGTATCCTTCAGGTTGGATTATGGAGATCCTTTCAATGATGATTTCTATTCGCCCTATGAATGGTTTCAGTTGAAGGCCGGGTTCGATTTCTTTTCGAGCCAGCCGCTCATCAGCCAAGTCAATGCCGTTGGGGCTATCTGGGGGAAACAGGTCTGGAGTAAAGGCCCTCGTAGTCTGGCCGCTGGAATCTTTCAGCATTTCGACTACTATGATTCCGAGTTAAAATCCAATAGTTCCCAAACGGTAGCTCCCTACCGCATATCGGAAGCGGCGGCGGTCGGTGGTGGATTGATCTATTACAAAAGAGGCACGCCGGACAATAAGGTAGATGTTTACGCCGAATTATACGGAACAGGAGTCGCCTTGGGCGCAAGCATCTCCGATTACCTCCGGCTGGAAGAGAGAGATTATAATCTGGGAAGCGGTTATAGCGTGAAAGCGTTTACCGGATTGGCCTACGATAAACGCTGGGCGTTCTTGATCGATTTGGAGAACTACCATATCTTCACATGGAAAGGATACGAGCCGGATATAGACTGGAATGCGGTGGACCCTACAAAGTTAAACGTACAAGGCGATGCCGGCAACGCACGTTTAACGGTATTTTCCACCACCTTAGCCTATATGTCCAAGCATAAATGGAATATTGCGTTGCGAAATCGTTATTTCTCCCGCCGTACCCATTATAAGTATCATAAAGATATAGATAGCTCCACGTATGATATTATGCTGACGCTTGGGTGGAGGATTTAATTCTTCCGCTCAAGCTCACGCAGATTCTCCATCTTCTTGCGCTGCATAAACTCATAGATGCCTTCCAAATGCTCCGTCACTTTTTGGTTTCCGAACTCATAGACCTTAGAGACCAGCCCATCCAAGAAATCACGGTCGTGGGATACGACGATCAACGTCCCGTCAAAGTCAAGCAACGCCTGCTTCAAGATATCCTTCGTCTTCATATCCAGATGGTTTGTCGGCTCATCCAGAATCAGCAAGTTCACAGGCTCCAACAATAGCTTAATCATGGCCAGACGTGTGCGCTCGCCACCGGAAAGCACCTTCACCTTCTTCGCCGAGTTCTCGCCGCCAAACATGAACGCACCCAGCAGATCCTTGATCTTATTACGGATATCGCCTTGCGCCACATCGTCTATCGTCTGGAAAACCGTAAGATTCTCATCCAGCAGGGAGGCTTGGTTCTGGGCGAAATAACCGATCATCACGTTATGCCCCAGCGTCAACGTCCCCTCATGCTCGATCTCTTTCATGATACACTTCACCAAGGTAGACTTACCCTCGCCATTCTTCCCGACGAAAGCGATCTTATCCCCTCGCTCGATCATCAGATTAGCGTTTCGGAAAACCGTATGATCGCCATACGCTTTCGAGACATTCTCGATCGTCACCGGATAAGAGCCCGAACGAGGCGAAGGCGGAAACTTCAAGCGCAAAGCCGAGGTATCTTCCTCATCCACCTCCAAGATCTCCAGTTTCTCCAGCATCTTCACACGGCTCTGCACCTGCAAGGTCTTGGAGTACGTGCCCTTGAAACGCTCGATGAACTCTCTCGTCTCGGCGATCATCTTCTGTTGCTCGTCATAAGCCTTCTGTTGTTGCTCACGACGTTCCTTCCGTAATTGCAAGTATTGGCTATAGTTTACCTTATAATCATAAATCCGGCCCATCGTCACCTCGATCGTACGAGTCGTGATATGATCCACGAACGCACGGTCGTGGCTGATCACCACTACGGCCTGACCGTTATCGATCAAGAAATCCTCCAACCACTGGATAGACTCGATATCCAAGTGATTCGTCGGCTCGTCCAGCAAAAGGACATCCGGTTTCTTCAACAGTAGTTTCGCCAGCTCGATACGCATACGCCAGCCACCGCTGAATTCACTGGTTTGCCGGTCGAAATCCTCCCGTTTGAAACCCAGTCCCAACAAGGTTTTCTCTATATCGGCGTCGTAATTGATCTCCTCTATGGAATAGAATTTCTCGCTCAAGGTAGAGACCCGCTCGATCAGCTCCATATAACTATCCGACTCATAGTCCGTACGAGTCTCCAGTTGCTTATTCAATTCGGCGATCTCCGCCTCCATCTCGTGCAGATGGGCGAAAGCCTGCGCCGTCTCCTCGAAAACGGTACGGCCATCCTCCGTCATCAAATGCTGCGGCAAATAAGCGATCACGGTATCTTTAGGGGCGGACACTTTTCCACGGCTTGGCTCCCGCACGCCGGCCAATATCTTCAACAAGGTAGATTTACCGGCACCGTTCTTACCCATCAAGGCGATACGATCTTTCTCGTTAATCACAAAAGAAACATCCGAGAAAAGGGCGCTTCCACCAAACTCTACTGTTAGTCCGTCAACTGAAATCATATGTTTATTTTAATACATTAATATAATGAAGCCGCGAAGATAAGAAAAATCCCTTTCATTAGGGATGTACAGGAGATTTCATACGATCTTTCCGGGGCAAGACTAGGAAGAAATTGGTTGCCGATGCCGTCGGCAATATTTTCGACGCCGTCAGCAATATTTCCGACAGCGTCAGCATTATTGCCGACGGTGTCGGCAACCAATTGCATAAGGGACTAATCCCTTAAACTACCTTTAAAAAAAGCAGAAGCATCCACATATTTTCCAACAAAACGCTTGTTTTATAAACAGAAACTCCTATCTTTGCACCCGCTAATACAAACAGCTTAAATTAATTATTCAAACATGGCAACAAAAATTAGATTGCAAAGACA
>PPYF01545565.1_pt1 | contig 13453 bp, 20 predicted proteins | sample 1559871 | NCBI WGS metagenome assembly PPYF01 (sample SAMN08240021, study PRJNA423297) | Human gut metagenome, whole genome shotgun sequencing project. | reverse complement strand
AAAGTACCGATAAGTGCCAATCCACCAGAAATAAGTGCAGAAATCACGCTTGAATCCGTATCCATCACTCCTTGATTTTTATCAATGTATTGCTATCAATAGCGAAGTAGGATTGGTTCCTGAACTTTTTATAGTTCCAGTTTTTATCATACCTGCGTCAATACTTCCGGAGGAAATTTGACCAGCGTCAAGAGTGCCTGTTTTAATGGCATTTCCATTTAATGTACCAGCAATAATGGTATTACCATTTAATGTATTTGCTTTTATAGTATCTCCATCAAGAGTACCTGTTTTAATATCTTCGCCACTCAGTGTGTCTGCTTTTATAGTATTACCATTTAAAGTGCCTGACTTAATGAGATTTGCGTTTAAAGTTCCTGCATTTATCCAATCGGCAACTATACCTTCTGTTGCAAGGATTTTTAAAACAGCATTTCCATTTTTATCAACTCCTGCTATATATGTCTTTCCACCGTCAGATGATATAAAAATACCGTCAACAGTCTTTTTCCATATTGTTTTGCTATCGGATAAATTTTCTTTATCGTGCATATAACAGATAATTGAGCCATCGTCTTGAGTTTCTATTGTTTCATAATACCCCATAGCATTTGTTGCAAGCTGATTCATCTGCTGCACTCTGATGTCATACTCGGATATTTGCATTTCCGCTTGCTTCTTAGCCATAGCGATTATTGTAGCCGACTGACTTCCTCCGGCACGATTCTTTTCGTTGAATGTTTCTGCGTCACAAGCTATCTGCATTTTATTGTCAATGTTAAAAGTAACATTTGTAATATATGTCTTGTAAGCATTTCCGCTGTAATCATATATAGTGACAATATCTCCTGCTTCGATTGACGGGTCGGAAATTATCTCACCTTCAAAAGGCGTTATAGTTTTCTCAAGGATATTATCAGAAAAAGCGGTGGCAAGCGAATTTACAGAGCCCTGTACAAGCGTTGCTGAATATCGACAAAAGCATTTGTGGAAATCTCAAGCTTGAATTATAAGGTTTATCAAACTTAGACATTGCGTCATAAGCTACAATCGAAACGAAATTTTCATTTTCAGTAATTTCCTCTGTGTAATAGATACCTTTCTTTATCCATTCGGTCTTTGTTGTACCGTCGTATTTTTGCTCAATTACTAAGCCTATCCTGACATCAAACTTTGCATTTGAAAAATCTATATCAGAAAGCTGCTTATTACTGTTGTCAAGTTCGAGCACAAGCTCTTTGATGATAGCACAGCCTACATCAAAACTGCCCTCATTAGATGTTGCGTCATTGATTTTTAAGCCGTTCTGCATTATGTCGCTATCGGTAAATATTTTTTGTGTGTTATCTGGAAAAGTACATATAACCTTTGCTTTAAAAGTTCTGCCTGACTGCTTAACCAACTCTTTATATTCTGATGATGTATTTTGCAACTATGACACCTCACATTTCTATAAAACTACACGATACATTCGTAACTCTTTGTGTTCCATCAGTCCAAAAGCTGTAATCTGCTGACATATCACCCGTATAAAATCGCCCTGTCATATATCCACCCGACATTATGTCTGGATATGTAAGCATTACAACTGCACCCTTGTTTTTGCAAAAATTTGCAAGCTTAGAAGCCTCTACCCACGAAAGCATGGTCCAAGTAAAGCTTAGAGTACGTTTCTGTGCAATAATATCCTTTGACATTGAACCGTCACGAGTAGAGCGACCGCTCTCATCACTTGATAAGTCTGATAACTGCCAAGTACAACCTGTCGGAGAACTCATTTCAATACCGTTTATTTTAAACATTCAAAGCACCTCCATAACGCCTATTTTTTCTCTTACGAACCTTAACAATTTTTCTTTCTATAAGCTCGCTATCAAGATATGTATTGTTTACATACTGCGTTTCTTCGCTGTTGAGCAAATCATATATTTTCTGCAACATTCTAATAACCCTTTCATCACAAACAGTTGTTTGTTGAGTTTCTGCTATCATACCTTTCAACTTAGATAACGGCGAAATAACCTCCGGGTCGCTTGAAGCGTTGGGGTTATAACCGACCATAGCTAAAGTCGGAGCAGTCGCCAAGCCACCTTTGGCGAGCTTAGGTATTAGGGGTGGTTCTGCTGGCATTGAAAAGCTCCAATCCTGACCAAAGAGGCTACCTAATACACCTGAAATGCCGCCTATCGAATCAACAATGCCTTTAACGGTGTAATATATACCAGACCATAGCATATTTATTCCGTCAATAATGAGATTAATTATGAATTTGATTATCGACCAAATACCATCCCAAATGCCCTTAAAGAAATCAGAAATACCTTTCCAAGCCTTTTCCCAATCTCCTGTAAATACGCCCGATATAAAGTCTATCAATCCACCTAATGCGTCTAATATTCCACCTATAACACCGCCTATAACACTAAAGCAATCTTTGCAGACTTCTCCTATTACATTAAATACTGTTTTAAAAACAGGGCCTAAAACTTTAACAATCCAATCACACAAAGGTTTTAAAAGTTTCTCCCATAGTGGATAAATAATTTCATTCCAAAGCTTTGTAATTACAGCGATTAGTTTATCGAAAATAGGCTTAAGGCAGTCACTCCACAAAGAATTTGCAAAAGCATAAATACTCGTTCCTACACCTTGCAAGCGTGACTGAACTATACCGCTTGAATCTGCAACTCTTTTCATAGCCGCTTCGGCGCTTCCTTGTAAATCTCCGAAAGTCTGTTCAAGCTGAGAGTTTGCGGCATTAACACTTGCCGCTGATTCAACGCAATCTTTACCGAACTTTATTACTGCCGCCGCACTGAAAGCTGCCGCAGCTGCACCTGCTATCTTCTTAAAAGCTCCACTAAAAGAGCTTTTCATAGATTTAGCCGCATTATCAGCAGTCTTGTTTAAGTTTTTTAACGACTTTCTGAATTTACCTGAATCAAGATTCAGCTAAAGAGCTATCTGACCTACAATATCACTCAATATAATTCCTCCTTTCGCCTAAAAATTCGCATAATAAAAGCGTACACCATTTCTGATGTACGCTTTATTTTTTTGCGTGTGAATTTTAAAAATTCCATATACTTACTTTTTTACAGGCAAGCCGTTCCCGTCTTTGAATGTACCACTTAAAACTTTAATTATGTCATAAATATAACCAAAGAAAAAGCCTCCGCAAGTGAGTAGCCAAACAATACCTGAACCGACTTTTCCGACATAAAAACGATGTATACCAAAAAAGCCGAGTGCGATAGCAATTATTAAAGTTAGCTTTTTACTTTTCGGACTGCACGCAACACCTCTTACAGCATAACCAACATTATTTCGATTTGATACAGCATTTTCATTGCTTATAATATTCTGAACAATAATTGTTGGTTGACCTCCGCTGTTGTTTTGTGTTGGATACTCAAGCTCAGTCCTACAATAAGGGCAAAGACGATACTCACTTCCAACTTCTGCACCACAATGTTTACATTACATTTCACACAACCTCCTGAGAATTTTGTAATTATTTGTCAAAATATTACCATAAATCACAAAATTTTTCAAGAGTTTTGTCAAATATTTTATTTAGTCGCTGATATAAACATCTGTTTGAATTGCTCAAGAGCCATAGCCGAATCCTGTTGAGTAACTTGCTTTGCTCTGCGGTTTCGCCAATCTGAACGGATTTTCTTTTGATGTGCGGTGAAGTACTTTAGCCTTTCTGGGTCGTTTTCTGCTCGTATCTGCACAATTCTGCCAAGTGGTGAATCAGCACTCAAGCCACGCAGAAGCGAGCAAAATTCGTCCCATTTCATATGTTTGAAGCCCTCTGAATATATCCTGACCCCATACTCCGACAAAAACGAGGAAACTATTAAATCAAAGTCCTCTATTATGTCGTAGCAAGGGTCGCTGTTTCCCCCGGCTCTTCACCGCCTGCGACAAGCTCAACCGCTGATTGTACAAGAGTTGTGAAGTCCTCAAAATTAAGCTTTAACTTCTTGAGCTTCTGCATTTCTGCTTCGTCAAAGAGAATATTGCACATATCGCTTATAGTTTCAGGTGTGACATTGCCGTTCAATTTTGGCAGGATTTCAAGAAGTGCTACTGCCTCATCATTTACTGTCAAAACTGTATCCTTAATTTTAATTTGTGGTTTCTGCTCAAAATTGAGCTTATCTGTAATATCAATAATCTTTGCCATAATTAAAACTTCCTTTCTTAGCCTGCTGGTGTTACTGTTGGCTTGCCTCTTGACATAAGGTCAAATTCAAGTGTGCCTACTGCTGTGCTGTCGCCTGCTCCGAGAGCGGTAACATTGATAACGACATCAAGTTCAACAACTGTGCCGTCAGGGAAAGTCCATTTAAGCACAGCATTGCAGTCTGTACCATTCAGAAAAGCCTTGCCAGCAACAAAGTCATTACCTGTATCACCAATATTACGCTTACCAGATACTGAAATTGTGATAGACTTAGCTGTTTTAAGTCTGTTTGTCCAACCTCCAGCTTCGTATGGTTTCCATTCTTCTACGCCATCATCAAACGATACTGAAAAGCTTTCCATATCGGCTATTGTGTTTGTAGATTCTTTGCTTGCACCAATCGCAAACTGATTTTCATAACAAGGAAAAACACCTGATGTTATATTTGCCATAAATAATTACTTCCTTTCATAATAAATATCAAATTCAATTACATATTCATAAATGCCGTTATCGTCCGTTCCTACGCTTACGGGTTCAGATTGTAATAGCTTTATGAAATATACTTTCGTATCATTAAGCAGAAATGAAGAAACCGCCTCAAGCTGTTCGTATAGCTTGTAAGCGGTTTTCTCTGTTTCTGTCGAGTTTTTATTCCAGTGTATAAGCACCGAAATAGGCTTAATATTATAACTTGATTTACCACTGATAGCTCTTACAGCTTCGATTGTTGATTTACGCTGATAAACGCAAATTGCTTTTTCTTTGTTTGCGTCAAGCTTACCTGAGTAGTAATAGTCGGCAATATTAAACTGTTTGAGCCAATTTCGTATATCAGCTAAATAAATCATCTCATCAACCTTCTCATATTTTTTGCAAAAGAGTTATTGCAGAAATCCTCGTGCTTGCCGCCCTTCTGCCAATCCTCGAACCAGTGAGCTTTGGCGTTTGGATTAGAGCCGTGCTTTATTGTTTCTGTTTTTCCGTCCCTGTGCTTAATTTCTTCCTCCCAGTCATTTTGGTGAAAGTTATATTCAGGGTGATAGTAAAGCCGTCTTGCATAGGGTGTACTTGAAACGATTGAAACCTTTCCCTGACCGCTTTGTGAAGTGTCAACAAATGTACTTTCGTTTTGCAATGTTCCTGTATCTCTCGGTATAACCTGAGCTTGTTCAACCTCTTTGTGCAATTCTTCTGCCGTATGCTCAAGAGCTGCCTGTGCTTTTGCTGTAATAGCTTTTATTGCTGTTTGATTTATCTTAATTTTTGATGTGACTTTCACTATATCAAGTCCAATCTCGTATAATTGATTGTGCCGTCAGGATTTCGAGCTTTTTCACCCTGATAGATTCTCCGCTTAATTCCGTTCACGATTACCTCACCATTTGAAAGTGCCGGCAGTTCAGGAGCAATATCACCGATAAAATAAGCCTGTGCAGATAACTGCACAAGCTGTTTATCGGCTGTAAGAACGGTTTTAGCCTTGTCTTGATAATTGCATAAGGCATTGATTTCAAGAGCCTTTAGCGGTTCTCCGTCCTCACTTAAACCCTCTTGATATACTGTAATCGTAATCGGCGTAGTACATACAGATTTAAGCACCAAGCAAGGGTATTTCATCTCAGCACCTCACAGCACAAGCCTGTTGACATAAGCCTGCTATAAGTAATCTGACGAACTATACAGCCATTCTTAACGCAAACACCTGTATTATAATCAAACTGCATTGATACGCCGTTTATGCCGTAAGATTTAAGCACTGTATCGAGCATATCTGCATATTCATCATAGAACTGCACAATCTCGCAACAGCACTCTGTTATGGTTTCCTGTTGATAATCCGTTAAATTATCAAAGCCAGCTCCAATAATGCGGTTATAGGTTAAAGTGTCAATTATTCTGCTTGCTTTACGGACAAGATTATCAAAGCTTTCAGGCACTACTGTATAATACTTTAGATAATCTGCTTCCGTTGCATAATTCTGCATAAATCATCACTCCACATAAGAACAGTAGATACCTGCAAGCTTGTTTTCATAGCAATGTGCATAAAGGTTATTGTTGCGATACTTAAATACATGGCTGTCGCCCTGCTGGTCCTGGTCTGGGGAGAAATACTTGATGTACTGGTCAATAGCACAAACCGCTGCAGACTTTTCAACGCAGAGGAAGTTTACATTCTTGCCAACGCCAACAAGCTCATAATAGGTATTCAAAGCAGATTTTGTAGGAGAAGAAACCTCTGAATAAATGCCACCACTTTCAGTGTAATACTTCTTGTCCTTTACAATGTCTGTGTCTTTAGTTTTTACATACTGACCCTCGGCTTTCTTGTAACCGTAATTTGTAGTACCGTCATTAAGAGTTATTGCAGTATACATTCTTGTTTGTGGCACTTCAATTATGTTTGAGAACTTAGAAAGAACTGCTCTTGACTGTGTTGTATCAAGGTCATCAATGCTTGCTCTAAGTGTCGGTGTGATGAAGAGTATACGGCTTTCTGTTGGTACTTCTAATTCGTCCATTGTGTTTGAGCAAGCACGCAAAGCACTGACAACTTCCGAACCATTCGAAAGCTTTTCTGCCTTTGTTGTAATGCCCTCTGTGCTGCAAATCTTTGCAATTCGTGCGGCATCTGTTTCAGGTACAACCTTAGTACGGATAAATTCGCCTGAAAGCTTTGCAAATGGGGTTTCGAGAGCCTCATCGTTATCAAGTCGGTCAATTCTCAAATCTTGAGAACGCTCCTGGTCATACTTAATGGTTTCCCACACAAAAGATGTAGAACCCTTTGTATAACCGTCGTTGCGGCTGAAATCGCCAAGTCCGTCCATATCAAGCTTAGCAATCTTTATTTCGCCATTACTGCCCTTTTTTACTGTCACCTCATCGCCCTCAAGGATTGAAGTTTTACTTGCTTCCTTATAAACCTCGTCAAGCAATGGAAGATATACTGTTGATAATTCAATATTATTCATAAAATTTCCTGCCTTTCTTAATTTTTAAGTCCGAACGCTTTTCTAAGCATAGCGTTCTGTTTTTCCTTGTCGTTGCTGTTATCACCGTCAGCACCGATTTTCTGAAAACCGCCCTTTGATGTTTCACCTTTTAGCTGTGGAACATCTTCAAGGACCTTGCTTACAGCTGATTTCAGCTTTTCATCATTGATTTTTCCACTTTCATCGGTAACGCCCGAAAAATCAGCCAATTTCAAAATATACGGTACCGTATCGGCTGAAATACCAAGCTTGAAAGCAGTAAGCGTTGCTTGCTGATTAATTCTTGCGGTCAGCTCTGACTGCTTGTACTGCTCAATCTGAGCCTGCATAGCACTAACATCAGGCTTATTCTTTTCCCTATTTGTTTTATAGGTGTTTATCGCCTGTGTTATTTCCTCCTCGGTCATTCCCTGCTGTGCAAAGTATGACTTTAAGGCGGCATTGCTTGCCCTCTGCTCTCTTGCCTGAACCATACTGTCAAGCTGTTCCTGTGTATAAGTTGCCTGTGTTCCGCCTTTGGCAGCGTTGCCCTCTCCGCCCGTATTATTCTGCTGAGCGTTAGCAGTCTGTTGTGTTTGCTGTTCTGACATAATATTCTCCTCCGTTTTATGCCCGTCGGCTTATTCCTCAGCTTTTAACGCCGTCAGAGTTTTGGGCATTAAAAAAGCACCCTTTTCAGAGTGCTTAGTTTCTTTTTATGAATCTTTCTTCTATAAATTCTCGGAAATCCATTGTTTCACCTGCTTTCGTTAGTGCTTAAAATGCTGTATTAATCCGATTACTGCTAAAACAAGCAATAATAAAGCTGATATAATCATTCCTGTTATCTTTAAGCCTAAATAAAATTCAAACAAATAAATCACCTACTTTTGGGCATAGAAAAACCGCCCTCAAGGAGCGGTTAAGTTATTATTTTATCAATTTGTTCTGGATATACAGTTTCTGTATCATAATCGCCACCTATATCAATGTCAGCAATATATGCTTCATCATCGCCTAAAATTTCAACAATAGAAGCAATCTTCCCATTTTTTAATTTTACTTTATCATATAATTTAATTTTCAAAACCTGTCACCTTCTTTTTGGTTACATATACGCTTGTTAATCGTGGTTCTGCATTTTCGTTTTCTTTAATCCAAGCGGTACACACATTCGCAGTTTTACCATTTGCACCTGTTAAATTCATAACGAGTTCATATCTTTTACCAAACTTATCCTCCGCTTTTAACATCATTGAACTTTCATCGAAATGTGTTTGAATATTTTCAATCAATTCTTGATAGTTATCTATAGTGTATCCAAGCGCATCTCTAAACGCTCTTGCTTTATCAGGTTGTCTTATTGGATCAAGTGCGTATTTAGTGAATTTTTCTTCAGGAATTTTCGCAAATAACTGTAGATTTATTTGCAAAGGCATATTTCCTATTTCTATTATATCATTATCATCTGAATTTTCAACAGTTTTTTCAAGTTCTTCCGCCTTCACTCTCCACTGTTCAGCTCTTGCACTATAAGCTCTTTTATTATCTTTATCGAGGGAAAACTTAGACATACGCTCCATTCGCTCAGCTTCGTTCTGAGCGTAGTTTTGCTTCTGAGCGTTGTTATATCTCTCCGCAAGTTCGTCAAGCTCATCGGCGGTGTATTGGCTGCTTTCTGGTGGTGTGCTTATGCCCTCAAAATATGTAGTGTGTGCGTCCCTGCAATTCGGGTGATACAAGCCCTTTTTAATAGCCTCTGACAAAAGCGGATATTTAATGCCTGTAACGGGAGATATGCCGTTCTTGGGTCCTCCACTCCACACATCATCAATGAACACTCTGCCAACGAAAGGAGCACACAACGGACAAGGGTTTCCACGCTTGTTAAGAATGACAGTATATATTCCCCATTCCTGTCGCTTAGCCCCCTCGCCTTGAAGATATGCTCTTTTATTTGCTGTACGCAGTGCCATTTCTGCATAGGACTTGATATTTACTCGCCTACCGTTTCGGTACTGTATGCAGTTGATACCAGCTGAAAGAAAGTCCTTTGTCGCCATATCAACAGTCTTTGCATAAGTTCCCGCACCCGTATTTGCCATAACCTGAGCATTGAATATAACCTTGCGGTATTGGTCATTAGCCATTCGCAGAACGGCAATTTCAGCCTTTTTCATATCGTGAGTAGTTGCTTTAATCAAAGAATTAAGCTTTCTTTCGTTCGTCTTGAAAAACTCTCCTGTTGTTTCAGCCACACCAGTAAATGCTGGCTTGCCTTTGCCTTTGAAACCACGCTTTATAGCTTGTAAAATCTGTCGTTCCTGCTTAGTGCCACCGTCGTTATAGGAATCACTCAAAGCTCTGCGGATATGCTCATTTATTGAATTATATTGCACTGTAAATCTCTTGCTATTCTTCCGCTTATAGACCTCAAGTGCCTTGAGCTGTTCTACCTGCCATTGTGACCATTCTATGCCGAGCTTTGATTCTTCGGCTCTATGGCGGCTTAAATTCCTAATCATTGAGGCTATAAGTTCATTTTCGATTTTTTCAAAAGCCTTACCAATATCGTAATCAGACATTTTTTTAAATCTCCAAATCATCAGCCATAGACGAGCTATCCATATTCTGCACGCCCTGTTCAGCTTTCAGCCTTGCGACTTCCTGTTCTTTCCATTCGCTGTCTTTGCTGTCACCATAAAGCTCCTCAACACAGCTTTCAGTACTCATAATACCGCCTTGCTTTGCCTTAGTTACTGTTTCAACAACAGCTTCAAAACTTGGGTTAGCATATTCTCCAAAGTTTATAGCAACAGTCGGAGGGATAATATCCATCTTATGCCATATCTGATAGCCACATACCGCAGCTTTTACAAGTTCCGGCATAAATTCTTCCACAAGCTGTACAAGGTTTCCTCTGGTATATAGGGTAGTTTTTTCTTTCTCTCTCTGTGCTTCGGCATTGTCCATCTTTTTAACATCAATGCCGAGCGTTGACGGTGATATTATTCCCTGCAAGCATAAATCAAGGGCGGTTATGTATGTTTGCAAGTAGCTTTCATGTGGGATATTAGGCTGGTCGAGAGTGATTTTATTACAGCCTGTTTCAGACATATCGTTATTTGTTGAAATATATCTGTTATCAAAGGCATTAGGTTTAATAATCATACCAGTATCAGGATTTCGAGGTAACAGACATTCCGGTATATAGCTCTTTGAACGAGCTGCCCTGAGTGCGTCCATCCACTGCGACCACGCTTCGTCGAGTGCGTCGAAATCATCTGTCTTACCGTCAAATATATTGCCGCCTCTGCCCTTATACTGTTCACTGTCGCCGAATATACAAGGTACCGCAAGCATTACGCTTTCATCAAAGGTAACGCCCTTGCCGTCAATCCATTTCGTTTGTTCTATTGAATTAGGCGGTATCTCATCGCCATTCTCTCTATACAGACGGTATTTTATATAACCGTAGCCATAATGCTCTCTGAGCGTGTATTTTTCTTTGTTGTCGATATAGCCCGCCTTAATCGCACTCTGAACGATGTTACCGCTCTACACATAATATTCGGAAAACTTCTTTTGTCTTGCGTTTAATTTGTCTTTCACGGTGTCACCGTCCTTTCGTAAAATAAGCAAAAGAAAAGACAGCACATTTCTGTACTGTCTTTTTACAAGCGTCCGGATTTGCACCGGACATTCATATTGCTATGCGTGTTCCTCACAACACTTCTACTTGTCAATTCTATTATACCAAGTTTTCACTACCCTGTCAATCATTTTGCTTTCTTTAGGCATAACTTCTCTATCGCCTTTTTCACCGTGTGAATATCCTTTATGAGTATGAGGCTGTGTAAAAACCCCATCAATCCTGTGTGGATGGTCAATGTCAACTTGTTTGTATCTTTTGTTATGTTTGTCAAAATAGATTATAGATTTCAGTTTATCTTGATTGCTTACAGTTACATATACTCTGCCTTTAGTCATCGTTTCAAAAGGCGGTGTTATATTGCCTTTGCTAATTTTTATAAATTTGATATTACCTGATTGATACACTGTGTGATATTCTGTACCGTACTTCTTGCCCTTATCACTTATACCGCTTGAAGAGCCTCTTCCGCCCATTATTTTGACCCCCTGATTTTTTCCTGAAACGATTTTATATTGATAATATTTCCTGCACATTCTTCGGGAACCTTGCCGTAGAAAATGACTGTTTCAGGCTGTAAATGTTTCATCATTTCGTTGTAGCCTTTCAAAAATAACTCTTTTGCCGTTTTATTATTTTGAGTTCCAATGCTTGAAACAGCAACTGTGCTATGCTTTGGTTCTCCGTCAAAACACCATTCAAAACTCTTTTCATTACTCCAACATATCGTGGGGATTACCTCAATGCCATACATCTGCCAATATGCCGCAAGCCAATGTTTGCGATAATGATTATAAATCTGCAACGCTGTCGGATAATCAGCGTAAAGGCTGAAATCAGGCGATAATACACAATTAAATTTTTTAAGCAAATCTATGTATCTTTCAGGATTATTCCATAATCTCATAAACTGATAATCATCGAGAAAGAAATGAATACCACAATCTGTTTTCTTGCTACTCATCAGCCACAAGGAGAATATCGACACCGACACGCCTACGGGCAAATTCATGTTGACCGTGTTCGCTGCCCTCTCTCAGTTGGAGCGTGAGCAGCTCAAACAGCGACAGCGTGAGGGCATCGAGATCGCTAAGGCGCAGGGAAAGTACATGGGGCGGAAGCCTATCGAAATCGACTGGACGAGGTTCGGTCAGCTTTATGGGGAATGGAAGTCCAAGAGTATCACAGGGCGTGACTTTATGCGGAGAATGGGCTTGTCGGCTAACACTTTCTATCGCCGTGTCAGGGAGTATGAATCGGAACACGGCATTGCCGAACCAACCTCTGCTTGACAGCTCCCTCAGACGAACGGAAACGCCCCCTGAACTATCAGAGGGCGCTCATTGATTATTTGCCTGGCAACAAAGCGAGTAAAGGAGATAGCCGTTTGTATATCACTCCTGTTTCCTCACTTGCAAAAGACTTCATAAGAGCATTGTTGACTTGTTGTTTAGTCTTAGATTTGAGGATTGCCTGAATGATAATCTCTTTTTTCTGCTTATACTTCTTTTCCTTAAAGTGCTGATCGAAGAAAGAGCGTACCTGTGCTTCTCTCTTATCTGGCTTAGTTTTCTTTTTAGATGGAGAAGCAGTTTTTTTCTTAGGTGCTGATTCTTTCTTTACCGTTGACTCAGTATTTGAAGTAATGACGGGTGTGTGCATTGTTCTTACTAACTTGATCTTCTCGCCGTTCAGAAACTTCTGCTTTAACTCCTCATTTGAAAAGATATAATTAAAGTCTCCAGTAATAACATCAACCGTAGTGTGATCCTGAGATTCCTGAAATCTTCGAGTATCGCCTGATTGTTCTAACTTTTGATTAAGTGCTTCGATGATTGGATCTCCTGAAGGTAGCTTGCCCTCACCGGAATAAAAATGATCCTGCGTATCAATCGAAAAATCGAAATGAAATTTATTCGTATTGTTCTTATAGTACCAAAGTGAACGGTCACATATTGTTTTGCATAAATATGTAACATCGACAATCATAGTACGCAGCTTAACAATAGAGGTATTAATAAATAAAGTCGCACTCCATATTTTTGTACCATCTCCAAGAATCAGACCAAATCCGTCGAGCTGGTTTGCTTCATCCTTGACCTTGTTGCTGTCTATATTCGGAGAACCAGCATGAAGAAAGGTATTTCTGAGATTATATACGATTTCACCACTCAGATACGGATTACCACTATCGTCTGACATATACTCTCCGAGATACTTATTATACCACTCAATATAGCGCTTTGCAGTAGATGTTTCGTTTGGATATTCTGCTGCACCGCATATATCAGGCAATGCAAGCGACATAGCTAATGCAGAAAAATAGCTTTTATTCTTTAGAGCATTCTCTATATCATTGACATATAGTTCTACCATAAATTACTCCTATTCACATATTTGTGGCTTTCTCATAGAGCTTCCAGACAATTAGTATTTCGTTAGGGTGTCTGTCAGTTATGATATGCGCCACAACTATGATTTGAATTTATATAGAACGGGAAATAGCTGTTTCAATAGACTTTGGACCAATGGAATTATTATATCACAACACACTTTCAAAAGCAACTTTTATAACATAACTTCATTTTCAAATGTAGAGATGATGGATGAACTAACTATGAAATACAT
>PPYF01196269.1_pt1 | contig 13453 bp, 13 predicted proteins | sample 1559871 | NCBI WGS metagenome assembly PPYF01 (sample SAMN08240021, study PRJNA423297) | Human gut metagenome, whole genome shotgun sequencing project. | reverse complement strand
TATGAACGTGAAAATACAACATCGCAACAGTCAGTCATATTTAATGAAGTAAAGCAGATAATTACAGATTTTGCAGAAAACAATGGCATACTGCAAGAACTGGAAAAAATCGTAAACACTTGTCATGACAATGCCATGTACAAGCTCAAGGAAGATTTTCCAACTATGAAAGCTTCCGACACCAGGTTATTATGCTATATTTTTGTAGGATTTTCACCGCAAGTAATTAGCTTATTCATGAAGGATACGGTGGCTAATGTATACGCTCGCAAGTCACGGCTCAAATCACGTATTAAATCTACGGAAACAGCTAATAAAGAATTATTCTTAAGCCTTCTGGGATAGGTATTTCAACTTTATACTAGGTTCCAATGACTAATGCTGTATTATAATGTTTTATGCAATGCGGACGTTAGATTTGTGGTTTCATTTTGTAACTCGTGATTTATGTGTTATTACTTTTGCAACTAGGAAAAACAAAACAGATGTGATAATATAAAACTGTTTCTTGTTCATTAAAATACTTCATTTTTACAGGTTGCACGTAGAATAAGAACAGTCTTATTATGATGACACAGCTTTTCATCCGTTTACTTTGGGTGCATGTTTTGTTTATCCACTTAAAGTTTGAGTTATCCTAGTTTGAATTATGAATTTGAATAGAAAAAAGTACTTTTTATGTTTTGCCTGTGTCTTGGCCTGCCTTGTGTATTCAGACAAGGTTTCCGCGCAGTTTTATTCTGTCAGAACCAATCTGGTGGGTTTAGGTACGGGGAATCTGAATGTGGAGGGTTCCATGGCTTTTTCCACGCATTGGTCCGCCCATCTTCCCGTACAGTACAATCCTTTCCGTCTTTGGGATGACGGCAAGCTTAAAAACTTCACAGTCCAGCCTGGTGTGCGTTATTGGATGCGCGAAACTTACGGAAGGGGTTGTTTTATCGGGCTCCACGGTGTGTTCTCCATATATAATGCGGGTGGTCTGTTCGGACATCGCTACCGTTACGAAGGCACAGCTTTCGGCGGCGGGCTTTCTGCGGGGCTGGTGCGCCCCCTTTCGCGTCGCTGGAATCTGGAGTTCGAACTGGGTCTCGGTGTTGTCTGGGCCGACTGGGAACGTTACCGTTGCGTGAACTGCGGTAAGCGTACCGGCAAGGGCTCCGGTGTCTATGTGACACCCACACGTACCGCCGTTAATCTGGTTTATCTTTTCTGAAACCATCTTATCTGTTGAAACAAGATATAAAAAGTTGAATGATGAATAAGTATCTCAAATCCCACATAACGGCCGCCGCTTTCTGCGCGGGAGTGTTACTGGCCGTGTCCTGTTCCACTTCCCGCGAACCGCGGACTATGCGGCTGTTTATGCAGTCCGGCCGTCCTAATATTTTTCTTCCCCACGAGGAGAGCGCACCTTCCGGAGTGCTTGCCGAACAGGTGGGGTTCACCACTTCTTCGGACACTCTTCCCGGTGAGTTCGAAGAGGTCTCCGACAGTACGGATGACGTATGGAAAACCATACACCTGGGCGGTGTTGACATCGTCGCTGCACGCACGGTCGTCAAGCAGGTCACCATGCGGGAAGGTTCCGTGCGTTTGGAATTCAATATCCATGTCCCTTCCCTCCTGATTGACAGTTGCTGGCGTGTCACACTCACCCCGATGCTCTGCACCTCTGACAGTTCAGGCTTCCCGCTACCACCTGTTGTGCTTTCCGGTTCTTCCTTTACCCGCATGCAGGAAGCGGACTATAAGGCGTACAGGCTGTTTCTTAATGGAATTGTCGATCCTTCGGCTTATGATAGTGTGTATCTTGACCGTAAAGGCATCAATAAGGATATCGCCTGCCGGCAGAGGTTCTTCTATGAACTTTACGGCAAGGAGCGCGACCGTCAGCTTGCCTACGAGAAGTGGAAACGCCTTGCCCTTGAACGCCAGAATTTCTGGAACACGCGTACGCAGGCCAACCGTGCGACACTCCGTCACCGCCTGGAACGCAAGCGGATCGAAGAAAGCGTACGGCGCTATGTGGCTGGTCGTGACACGCTCGGGTTGTGGGCCTCCTATGACCGTAAATATCATCGTACGGCCTCCTTTTGGCCGATGTACCGGCTGGAACGCGAGCTTACCGCCGATCGTGTACCTTCGAAATTCCGTGACCTTTATAACGGGGGGGCGCAGCCTGTCCAACATACACAACTATGTCCTCACCGCCACCGATTCGATGGACATCTCCCGCCACCGTTATTTCTACGACCGGATTGCCGAAAATGAGATGAATGACCGTAACCGTGATGAAATCCGCCGGCGTATGATTCCCTTCCCCTATATCGACTCCGTGATGGTCCGCCAGAATTCGGATTCAGTTTCCGGACATGATTATATCTACAACTATGTATATTCTCTGCCCGTCACCGATGGAATGAAAAAGCTCCGTGTGCGGCTAGAGTCTATCGTGGAAGCCACCGACCGCAGCACATGGCGGCCTGCCGCCTCGGACACGCTGCTCTTCATTGTGGCCTCGCTTAGCGACCTGGTTGACCGTTCCGCTCTGGACCAATATGTCATAGCTTCTGCGGAGACAGACTCTCTTGCGGCAAGCGGTCCCGTATATACTCCGCAGGGAGAAGAGTATGCCGAAGCCTTGCGGCTCCTTTCAGAGCGACAATACCGGCAAGCCTTGCCGATATTGGAAAAACGGCCTGACTATAACACCGCCCTTTGCCTGACACAGCTCGGTTATCATAAAGAGGCTTCCGCTCTTTTAGACCAGTTACCCGTAGATTCCCGCAAGGAATACCTGCATGCTGTGGTAAGCGCCCGGCAGGGCGATGATTACTTAGCAGTGGAACATATGCTTGCGGCCTGCCGCATGAATCCCAATCTTGTCCTGCGTATTCCCCTGGATCCGGAACTGTCGGACCTCATTCCCAAGTTCTTCGGGCTCCGTATGGAACTGGACAGGATAGCGGAAGGGAAATAGTAAAAAGTAGAAAGAACAAAACAGGAAAAAAAGTATAAGTACGAATTAAATATTAACAAGTGTTTTATTAGTGTTTATTTTTTTATTAACAATTTAATTACAATGATTATGAAAAAAAGTTTGTTAAGCGTGTTTACAATGGTTGCTATGGCTGCAGCATTCACCGCGTGCAGTAACGATGACATCGAAGTGCCTGACGTAAAGAACGGGGAAGCGAGAAGCGTATTCATGAAGCTGGAGTTGCCGACGCTGACGAGATCGACCGAGCCTCCTGTAGCCTCGGGAACGGTTGCTACGGTAAGTAATCTGCATGTATACTTCCATGACGGGACCAGCATTCTGAAATATGTGAACGCGACTACAACCACTCCCATCACGATTGCGAATCTGACTACCGGTACCCAAATAACGGATGTACCCGCGGCGGCTACCACTGTAACGGTATGTGGTAATATTCCTGCCGGAACTTCATTGCCTACAGGTGGAACCGTAGCTGCATTGAAAGCTGTACAACTGGAAATCACAAGCCAGTCTGCAGTTGCGGATGTGGTGTTGAGCGGCGATGACAAACCCCTGCAGACATGGACTACCGGTAGTCCGGCCCTGCCTTATGCCCCTGGAATAACGGACGGTGACAAGTATGCCGAAGTGGAAATCGGTCCTGCCGTGGCACGTGTCGAAATCGAAGGTCTGGCGACTACGGCCTCCAGTGCGGTGGATGGTTTTACGCTGGAAGGAATCTATGTGAATAACTTCTTTGAAAAGTTCAACCTGGCCGGTACCGTTGTGGGAACGAAAGTACAATATGGTGCTACTCCTGCTGCCTATGCTCAAGGACAGGGGCTTTACACCCCTGCTAACGCTGGAAAACTCTTTGACCAGTCTGCCGTCGCTGCTACAGGTATCCCAAAGGAAGTCATTCCGCCAACTGCAGGGCAACGTTGGGCATATCAGGTTGTTCCTAACGGTAACAGTACTGACGCGAACGAGCAACTCCAGCTCGTATTTAAGTTGAGTAATTTGGCTGCTAAGGCCGGCAGCAGCGTGAATTTCGGCACAGGTGACCAGTTTATCACCGTGAGAGGATTCAAAGATGGCAGTGGCAATATTGTAGAACTGGAAAAAGGAAAGATTTATACTATCTCGAAAGCCGACTTTACATTTGACGAGAGCAACCTTTCCACAATACCTAATACCAGTGCTGTCAGCGTTTGGTTGAAGGTGACGGTAAAAGCCTGGACGGTCGTTCCTGTCAAGCCTAATCTCTAACTGTCATACCATCAAGGTATATTGTATTTGTTTGTTTCTTTTACAAGTCCGTTTGCGTAGAGGAGATTTTTAGCTCATTTTACTAGTTCACCAGTTCCTCTCGCACGGCGGAATGTAAGCAGGTCGTGGGTGTCTTTTGCCCTGACCTCACGACCTGTATTTCTATAACCTGTTAAATCATAACACGTATATTCATATAAAGTCATAACCACAGTTATTCACCTAAAAGATACTACGCATGAAATTGTATAAAGCTATACGCTTCCTGATGCTTTCCGGTATTTTAACCTTAGTCTTGTCGAGGTGCATCAGGGAGTCCCTGGAGGGCTGCCCTCTGGATACCCTGTTACGATTTACCTACAAGCCTCGCGGCTCTGCCGCTGACCTTTTCGGAGAGCGTGTTCAGAGGGTGAGGCTGTGTGTGTACCGTCCCGATGGCAGTATTGAGCATATGCAGACGCTGGAGAAGAGTGAACTTGACCGTTTGCAGGGTGTTGAGATGTATCTGCCGCAGGGAAACTACACTGTCGTGCTCTGGGCGAATGCTTCGGATGCACAGACCAAGCTCGGCGGCTTTTCCGAAGGAGAAACCATAAGGAACCTTTCCGCCTCACACCCGCATGCGGAGACTTCCGCTTCCATCCCCACGCTTGATCGGCTTCTTTTCGCTGTCACGCCACTTACGGTCAGTGAGCACGAGACTGGAGACCATACTGTCAATTTCAGCCCCGGCACTATCCGTGTAAGTCTTCACCTTGATGGTGTGAGCGTGCAGCCTGTGGTACACATCACGGGCATGGAGTCAGCCTTGCGACCGGTGTTCGACGAAACCTCGGGCACATGGCGTCTCCAGTCCGTAAGCCGGAACAAGACATTCCAGCCTGCCGTAGCATATGATGTCACCAACCGCCATGCTAATGCCACGACTGACATCCCCCGTTTCAAGGCCGATACCCCCGGCATGGTGGAAATTATCGATCCCACCACGGGAAACCATATCGTGCCCCCGATTTCGTTGGCAGGGCTTATTGCCCGCTACCACATACCGATGGAGGAAGATATTGAAGTAACCATTCCTATCGAGATTACCTTTACAAACGGTCATGCGAAAATAACGATCAGGAATTGGGAAAATCAGAATGTAAAACCCGGAGGAGTGTAAAAAACGCACCGGTCAATCATGAAATGCAAATCATAAAACAATATATTATGCCAAGTAGTTCAATCATCATACCGTTCCGCAACCTGCTGTCGGTCCTGTTATTACTGCCGCTCGTACTTTCGTGCCGGCAAGACGAACTCATTCTTCCTGTTCCGCCCGTGTCCGGCAAAGGTGAGACGGCCGAAGTGACACTTTCTGTCAGGATTCCCGATTTCCGGGCGGCGAATACTCGTGGTGTAGACGAGAAAGGGATAACAGAGATTACCGTACTGATGTTTGCCGATGAAGGCGGTACGGAGAAAGTCAAGGTGAAATATGATATTCTGGGCAGCTCGTTGCATACACTTTCAGGCTCTTCGGATACGAAATACTTCTCTGTGCCCGTTATTGCGGGCAGATACAAACGTATAGCTCTCATAGCTAATGCCCAAACAGAACTGGCAAATATAACAGCCGGTTCCACCTATGATGCTCTTAAGCAAGTGGAAGTCGTGGGTAGGTTCGGACAAGAAGGTACGGGCACATACATACCCATGTACGGCGAGCATGCCCCGGCGGGAGGCTTTGAACTGAAAGCCGGTGTGTCGCAAACCATTGCGCAGGAAATACCGCTTATCCGCATGCTGGCGAAGGTGGATATCATCAATCCTACAACTTCGGGAGCCACGACAGCTGCGGGAAAGGTTTACTTCGTCAATTCCGTAGGCAACGGACGCGTTTGGGTAGATCTTGCTACATACAATACCACCGCTTCACAGTCGGGATACATGACTCCCACACTGCCTGCCACATCGCAGCCAGCAGTCAGTGGCGGGCACCCGCTTGAGGGAACTGCAAACACCGCATCTCCGAATGTCATCACTTATTATTTGAATGAACAGTCGGCTATCTCCGGCGGCAGCCGTCCTTGTATAGTTATAAATCTTGCCTATCAAGGAAGAGAATACTACTACTGAATGGATTATACATGGGACGGTATCAAGGGCGGTGGCACGAGTCCTTACGAAAAGGGTAAATACATGCCCATTCTGCGCAACCACCGCTATATTTTCACCATCAAGGAAGTGAAAGGGCCGGGGTTTGCCACTTTGAACGAGGCTGTAACCAGCCCGGACAACTTTACCAACCATAACATCGTAGTAGTGCCCATCGTGATAGACGCATTCACAGATATAACGTTCAATGAATCGGGGCATTTCTTGGCAGTGACCCGAACGGCGATGACACTTCAAGGCAAGCACGATGCCACAAGCACACAGAACAAATTTTCTGTGCGCACCAATTACCCCAGTGGGTGGAAGGTCGGTGCCTATAATGCCGACGGAACAACAATTTCAGTTTCTAATTCATGGCTGAAACCCAGTCAAAACAGTGGGGCGGCTGGCGCCACTCTCACCAATCCGGTTACGGAGGAATTGCAGGCCATCACGAATGGCAAGGGATTCAAGGATGGTTATCTGTAGATACGGGCTGGACGACTTTATACTAAAATCAATATTAAGCAGATCGGTACGCCTTTGGATTATGTTGCCGAATATAACCTCGCCGGTGGCTCTATCTATAATTCTCCTTTCATTTCTTCCGTTCCTCCGGGTATTTCTCCCACTGCAGCCCAGACTGACCCTAATCTTCATTGGGCTTCGAGCCATAGCAATGACCAATCCGGTTATTATAATTGGTACGTGCTCACAGGAGAGAATAATGATACTTACAATCCAAATGCCAAGAAGCTCTTTGATGATGTCTTTTTTAAACTGGGGCATCCCGGTTATGGTTACCACCTGCCTTCCCGCTGGGAGTTGACGGGCGTTTTCTCCTACAGCGGTAATACCCAATATGATTCCCCTACTAATACTTCTAATGTCAACGAGGCTATTGAGTTCGGTGGCATCAAAAAAACTTTCGCCAACGATTATTTCTCTTCGGGTAACGGTGTTTGTTACGCTCTGCGTTTCAAACAAGGTACCGGTAATCCTATCGATGATTCTTCCCTATCCGATTTCCCTCTTGCTACTGATAATAATATGGTTTGTGCTTACCGTTACACCCGCGTGGGTTCGTTTGCCAACCATGACTTTACTTCCCTATTGAAAGTGGATTGTGTTTACTTGGGCAGCGCATTTACAGGAAACATTAGCACTATCAATAATGATTCTTGGTGGGATAGCCATACTTCCGAGGCTGTCGTTCGTATTTTTCCGGCTGCCGGTTATATCTCCTTCCCAACGTTCATTTCGAGTGGTTTGCTCGAAGCCCGAGGCGAATATGGTCGGTATTGGTCGAGCACGGAGTTTCCCAGCCTCCTCGGCAATGCTTGGAACGTGTCTTTCTACTCGTACTCTGCGTTCGCGAACTACAGAGACGTTAAACACCACGGGTTTTCCGTTCGTCTGTTCGCCGATAAATAAGTAAGACGGTATATGACCGATGCAATTTAGTTTGTAAGAAAGTTGATATAAAAAATAGATATATTACTAAAAAAAGAAGAAAAATGAATATAGGATTTCAGACTTCCGGTTTATCCGGTTTCACCCGTGTGGCATATCTGTGGAGGCGACATGCCTCAGCTGTGCTGTGGATTGCAATGGCGGCGCTCCTTCCGACCGCTTGCAGTGATGATGCGGAGCAGTCGGTGCCGCAAGCGAACGGACATACAGCCGTTATTTACCTGAACTTTAAAACCGGTGCTTCAAAACAGGCTGCTGAAATGAACACCTCGCAAAGTTCCGAAACGCGTGCGCCGCTGACACGTGCTATAGATGAAAATGGAATCAATACTGTAGATGTACTTTCATTCAAGGTTGATCCTGCAGATCCTACGAATATAAAGAAAGGTACATTCTTCTACCGTGCACAGGGTACATACGATATCGGCACACAAACCGTACGTGTACAGCTGATGGGAGCTCCCGAACATCAGACACTCGTGGTGCTTGCCAATGTCCGTGAGCAGGTGAATACCCTTGCTGCTGCATTCGGAGAACAGAAAGAGGGGGTAATGAACCGCCTGGCATTCGATGTCGGAACGGATGCCGCACCCGACTTTACGAATGGCATACCCATGTGGGGCGAGCTTCCCAACCAAGCGGTGGGCGAAGGTTTCTCTCCCTCTGGCGCTCCCCAAGAGGTGACGATGATACGTGCGGTAGCTAAGTTCACGCTTATCAATCCTCTTGAATCCGACCTAAAAGGCTTTTTCTATTATTACAACGATCTGCGGCTGTACAATTACCGGGCAAAAGGACGCATTGCACCGGACAACTATAATGTGACGGGCAAGCAAGTGAATACTCCCACCGTACCCGTCGGGGCACGGCAGACACGGGGTACATTCACCTCATTGAACAGCGATGTGTCACCCGGGAATATCGGTATTTTCAACGGCTCACAAAAGACGTTCTACCTGTGCGAGGTGGACAACAAGAACCGCCCCTCGGGCGGGAATGCGCTGGACGACCTTTGTCTGGTTATGCACGTGAAGCCGTATCTCACCGGCTCTAAGCCGTCGGTAGACGGTTACTACCGCCTCGACTTCAAGGACTACGGTTCGGGAGTGCCGATGGATATTCTGCGTAATCATGAATATAAAGTACAAGTGGAAAGTGTGGACGGGTTGCCGGCCCAAACTCCCGAGGAAGCTTTCAAAGGAAACCATACCCTTAAATGCCGTATCGTGCCGTGGAACGAGGTACAAGAAGAAGTAATAGTACGAGGGAACAAACGGCTGACGGTGGACAAACGGGTGTTCGCTTTTGACGGTGATATCCAAATAGGTGTCGCTTCATTACCCGTAAATATAACTACAGAGAATACCAATTGGCAAATAACCGGAAAACCTTCATGGATTTCACTCAGCCAAACCTCGGGTACAGCGGGAGTACCAGCCACGGTTACTATTTCGGCAAACAGTAAGAACTTTACCCAGAATATGCGTAGTGCTGTCCTTTCCATACGAACAGGAAATTCTGCTAACGAATTGGAATATCGTTTGCATGTAAGCCAGCAACCGGCTTGTGGTTTCGGAAATTCCATGAAACTTATGCGTATCGGTGGCAGTAACTATCAGACTACCCGTATGGGTAATGGTGGTGTTTGTTGGATGATAGACGCCAGTAGGGAAGGAGGTCCTAATATGGCTGCTCGTCCTCGTTCATATTCTTTGGCACCAGCTATGGTCGGACCCATTTATTATGGCAGTATTCCCCAACGTGCCTGCCCCGATGGCTGGCGACTCCCTACGGCTTGGGAGGTTATTAATCTGATACAGTCTATAACAGGCTCTTATCCTGTTGTATTTACTCGATTGATAGAAAGCGGTGCGGGAATAGCTAAGTCTTTTCCAGCCATATCTGCCCCCGATGGTGGATATGAAGAAGGCGTTTTAGCTATCTGGACACAAACTCCAATGATATATTCATCACCTCAACGACATTCTCCTGCCTCTGTATTACATACAGGAATATATTGGAATCCTGATATCGGAGCTGGAAAAACAGCGCCCACATATAGGGTTAATCGTAATAGATGGGCCTTAATGCATGGTGCCGGTAATGACATTCATAGTCCGGCCGGGTTACCTGCAGGGTTTAATGAATATTATGGTTATCATTATCTGCTGGGCGGTAGTGTCCGTTGTGTGCATGACCAGTAATTTAACCATTAAACAAACAGCACCATGAAACGATCAACTGTTTTAGTCTTTTTGTTTGGACTGTTTTTGGGGGGCTGTGGCAGTTCCCGTCAGGGCGGTGAAGAGGCGGAAGTTGTGCGACATTACGAATGTCTGCTGCGCGCCCTTGCAACAGATGATTCATAACTCTGGCGTTATTTTCATCTATTACATCTTGATATTCACTTCTTTCTATTACTCTGCCATTTTGATTTTGAGTACATTTTTCTCTTATTGAGCAATTTACACAAGCTGATGTTTTATATACTTTTGATCTATAATTGGGACGGATTCTCCATTTCCCTGTTGTTGTCATTTGTTCTCCACAAGGGCAGATATAATAATCTCCGTCATTTATATAATGAAATTCAGCCAGTGGTATGGAATTCGAATTAGGTGATGTTGATGGCATAGGCGATGAATAAGTACATATTCCTGAATATTTACAGGCTTGTAGTTGGTCGCCGCTAGTATAACCGGCATCGCTAAGTGTGTTGAACGAATCTAATTGTAGTAGTTCCTGGACGGTCAATGCCGCTGTTGATAGTTCTCTTTTATCAGTTGATGCTCCAATATGAGAGTGAACCAATAATTTGTGTTTACTATCAAAGGCTGCTTGAACCGCATATTCAACCCCTGATACATTATTGGTTAACATTAATGCTCTTGAATCTTTGTCTGTTAGACTTATTTGAGTATCATTACTATTCTTCAATTCCGTATCAAGAGTTTCGTATTTCTTACGCCTGTCTTGTTGTAATTTAATCTTAGATTTAAGAAGTTCTTTTTCTTCTTCTTTATCAGTCTTATCTAAAGCTACTTCAAATTCTTCAATACGGTTATCTATATATTCAAGATGTCTGTCTATCTTCTTTTGTGTATAATTGTTTCTGAGACTATTTTGGGCAAATATCTTGAAAGAATCTATACCTATGGTTTCGCCTTCTATCAGACCCATATCCTTTAGCATAAGGACAAACTGCCTAAAGACTTTTCTAAAAGCCTCCGCATTATTTTTTTTTAAATAAGCAATTGTCCGAAAAGAGGGCATTAAGCCTCCTAATAGCCACCATAATTCCACATTTACTTTACAGGAAGTGTTCCAACTTTCTTGATGATCTTATTGAGTGCTTATAACCATATAAATACAATTTTAGTAATGTTGCAGGATTATACGGTGGTCTCCCTTCTGATTGAAGTTTGACATGTTTAAACCCAAGCTCATCTATAGGCAAGATATCCACAAATAAATCGATAAGCCTGCTCATCACCAAGAATGTTTTTCTCATAATCCAATAACTTTAGAAATTATTAATATCAACGTAACAAATCATTCATCTTTCAGATCGACAGTCGGCAAGTTAAAAACTTTTTCGATGCCAATCCAGCTTTCTGCCGCATCATCAAATAGCGTTTCATATTGATCATGGAATCCAAAAAGGTCACTAAAGAAATATGTTTTCAGTGTTGGATACATGCTTACTTTCCATTCGTTGTCAGCTCCATCAGGTACAGAAATAATAAAATCTGTGGACAAGCTACAAGTGGTTATCCCGGCCTTAGCACCTCCATTGACAGCACTCGACGCGTAACAAAACATATTAAAATGTGAAGAAGGTTCGCGTAAATTAAACTACCACCTAAGCTGTGGGCTTCCTTGGGCCGGATTGGTTCTATTGATAACTTCAATATCATTTATTGTTTCCGTATGGCTATTGGAAATGCTTATTCCTCCTGAAATCTCTGGTCCAGTGACACTGACACTTCCTCCTAACTCGAAAGAGACACTGCTGGTATAAGAGCTCTGGCGTTCCGTAGTTTGCGGGGAATGTGCATGAATAATGGCACCATTCGGGTGAACCGGAGCGAATTCCAAATTTACGTCAGTCAGGCAAAAGCCATACCCTTTCATTTTCAGAGTACTGACCTTGGTATGCCATTCTCCATAAAAAGAAGGTTCTACATAGGCTATAAAACCCAGATTTACCAAATAAAAATGTTCTTTCCGGTCTTTGCTATAAGCGGTCCATATCTTAGCTTCTACTTGAAAATTATCGGTTGTCCCTTTACCTTCATGTCCATGAACAGGAGGTGCGGTATAGCTATTTTGACCGATAACGATATAGGCAGATATCAAGTTTTTCAAATCCGACGAACCGTTTGACGGAGCTTTCGGTTCCAGGGCTCTTTGTAAACTTTGACTTGTCATGTCGCAATGAAATCCCTGCCCGTATTCATTAATCGTCTGTACAGATTCTTTGCCATCAGCTCCGGTAGCAGTACTGAGCGCATTGAGCTTGGAATAGAATCCAATGTCCTGCCGGGTAAAGAAGAACGCGTCGCCAACCTCCATCTTCTTTCCCGGAGCATAAGGAACCGCCTCCTTGTAACGGTTTATCATGTTCTCGGATATCATATGGTCTTCTTTGCTCCAGAACGAAAGGTAATAAAGCGTGTTGTTGTGTGTTACGCCTAACTGGTCGGTAGTAGGCAAAGGATCAGTTAGTTTCTCGGGATCATTTACATTGTCGGGGGCGTAGTCATCCTCGTCATCGCCGCACGATGTAGCTACCGCAAGAACCATGTAGCACAACAATAAGTAATGAAGTAAATGAATCTTTTTCATGACTTTTTAAAGGAGAATCCTATTGTTTGTATTATTCAAATTCAAGCTGTAGAACTCATTTGCCGCTTGAAATAGAGTTGTCTTTATTTGAAGTTATTTGGGTAGCATTTTCTTTTACACACGTTAAAATCACCCATAAAACCCTGTTTTACTCTTTTTGGAGATGACGCAGGCTCAACCGACAAGTGCAAAATAAGCGAAAAGATTTAAATTCAGCCCGATTCTTGCCTATAAAAATTGTCTCAATTGTCAGAATCGCACATCTTTGTGGTTTAGAACATTTTAGTTTTGTAGTTTAGGCTATTTTTTGTCGTTTGGGCTATTCCTCCATCCATAACACACCGTATTATTCCGCCTCTGTTTTCCTCCATTTAGGGGTACAGCCCGCATTTTCCTTGAACAGCCTTATAAAATGGCTTGGTGACAAAAAACCGGATTTCTCGGAGATGTCGGCAACCGTCAACCTCGGATATCGCGCAAGCAGACGTTTCGCATATTCTATACGAAGTCCGATAATCCAATCGCGGAACGACATGTCATACGTAGTTTTGATGTACCCGGACAGGTAGGTACGGTTGGTATGAAGCACATCTGAAAGCTCCTTTATGGTAAGGCCGGGCCGGATATAACCGTCCGCATCGATACAACCTTTGATTTTTTTCGCTATTTCGGCATGGAAAAAAGGAGTATCCTGCCTCTGTGCCTGTTCCCGGTTTGTGGTGTCACACAGGTCTTCCTCTTCAG